>OHBI01001204.1_pt1 | contig 10288 bp, 9 predicted proteins | sample 1577361 | NCBI WGS metagenome assembly OHBI01 (sample SAMEA3879579, study PRJEB24766) | human gut metagenome | biome: human-associated habitat; feature: feces | place: USA | collected 1985/1987 | reverse complement strand
GCCAGGCCGGTTTGGGATTTGGGACAGTTTATCCGGGTGGTGAAGATTGGCCTGTCCTCCGGTTTTACGGAGCTGTCAGCGGGCTTCACGGTATTTATGTTCAACCATGCCATTCTGCGGTATATCGGTGAACAGGGAGTGGTGAGCTACACAATCATCGCATATGTGAATACCATCGTGGTCATGTCCATGGCGGGAATCGCACAGGGCATCCAGCCTTTAATCAGCTTTCATTACGGCAGACAGGAGCGGGATGTATGCAGCAGGCTTTTGAAGTATTCACTGACAGCGTCTGTGGGCGTGGCGGGGATAGCCTTTCTCTTCCATGGCAGGTGCTGACCGGCTGGTGGATATTTTTATCTCTGAAAAGCTGGAGGGGCTCAGACAGTATTCCGCCGCAGTATTCAGGATATTCAGCCTGTCGTTTCTGGTGGTGGGATTTAATATTACAGGGGCAGGGTATTTTACAGCCATTGAGCGGCCGAAGGAGTCTCTGATTATCTCTTTGGGCAGAGGTATGGTTATCATAGCGGCCGCATTGGCAGTCTGTATTGGCGTGGGGGGAGGAGAAGGCATCTGGTGGGCGCCTGCTGTATCAGAGCTGATGTGCCTGGGCGTCACCCTGATTCTGGTATATTTGTATACAAGAAGGGAAACGTTTAAATGCATATCTTGAAAAGGCAGAGTATCCTGTGCTAGAATGAAAAACAGAGGTATTAATTGCCCTTTGCCTCCATATATGGTACCATATTTAGTGTTTCGGACAAAACACCAGGTATGAAAACAGAAAGAGGAAAGAAAAATGGGAAAACTCTATGGAATCGGCGTAGGACCGGGAGACCCGGAACTGCTTACTTTAAAAGCGCACCGCATTCTCAATGCGGCGGATGTGATTTTTTGTCCTGAAAAGGAGGCCGGGGCAGGCAGCTTTGCCTTTGATATTATACAGGGACTTTTGAAGGACACAAAGGCGGAAATCGTAAATTTAGTATATCCAATGCATTATCACGGCATGAAGCTGCGTGAAATGTGGGAGCAGAATGCAGGATGCATCGCAGAGCATTTAAACGGGGAGCGTACCGGTGCCTTTATTACGCTGGGGGACCCGGCGGTTTACAGCACATTTATGTATACGCTGCCTTACATAGAGGCAGCAGGCGTGGAGGTAGAGGTGGTGCCCGGCATTACATCCTTCTGCGCAGTGGCAGACTCCATGAAAATGCCTCTGGTAGCCTGGAATGAAGATTTGGTTGTGGCGCCCGTGCGTAAAAACAGCAGTGAAGATTTGGGAAGGGTGCTCAGGGAACACGACAATGTGGTTCTGATGAAGCCCTCCACTGACCCGGAAGCCCTGCTGCAGGCCCTGGAGGAGAACCACCTGGAGGATAGGTTTGTGCTGATTACCAAGACCGGCACAGGTGAAGAGCGTCTGGTGACTGATTTTGAGGAGCTGAAACATTATGATATCCCCTATCTGTCCACAGTCATTATCAAAAAGCAGGGGAGGCAGTAATGATTCTATGTAATGACCTGCATAAACAGTTCGGTGATGTGGAAGCGGTGAAGGGTGTCTCCATGAAGATTCCCGACGGGATGTTTTTGGGCCTGCTGGGACCAAATGGGGCCGGAAAGACAACGCTGATGCGTATAATGACCGGACTTCTGGCGCCGGATACAGGCACCGTGGCCTTTGACGGACAGGTGATGGACCGGAATGCCGTGGCTGTCAAGCAGGCCATCGGCGTAACCAGCCAGCATGTCAATCTGGACAAGGAATTGACGGTGGAAGAAAATATGGAGTTTGCAGGCCGCCTTTACCGGATGGGAAAGGCGGATATTGCTGTTTCCACAGACCGTCTCCTCACATTCCTCGGACTGGACAGTGTGCGGAAACGGGTGACCCAGAACCTGTCCGGAGGGATGAAGCGCAAGCTGATGATTGCAAAGTCCCTGATTCATAATCCCAGATACTTATTTCTGGACGAGCCAACGGTAGGCATTGACCCCAATGCCCGCCGGGATATATGGGATTTTCTGCGCATGCAGCACAAGGAGGGAAAGACCATACTTCTGACCACCCATTATATTGAAGAGGCCCAGCATCTTTGTGATTATGTGATGCTGATTGACGGAGGAACGATATTTAAGGAGGATACGCCGGAAGGACTGATTGATGAAATCGGACCCTTTAAGGTGGAATATGACGGAGGTGACAGGATGAAGGCTGAGTTTTTCAGGGACCTGGCTGCTGCCAAGTCCAGGTCTGCCGAGATTGACGCACTGTGCAGCGTACTGCCGTCCACCCTGGAGGATGTATTCTTCCACTATACCAGTAAGGGGGTGGGAGGATGGAAATAACCACGATTTTGTGGCGGGAATGGCTGTTCCTTAAACGGCGGTTCTGGCGGGTCACGTTTTCCCAGATGGTATCTCCGCTGCTGTATTTCGTGACCTTTGGAATGGGGCTGGGAAGGGTGATGGAGATGGACGGAAGACCCTATCTCTATTATCTGATACCGGGACTTTTAGCCATGACAACCATGCGGAACAGCTACACTTCCGTTTCAACCCGCATCAGTGTCATGCGCCTCCACGAGAAGAGCTTTGAGTGCTATCTGTATTCGCCCACCCGGATGTATCTGCTGGCAATGGGCCATATCTTTGCAGGAGCCCTCCGCGGTATGTATTCCGGTGTATTCATCGTTCTGCTGGGAATCGTGTCAGGGGCCAGGCTGTCCATGAACGGCTGGCTGCTGACAGCAGTCATACTGAATTCGCTGATTTTTTCAGCCCTGGGTTTTCTGGCAGCCATGATGATGGAAAGCCATTATGACATGAATAATTTTACAAATATTGTAATAACCCCCATGTCATTTTTATGCGGCACCTTTTTTTCGCTGGACGGCATACCGGAAGCCCTGAAGTGGGTTGTGAATATCATGCCGCTGACCCATACCACGCGGCTTATTCGGGAAATTTCTTTTGGAGGCAGCGTCAGCTGGCTGTCCATGGCAGCAGCGTGCCTGTTTGCAGCGGCCCTTACCGGGTGCTGCGTGTGGGCATGTTACCGGGAAGCAAAAGCATAAAAACAGGGATTATGGAAAAAACTATAATATTGAGGAAAATAGATTGATGACAAAAAAGAATGAACATGTGATAAAAGAAGTATTTCCCGGCTCCATTGCAAAAGAGATGGAAATCGAACCGGGTGATATACTTCTTTCAATCAATAATGAAGAGATTGAGGATGTATTTGACTACAGGTATTTGATTAAGGATGAGTATATTGAGGTAGTCATAAGAAAACCGGACGGGGAAGAGTGGCTGCTGGAAATCGACAAGGAGTATGATGATGACCTGGGGGTGGAGTTTGAAAACGGCCTGATGAGCGATTACCGTTCATGCAGCAACAAGTGCATATTTTGTTTTATTGACCAGATGCCGCCGGGGATGCGGGAAACCTTATATTTTAAGGACGATGATTCCAGGCTTTCTTTCCTGCAGGGAAATTACATCACCCTGACCAACATGAAGGAAAGAGACATAGAGAGAATCATCCGGATGCAGCTGGCTCCTATTAATATATCCGTGCAGACCACCAATCCGCAGCTGCGGTGTAAAATGCTCCACAACCGATTTGCAGGCGATAAGCTTAAGTATCTGCAGATGCTCTATGACGGTCATGTGGAAATGAACGGACAGGTGGTCTGCTGTAAGAATGTAAATGACGGGGCGGAGCTGGAGAGGACCATCAATGATTTGTCTAAATATCTGCCCTTCTTAAGAAGCGTATCCGTGGTTCCGGCAGGAATCACAAAATTCAGGGAGGGGCTGTTCCCCATTGAGTTATATACCAGGGAAGAGGCCGGCGCTGTTATTGACCTGGTGGAAAGCCGCCAGCAGGAATTTTATGACCAATACGGACTTCATTTCATTCATGCAAGTGATGAGTGGTACATTACGGCAGGCAGGGATTTTCCGGAGGAGGAGCGCTATGACGGTTATATCCAGCTGGAAAACGGCGTGGGTATGATGCGTATGTTCATCAATGAATTCAACGAGGCCCTGGAAGCAGTTATCAATGGCAGGGAGTATGAAAGGCTGAAAAAGACAGTCACAAGGAAGCTGACCATTGCAACGGGGAAGCTGACCTATTCCACCATTTGTGACTTTGCGGGAAAGCTGATGGACGCATTTCCGCATCTGACCATTCATGTGTACTTTATACGGAATGATTTCTTTGGGGAGACCATAACGGTATCCGGTCTTATAACGGGACAGGACCTGATAGGACAGTTAAAGGAGCGTCAGGATGCAGGGGAGGATTTGGGTGAAGTACTGCAGATTCCATCCAATATGCTGCGCATGGGCGAACAGGTGTTTTTAGATGACCTGACGGTCCAGGATGTGGAACGGGAGCTGGGAATGAAGGTGGTGGCCGTGGAATCAGGGGGCAGGGAGTTCATTGACGCTGTCCTGGATTCGGAATACAGAATGGAACGAAAGAATGATAATTTTGTGTACATCCAGGCCTATGACCGGAAGTAAGATATAGTTTTAAACTATAGCTGCCCATAAAATTTACAAATTATCCCTTCCTTTTGTTTTGTGCTATGATTACTGCAATCAGAAAACATGAGCAGCCGGAAATCATGGCCAAGACTTATTGAAGGAAGGGAACAAACATACATGAAGACATCATCATTGTTCAACCATAAAACAGTACTGTCCCTGGAGGTTTTTCCTCCCAAAAGGACAGCGCCCGTTGACACGATCTATAACACGCTGGATGAGCTTAAGGGAATCACCCCTGATTTCATCAGCGTCACATATGGGGCGGGAGGCAGCGAGAACAGTCAGACAACGCTTAAGATTGCGTCTGCTATTAAGCATAAATACGGCATAGAGAGCGTGGCCCATATTCCGTGCCTGAACCTGACAAGGGACGATGTCCTGCTGATTCTGGAACAGCTGAAGGAACAGAAAATAGAGAATATACTGGCCCTGCGGGGGGACCGCACCGCGGACAGGGAGCCGGCTGGGGATTTCCGGTACGCGGCGGATTTGGTGGAGTTTATAAAGCTCCATGGGGATTTTAACATCATAGGCGCCTGCTACCCGGAAGGCCATCAGGAATCCGGCGGCCTGGTAAGGGATATGAAACACTTAAAAGATAAGGTGGACGCCGGTGTCAGCCAGCTTATCACCCAGCTTTTCTTTGACAACGAGTATTTTTACCGCTTCAGGGAACGGATGGATTTGGTTGGAATCCATGTTCCGGTGGAGGCCGGAATCATGCCGGTGGTCAACAAAAAGCAGATAGAACGCATGGTATCCCTGTGCGGCGTAAAACTGCCGAAGAAGTTCATTTCCATGATGGAACGGTACGGGGATAATCCTGTTGCCATGCGGGATGCGGGAATCGCCTACGCGGTGGACCAGATTGTGGACCTGGCAGCCGGCGGCGTGGACGGCATCCACCTGTATACCATGAATAATCCTTATATTGCCAACCGGATTTACGAATCCGTATTCCGGCTGATGGCGTCTTAGAGCGCCTTTGGAAAATGGGTATTTAAGCCTCTAGGTCTGCGGGCCAATGAGCCGGCTTAACTCTTCCAGATAGTTCTCTGCAAAACGGCTGAGATGGAGTCTGGGGTCTGCAATCCATCCAATGAGCATGTTTTCTTCTGTTTCCAGCGGAACCGCCATGATGGAGTCGCCGTTCAGGTTGCGGTTTAAAATGCCGCTGCATATGGTATATCCGTTTAGTCCGATGAGAAGATTGAACAGGGTGGCCCTGTCGCTGACATAGATTACTTTTTTTCTGGGAATGGTGCTGAGGATTTCCTCTGAGAAGTAAAAGGAATTTTTTTCGCCCTGCTCAAAGGCCAGGAAGGGGTAATCCTCCAAATCCTCAATGGTAACGCGTTTCCTGGCTGACAGGGGATGGGATACGCTGATGAATACATGGGGGCTGGCCCGGAACAGGGGATGGAATACAAGACAGCTTTCCTTAAACAGTTTTTCCAGCACCTTCCGGTTAAAATCATTGATATAAAGAATGCCCAGCTCACTGCGGTAATTCTTTACATCATCAATAATCTCATAGGTGCGGGTCTCCCTCAGGGTGAATTCATATTCGTCCGTGTTCTGGCAGGATACCAGGTTGGCGAACGCATTGACGGCAAAGGCATAGTGCTGGGTGGATATGGAGCAGATACGCTTCACCGGTTTTTTGTTTGTGTAGTGCTGCTCCAACAGCTCGGCCTGCTCCAGCACCTGTCTGGCATAGGACAGGAACTCCATTCCCTGGGAAGACAGGGCAATCCCCTTGGAGCTGCGGTTGAAGATGGATATGCCCATTTCCTTTTCCAGTTCCCTGACTGCATTTGAAAGGCTGGGCTGGGTGATGAAAAGCTGCTTTGCCGCCTCGGAAATAGAGCCGCAGTTTACGATGGTTACAATATAGCGCAGTTGCTGCAGTGTCATGACAAATACCTCCATTGCATTTGATGCATGGAGGTATTTTAGCACGGAATGATATAGTTTAAAACTATGTCTGTTCATGTTTTGATGATTTTTTATGATTTCCGCCGGTCATATGACGGATGATTGCGGAACAGGTGCCGTGAAGAACCACCAGGGTCAGGCAGACGGCTGTCAGCAGGAGCGCATAGTCTGTGAAGGTTCCTGGACTGTTTCTGTATGCTCTGTTAAGAAACGGTATCCCCAAAACAAGGGAGAAATACCAGAATGAAGGGACTGCCCATCCGCCCAGGGCCTTCATGGGGGAAATTCCGGACCGGGTCCGGCTGTTCCAGCAGCGGGATGTTCCGGGGCTGTTCCTGCAGCGGGATGTTCCGGAAACAGAAGAGCATCTCCGGGAGGCATACTCCCCCAGCTGACATATGGCAAACAGGGCGGTAAAGTAAACAGCAGCCCCAATAATGGTATGAAGCCGTTCCGGCGTGAGCCATATGCTCCAGGTCCGGGCCGGTGCTGGGCCGGATGCTCCGGCCGTTTCTGCCCATGCAGAGCCGGATACATCTGTCCATGCCGTGCCTGACATTCCCAGATATATGGGAATGAAAATGGAGAACAGGATACGAAAGCCGTTGACAAAGATGGTCAGCAGATACGAAGCCAGGGCGCTTAAGGCCATCCATCCCAATTTACCCTTCATGGTCCTCATCCGGTGGATATAAGAGAAAACCAGGGCAGCCGCGGAAATCATCAGGAACCGGACGCCTGAGCAGGAGGCGGCTATGATGAAACGGTAGGAATGGCTGACATAGCCTGCCTGGGGGACCTTTATGAAGGAAATTCCGCTTAAGGCGCTGACCCACCAGGCAGTGGGGGCCAGAATCCATGAGAGGCTGTCCGGGTCCCCGCGGCTGTAATAATATTTCATTCCCAGCAGCAGGAGGGCTCCTGCCAGATAGAAGGGGATGTTCCGGCGGTTCAGGGATTTAGCGCTGGGGATGTCCATTGATTATGCCTCCTCTGTTTTTCTCTTTTTTCTGTCAGCCCGGCTTCGGCGGATACAGCCTGCTGCCATTATGACTCCTGCGGCACACATCAGTATCAGGGTTCCTGGTTCTGAGCCAATGGTATATCCGGTTCCCACGGCAAAATCAGACACATGCTTCGGCAGCGGAAGGGGCTGGTTCACATCCGCGGCAGAACCATCCTGGCTGCGGACTGTTTCAGTCACGGCAATAAAGGACGTGTAGGGCGTCATCATGCTGTAGTCCAGTCCCAGCTGTGTGACGGTTTTTTTGACCATGGCCTGCCTGATTATATCCTGGGTATCCTCCCGTGTACCGTAATCCGTAAGACGCTCTGCCTTTGTCCTGGCCCACAGATAGGATATGGCATGATTGTCTGTTCCGGCCTCTGTCCGGTCCACCGGTATTTCCTGTATGTAATCCTGATTTCCGGTTTTGCCGGTTATCCGTATGGTGCCGGAAGGCTGGCCCCGCCATTTTCCAAACAGGACAATGGGCTTTTGGGCAAACAGGGTGGGAAGGATGTCCGGCTCTACATCGTAAACATCAAAACCATCAAAGGAAACCTTTATGCCGGTCATGACCGGGGACTGGATATAGGTGCGGAAATCACTGGCAGTGCCTGAGGCCTGTTCCGGCTCCGTTACAACAAAGGCTTCCCCGGAGCCGGCTTTTGCGATTCCGTCAATTAAATAGCGGTTGACGGAGGTGCCGATTCCAAAGGAGAAGAAATCCGCAGTTTTAAGGTTCTTATTTATTATTTTGAAAATGGACGCCTCATCGGACATATAGCCGTCTGTGATGGTGACAATGCTTCTGGCCATCTGCGGGTCCCTTGGAAGGGAGACTGCCTGTTCAAGGGCCGGGGCCAGTTCCGTGCCGCCGCCTCCGTCCTGGCGCTCAATCAGGTCAATGGCCATCTGGATGTTTTCCATGGTGGCAGGTACAGATGCTTGGGCCATGGAGATGGCTGTGTCTGAAAACAGTATCAGGTTAAACCGGTCTGAATCCCTGAGATTTCCCACCAGGTCCCGTATAAGCTCCTTTGCAGTGTCAAGAGGATACCCGAACATGGAGCCTGACACATCCAGCACAAATATGTATTCACGGGGCGGAATCTCCTCCGCCCTGACACGCTCCGGAGGCTGTACCATCAGCATAAAGAAGTTCTCCTTTTCCCCTGTGTCCAGCATGAGTCCGCAGTTTATATCCTGCCCGGTAAGTCTGTAATCCAGGATGAAGTCCCGGTCCCCTGCAAATTCTCCGGAATCAGATAGGGTCACATGGGCAGCGGATTCGCTTTCTTTTTCCACCTTGATTTTATGGGAACTGCTGGTCAGGCTGGAAATGGGGACGCCTGCGGAGAGGCTGACGGCAATTTCATAGGTACCCTGAGGGGCGGTCCCTTCCTCCAGGTAAGGACTTGCCACCCACTCATCCTGCCCGCTGTTTTCCGGCGAAGGACTGGCATATCTGGGTCCGGTTACGGTGGGGAATACAAACTGGTAAACCCCGTCCCGGGAGGATATCAGTTCGGTGTAGTGCAGTTCAATTCGCACCGTATCTCCGGGCATTACATTGGCCACATTCATGGTAAATACATTGGGACGCTGCTGCTCCAGCAGGGAGGCGCTTTTTCCCTCGCTTTTAGCTTCCTCGAATTCTGTTTTGGCCTCTTCCTTTTCCCTGATTTTTGCCGTGATTACCTCGTCCCCGATTTCCATTTTCATACCATGGACCGTGACCCTGGCGGATGCCGGGAACACGTAGCTGGCATTGATGGGTATTGTCCCCTCGTTGGCATAGGTCTGGGTGACATAGGTTTCGGCAATGACGCCGTTTATTGTGGTGGACACACTTGTGTCTTTCAGGGGGAACTGTTCCGCCGTCCCTCCGGTGTCCTGTATAAAGAAATAGGGGGCAAGAGTCTTGTCCGCCGCATCCCCCTCCGGTTCCCCGCCGTAGACCGCAGCAGGGGACAGGGTCAGCATAAGCAGGGTCAGACATACACAGAGCCATGTTTTCTTCCGTTTCATTGTTTACACCTCGTTTGTTATTTGTAGGAGTTTCCTTACTGTCCAGATTACAATGGACAGGCATCAAAAAGGCATCAAAGATGCATCAAATTTGCATCATATGAAAAAATTTTACAGCCGTTCAGGCAAGATGAAAAGGCCGGAGGAGAATTCTGACCGTAAAGAGGAAATCCATTGACATTCTGTATTTTTAGTTATAAAATAAGTACCGGGAATGAAGTTCTCCCTTAGTCTGACTAGAACCGCTTATAAAGCTGATGACTTCTGCATTATGTATTAACGCAGAAATTATCGGCTTTTTCTGCGTTTGTAAGGAGGAAAAGAATATGCTGATTAGTATTGCTTACATATTGATGCTGGGAATGTTTCTGGGCTGGGTGTGCAGGAAACTGCGGCTGCCCGGCCTTATGGGTATGATTTTTACGGGGATTCTTCTGGGACCCTATGCATTTAACCTGATTGATGTGTCCATTCTGAACATATCGTCGGAGCTGAGGCGGATTGCCCTCATTATCATATTGATGCGGGCAGGGCTTTCCCTGGATGTAAATGACTTAAAGAAGGTGGGAAGGCCGGCCGTGCTCATGTGTTTTCTCCCTGCCTGCTTTGAAATATTGGGAATGGTCATACTGGCGCCGAAATTGCTGGGGATGCCGGTGCTTGACGCCGCCATTATGGGAGCTGTGGTTGGGGCGGTTTCGCCGGCTGTCATTGTTCCCAAGATGTTAAAATTGATTGAAG
>OHBI01001184.1_pt1 | contig 10440 bp, 4 predicted proteins | sample 1577361 | NCBI WGS metagenome assembly OHBI01 (sample SAMEA3879579, study PRJEB24766) | human gut metagenome | biome: human-associated habitat; feature: feces | place: USA | collected 1985/1987 | reverse complement strand
TAATTATTATATTGGCTCTGCTTTTGGCATCAGCCAGTACCATAGGGTTATACCCCTATATGAAGACAAGGGCGGAAAGCTACCACAACAGGAGTTCCGTCAAGCAGGTTGAGGAGAGCAGTAATTTCGGCAACCTGGCGACCCAGGTCATGAATTTCAGCTATGAAATCTGGCATCAGAAAATGCAGGAGGACACAGGGCGGCGCCTGACCTATGCCCAGACATTCCTGCCGGGGCTGGAGGAGAAACTCCGCCAGAAGGAATCCGAGGGCCAGATGACAGTACAGCAGGAGGATGGGGAGGACGCGGAACACGTCATAGTGTACGACAATGGGAATCCCTATGACGTTTACTATTACCAGTCCATGCAGCAGGTGATTGACAATGCGGGAAGCGAGTGGGAAAGCCTTTACAGGCAGTTTTATTCCAGTCTGTCCTACGGTGTCCTGGAACAGGACGGAACCTACGGACGCAGCAATGTGACGGACCCAAAGGCTTTTTTTGCAGAGCCGGTAAAGGATGATGTGATTCAGTTCACCGTAAACTTTAATTCCAGCGGCATACTGAAAATTCAGGATATAGAGGGAAAACACGACAAGGATATCACGCGTCTCAAGGAGTCGCTGACCCGGTTTGAATTCTATGACCCGCTGGAGGTAAGGCTGGATGAGAATTACCGCTACAGCGGCGTGGAATTTGAGGGACCAAGGGACATGACAGTGGTGTTCCGGTGCAGTCCGTCCCAGATGTTCGGTTATACGGATGCCAGGGATGAAAGCGCAGCGCAGCAGCTTACCCTCAGGGATTACCGCTACAGCGACGGTTATTTTGCCATAGGGGCGTCTGTAATGGGATTTCTCACCGTGCTGGCCCTGGCCCTGCCGGCTGTGAAGCGGTTTGAAATAGGCAGGAGCCCGCTGTGCAGACTTTCATTTGAACCGCTGAGCTGTATCGGAGTGGCATGGCTGAGCATCATGGGCGAGGGAAGCATACCCATGACGCTGATTGCCTCCACCATGGACGGCAGTTTAAAGAGTGAACTTTTAAGAGCTGAATTCCTGCCCTGGTCAGCCGACGTGATGGTAGTTGTCATCAACCTGGCTTTCTGGATGGCTGCTTATGGAATGTTTTACTGGGGAATCACCTGTTACAGGGCAATCTTTTCCCTGGGTCCCTGGCGGTATTTTAAAGAGCGCACATGGCTGGGACGCTTCCTGCGCTTCATCAAGCGCTGGGTGCTGAATGCCCTCAATGTCTTTAACGAGACTGACTGGGAGCGCCGTTCCACCAGGATTATAGGCAAGGCAATCCTTGCAAATTTTGTCATACTGACCATCATTTCCTGTCTGTGGTTCTGGGGAATCGGAGCCCTGGTGATTTACTCTCTGGTGCTGTTCTTCCTGCTGCAGAAGTACTGGGGACAGATGCAGGAAAAATATAACAGGCTCCTGGGAGGCATCAATGAGATGGCAGAGGGAAACCTGGATGTGGAGATTCAGGAGGATCTGGGAATCTTCAACCCGTTTAAGGAACAGCTGAGCCGGATTCAGGAGGGCTTTAAGAAAGCAGTGGCCCAGGAGGTGAAAAGCGAGAGGACCAAGTCGGAATTGATTACCAATGTATCCCATGACTTAAAGACACCTCTTACGGCTATCATCACTTACGTAAATCTGTTAAAGCAGGAGAATGTGACAGAGGAGGAGAGAAAGTCCTATATACGGGTACTGGACCAGAAGTCCATGCGGCTGAAGGTGCTCATAGAGGACCTGTTCGAGGTCAGCAAGGCCAGCAGCGGTACGGTCAGCCTTCACCAGGAGGACGTGGATATCGTGAGCCTTTTAAAGCAGGTGCGGTTTGAACTGTCAGATAAGATTGCGGCAAGCGGCATTGAGTTCCGTTACAATCTGCCTGAGGAGAAAATCCTTCTTTATCTGGACAGCCAGAAAACCTACCGTGTATTTGAAAACCTGCTGGTGAATATAACAAAGTACGGAATGCCGGGCACGCGGGCCTATATCCAGGTGGTCAGGGAAGATGACGGCCATGTACTGATAACCATGCGCAACATTTCAGCCAGGGAACTGGAGGTATCTCCTGAGGAGCTGACAGAACGGTTTGTCCGCGGGGATACATCACGCAACACAGAGGGTTCAGGACTGGGGCTTGCCATTGCCAGAAGCTTTGTGGAGGTCCAGGGCGGTACCATGAAGCTGGAAGTGGAGGATGATTTGTTCCGCGTATCCATCCGCTGGAAGATAGAGGAAACAGGCGGAGCCGGACAGGAGCCTGGGAGGGAGCCTGAGAGGGAGCCTGTGCGGGAAGAACAGGAAACTGCGGCTGTGCCGGCAGAAGCGGGAGAACCGGATATGTCATGTATGCCTAATATGCCGGAAATACCGGAAATGCCGGAAATGCCGGAAATGTCGGAAATGCCGGAAATGCCGGGAGCAGCAGGTGCGCCGGGAAAGACGGCAGCAGATGTGCAGAAAGGGAATGTGAGAGCGTCTGCGGGAGCGGAAGCAGACCATGACATTGACATATCCGCAGGCACATTTGACATGGAAGGCGTGGTTTGGGGCGCTAAGGAGGCCCGGGAAGGTAAGAAGAGAAGTAAAAAGAAACACCTCATAGAAATCCCCTGTATCCATATCACAGGTTGTTCTATGAGGTGTTTCTGCTATACTAATTTAAAATATCCGCCATGGGGCACAAAGGATTTATGGTTGGATATTATCCGAATCCGGATTAGGATTGAGGGCCTTCTGCCCGCTTCCAAGGATAATATCAGGGGCGCCGGTCAGGTTCACGTTCCGGTTGACTTTGGCGTCATATGTATCCGCCTTCATGATTTCTGCCAGGTCCACGCCGGTGGTTTCCTTCATGGATTCAAAAAGTTTTGCCATGACAACCGGAACATTTCCGGCAATGGCTCCCACCCCGTTATCCGAATCATGGCCGCTGCCGCCGATGATGGTAATCTTGTCAATCTGTGACAGAGGTTCCGCAATCTTTCCGGCAATGTCAGGAAGTACCTGAATCATCATTTCAGCCATGGCCGCCTTATTATACTTCTGGTAAGCCTCGGCCTTTTTCTCCATACCTTCCGCCTCGGCCAGGGCCTTGGCGCGGATGGCTGCAGCCTCGGCTTCGCCCTTGGCCCGGATACCTTCCGCCTCCTGGACCATGGAATACTTCTGGGCTTCGGCAATGGCTTTCTGCGCCTCGGCGTCCTTTTCACGCTCATACTGCTCTGCATCTGCCTGGGCCTTCTTAGCCAGTGCTTCCTGCTCCTGCTCATACTTCTTGGCTTCTGCCTCGCGCTGGCGCCTGGTCAGGCCGGCGGCCGCTGCCTGCTCAATGGCATATCGGTCTGCATCTGCCTTTTTGTTGACTTCGGCTTCCAGGGCCTGCTGCTGCACCAGTACTTCCTGTTTGCGCAGCTCAGCTTCACGTTCAGCCCTGGCAATCTGTGCATTGACCGTGGCGGTCTGGATGGTCCGCTCCTGCTCCTGTTTCTGGATCTCATAGGCGGCGTCCGCCTCGGCCTTCTTGGTGTCGGAGGCCTTCTGCAGCTCCGCTTTCTTGATGGCCAGCTCGTTGTTCTTCTGGGCTATCTCGGTCTCGGCAGCCACCCTTGCGTCATTGGCGGCATTGTCCGCAGCAGCCTGGGCAATGGCAATATCACGTTCTGCCTCTGCCTTGGCAATGGATGCGTCCTTGCGGATTTTGGAGGTGTTATCCATACCAAGATCCTGGATGAGTCCGTGTTCATCCGTCACGTTCTGGATGTTGCAGGAAAGGATGTCAATACCCAGCTTCTCCATGTCCTTGGAGGCCTTAATCATAACCTGGTCAGAGAAGGAATCGCGGTCCGTGTTAATGGCCCTCAGCGTAAGCGTACCGATAATCTCACGCATGTTGCCCTGAAGGGAGTCCTGCAGGTCGGCGGCAATGTTTGCCGGCTCTTTGTTCAGGAAGTTCCTCATAGCCAGCTTCATCCGTTCGTCGTCGTCAGCCACCCGTATTTTGGCTACCGCATCCACCATAACATTGATGAAATCGTTGGTTGGGATGTATTCATCGGTCTTGATGTCCACTGTAATCTGTCCAAGGTACAGTTTATCCAGCTGTTCAAAAAACGGGATTTTGATGCCCGCCCGTCCTATGAGCACCCTTGGCTGCTTGCGCAGGCCGGAGATGATGTAGGCGTGGTCCGGCGGCGCCTTTACATAGCCCTGGGTGATGATGATGAGAACCAGGATGACCGGGAGAATGAATCCCAGAGAGGTGAGAATAAAGTCTAAATCAAACATAAGGACTCCTTTCTGCATGTAAAAATATTTTATTTTGCTAGGTATTATTGTATCATATGCTGGAAAATTAAGGAATAGAGGTTCTGAAAATCGACAGAATTTGTAGGAGAATATTAATAAATTTTCTGATATATAAAGACGGAATTAGTAAGTGTTGGGCTGCTTTGGAGATTGTTAAAAATTAGATTGTATATTGACAAGTACAATCCCCTTGTGATATTATGGAAAAAATACAAAAAAAGTTAGAATATACAAAAATTTTTAGGCATATTAATTTTTACCTGAATTCAAGACAGGAGGATGCGGTATGAAAATCAAAAGCGGACGCGGTCATTTACGATACCGCAGACGAGATAATTTTAAAAAGTCAGTAAAAGTTATACAGGGTCTTTTTGGCGGGAGTAACCGGTAAGGTTGCTCCCGCCTTAACTTTGTATAATTTTTCACAATACAATCCTCCGAAGACAAAGGAGGAAACCTGCGGTGAGGGAGCCGACAGACAGACTGCAGCTGTCTGCCCGGCCAGCAGCGCAACGCTTTTTAGAGGTGAGCCACTGCGCAAAGCGGTCAAGGGACGGCCGTTTTCGTGCCAGTGGCATGTATTGCACACAAGCGCCGGATAACGGGCGGTAAGTGCTCATAACAAGGAGGAATGAAGTGATGGGTGAAAACACACATGCATGCTGCTGTGACCACAGTGAAGAAGCGCTGTTAAAGCGGATTGGCGAGTTGGCGGCGGAATACAGGGGGAAAGAGGGAAGTCTGATACAGGTCCTTCACATGGCGCAGGGAATATATGGTTATCTGCCTCTGGAGGTCCAGAAGGTCATAGCGGACGCTCTGGACATCAGTCTGGCAGAGGTATCGGGGGTGGTAACATTTTATTCATTTTTCTCTACCCAGCCCAGGGGAGAACACACCATACGTGTCTGTCTGGGGACAGCCTGCTATGTAAGGGGCGGCAAGAAAATCGTGGAGCGGTTAAAGGAACTGCTGGAGGTGGAGATTGGCGGGACAACGGCTGACAGGAAATTCACGTTTGAGGTGGCCAGATGCATCGGGGCCTGCGGCCTGGCTCCGGCCATGTCAATCGATGACCAGGTTTACAAGCAGGTGAATCCTGACAAACTGGAACAGATTCTGGAACGCTACTATGAAGAGGAGGGGCAGGAGTAATGGATGCAGTGAAAAACCGTGAAGATTTATTAAACATAAAAGAAGAATATCTGAGACGGCAGAAGTCCTACCGGCGTCAGGTGCTGGTGTGCGGCGGAGCAGGATGCATATCCTCCAACTGCGGGGAAGTAAGGGATGCGCTCATAAAATCAGTGAGTACATATAAGCTGGATGATGAAGTTAAGGTTATGGTTACCGGGTGTATGGGTACATGTGCCATGGGACCTGTTATCCTGATTGAGCCGGAGGGGATTTTTTACACAAAAATGAATCCGGAAAAAGCAGAGCAGGTGGTTGCTAGGCATCTTCTGAAGGATGAGGTGTGCGAGGAATATACATATTTTGATGAGGACGAGGGGGTCCATGTGCCGAGGATGGAGGATATTCCCTTCTTCAAGGGCCAGGTCAGGGTGGCGCTCAGAAACTGCGGCCATATGGAGTACGCTTCCCTGGAAGCTTACATATCCAGGGACGGATACGGCGCCCTGGCAAGGGCCCTGTCGGAAATGACGCCGGCCCAGGTGGTGGAGGAAATAAAGGCATCGGGCCTGAGAGGGCGCGGAGGCGCCGGATTCCCCACCGGAGTGAAATGGGAAGCAGGATTAAAGGCTGTGTCTGAGGACGGACGCAAATTCATGGTCTGTAATGCGGACGAAGGGGACCCGGGCGCATTTATGGACAGAAGCATCCTGGAGGGCGACCCGCACAGCATTATCGAGGGCATGATGTTAGGCGGATATGCCATAGGAGCTTCCAAGGGTTATGTGTATGTGAGGGCAGAGTATCCCATCGCGGTGGAGCGGCTGGGCAATGCCATTGACCAGGCCAGGAAAGCGGGAATCCTGGGAGAAGACATCATGGGAAGCGGCTTTTCCTTTGACCTGGAAATCCGCATAGGCGCAGGCGCCTTTGTCTGCGGCGAGGAAACCTCCCTTCTGGCGTCCATCGAGGGAAAACGGGGAGAGCCAAGGCAGAAGCCGCCGTTCCCCTTTGAAAAGGGCTTGTTTGAAAGTCCCACCATCATTAACAATGTGGAAACCCTGGCAAATGCAGCTCCTATTATCCTGAACGGGTCCGGGTGGTACCGGGGATTCGGCACTAAGAAGAGCGCCGGCACAAAGGTATTTGCCCTGGCAGGAGATATTGTCAATGCAGGCATTATCGAAGTTCCCATGGGAACGGTTCTGGGGGATATCATATACAAGATTGGCGGCGGAATCATTGGCGGCAAGAAATTTAAGGCCATCCAGTCAGGCGGCCCCTCCGGCGGATGTCTGACCAAGGCCCATCTGAACACGCCTGTGGATTATGAATCCCTGTCCAGTCTGGGGGCAATCATGGGTTCCGGCGGACTTATTGTCATGAATGAGGACACCTGTATGGTGGATACAGCGCGGTATTTCATGGACTTTATCTGCGATGAATCCTGCGGAAAATGCCTTCCCTGCCGCAACGGCACCAGAAGGATGCTGGAAATACTGGAGCGCATCACCGAGGGCAAGGGACAGCCTGAGGACCTGGAGCTTCTGGAGGAACTGGCCAGAACCATCCAGCAGACAGCCATGTGCGGCCTGGGGCAGACCGCGCCCAATCCGGTCCTGTCTACCCTCAAATATTTCCGCAGCGAGTATGAGGCGCATATCTATGAGAAGCACTGCAGCGCAGGCGTCTGTGCCGAGCTTCAGACCGCCCCCTGCCGCAATGCATGTCCTGCCAATGTGTTCATACCCGGATATATGTCCCTGCTGGCGGCAGGCAGAACCGAGGATGCGTACCGCCTGATTCGCCAGGATAATCCGTTCCCGGCAGTGTGCGGACGCGTCTGTACCCATCCCTGCGAGGACCATTGCCGGCGCGCCCAGGTGGATGAGCCTTTGGCTATCTGCTCCGTGAAGCGCTTCATCGGCGACTATGCGCTGCGGGATGAGTACAATGTGCCTCTGGTTGAACCCAGACCCGCTACCGGCAAACACATATCCGTTATCGGGGCAGGTCCGTCGGGCCTTACCTGCGCTTACTATCTGGCTAATATGGGCCATGAGGTTCATGTGTATGAGGCGGAGTCCGTGGCCGGCGGCGTTCTGTACTGGGGCATTCCGGAATACCGCCTGCCCAAGGCTGTGTTGCAGAAGGAGATTCACGCCATAGAGAGGAGCGGCGTGCAGATTCATCTGAATACCAGGATAGGTTCCGACATTACCTTTGAGGATATGAAGAAGCAATCGGATGCAGTGTACATTGCCTCCGGAACCCAGGTTTCAAGGCTGCTTGATGTACCGGGTGAGGACCTTAAGGGCGTGGAAAGCGGACTTGGGTTCTTAAAGCGCATCGGCCTTAAGAAGGATATGTCCGTACCCAATAAGCTGGTTGTAATCGGCGGCGGCAGCACGGCCATGGATGTGGCCAGAACCGCTGTACGTCTGGGAACCTCCGAAGTGACTGTGATTTACCGCAGGTCTGAGAGGGAGATGCCTGCGGGAAAGGATGAAATAATTGAGGCCAGGGAAGAGGGCGTGAAGCTCATAGCCATGGCATCGCCGGTGGAATTCCTGGGCGCGGAAGGAAAGGTGACAGGAATTCACCTGGTACGCAGGAAGGAGACCGACTACGGAAGCGACGGGCGCAGGCGCACGGCTCATATTCCGGATTCTGACTTTTTCCTGGAGTGCGACGGCATCGTTACAGCCATCAACCAGGATGTGGATCATCAGGTTTACCGCACCACTCATGTGGAGGTGGCTAAGAACGGTAAGCTGGATATCGGCAGGTTTACATCTGAGACAGGAGAGTCGGGCGTGTTTGCAGGAGGCGATGTAAGCCCATGGGGCGCCAACGTTGTAATTCATGCCATTGCAGACGGCAAGAGGGCTGCTGTGAAGATAGACCAGTACCTTGGAGGCAGGGGCGAACTGAATATGGGCGAGTGGTTTGACATACCTGAGATAGCAGATATCGAGGTCAATGAACCTCATAAGCGCTTCCCGACCAGGTGTCTGTCCGTGGATGAGCGCAGGGACAATTTCAGGGAAGTAAACTGCGGATTCCACAAGCTGGATGCCATGGGCGAGGCTCTCAGGTGCCTGCATTGCGACAGGAGATAGGAGGTAGATTATGATACATGTAACGATAAATGGAAAACCGGTGGAGGTTTCAGAGGGCTCCACCATTATGGAAGCGGCTGAGACAGTGGGAATCAGGATTCCCAGTCTGTGCCATATGAAGAATGTCCATCAGTACGGCTCCTGCCGTATCTGTGTTGTGGAAGTGGAGGGAATGAAGAACCTTCAGGCCTCCTGCATGGCTAAGGTAAGGGAGGGAATGGTCATAAGAACCCATTCTCCCAAGGTGCTGGCTGCCAGAAAGGTACTGTATGAGCTGCTGCTGTCCAACCATCCCAAGGATTGTCTCAACTGCAGCAGGAATACCAACTGTGAGCTTCAGGAGCTGGGCTATGAGCTGGGAGTCGGTGAGAGCCGGTTTGAGGGAGCCATGACCAAGCCCATGGTGGATATTTCCCCGTCCATCACAAGGGATACCAGCAAATGCGTTCTCTGCCGGAGATGTGTCACTGTGTGTACTCAGATTCAGAAGGTGGGAGCGATCCAGGCCCAGAACCGCGGATTTGATACCGTGGTAAGTCCGGCTATGGGGCTGCCTCTTAACTCTACGGCCTGCGCCATGTGCGGCCAGTGTACTGTGGTCTGTCCCACCGGAGCCTTGAAGGAGACAGACGGCCTTGCACCGGTGTGGCGGGCGCTGGCTGACCCTGAAAAGAGAGTGGTGGTCCAGGTGGCCCCGGCAGTGAGGGCTGCCCTGGGTGAAGAGTTCGGCCTGCCGGTGGGAACCCCTGTCACCGGGAAAATGGCAACGGCTCTTCACGAAATCGGGTTTGACGATGTGTTTGACACCCTGTTTTCCGCCGACCTTACCATATTGGAGGAGGGGACGGAGCTTCTGGGACGGCTCAATGCAGCCCTGAAAGGGGATGAATCACAGAAGGAGAAAGCCGTGCTCCCTATGATTACCAGCTGTTCCCCTGGCTGGATTAAGCATATCGAGCATCAGTTCCCGGAGGAGTTAGACCACCTGTCCACCTGTAAGAGCCCCCATACCATGCTGGGTGCCGTGGTGAAATCCTTCTATGCAGAGCGCACAGGCACTGCTCCGGAAAACATGTTTGTTGTATCGGTTATGCCCTGTACGGCCAAAAAGTATGAGATACAGCGTCCGGAAATGGAAGTGGACGGCCATCGGGATGTGGACGCAGTGCTGACCACCAGGGAGCTGGCCCGTATGATAAAGACAGCAGGCATTGATTTTGTGAATCTTCCGGAGGGCGAGTTTGACGCGCCTCTGGGACTGGGAACAGGAGCAGCTGATATATTTGGCGTAACCGGAGGCGTTATGGAGGCAGCCCTGCGCACGGTGTACGAGGTGGTGACCGGGAAGGAGCTTCCCTTTGACAAGCTGCATGTGGCGCCTATAGTGGGACTGGAGCAGGTAAAGACAGCCTCCATCACAATTGAGGATACACTTCCTGCATACGAACATTTAAAGGGAGTAACCGTGAATGTGGCGGTAACCAGCGGACTGGAAGGCGCCTCCATGCTTATGGATGAGGTGGCGGCAGGCACTTCGCCCTATCATTTCATAGAGGTAATGGGATGCCCGGGCGGCTGTATCAACGGCGGCGGACAGCCCAGATGCACAGAGGAAAATTACCGCGAAAAACGTTCGAAAGCACTCTACAGCGAGGATGAGCGCAAGGTACTGCGCAAATCCCATGAAAACCCGGATTTAATGAAGCTTTACAGCGAGTATCTGGGAGAGCCGAATGGATATTTATCCCATCATCTGCTGCATACCCATTATGTGAAGAGAGGGAAATATAACCAGCTGGTTTAGCGGGATAAAGGGCAGGAAGGCTGATTGGGATTTCAGGTGTTTTTTT
>OHBI01001181.1_pt1 | contig 10469 bp, 7 predicted proteins | sample 1577361 | NCBI WGS metagenome assembly OHBI01 (sample SAMEA3879579, study PRJEB24766) | human gut metagenome | biome: human-associated habitat; feature: feces | place: USA | collected 1985/1987 | reverse complement strand
TCCGGCATGGTACATCCGGTTATTTCCCACATATAGCCCCACATGGGTGATATAGGTTCCGGCGTTATAGGTGGAGTGGAAAAAGACCAAATCCCCTGCTTTTGCTTCGGACAGAGGGATGTGCTGTGTTACATTGTACTGTTCCTGTGCTGTCCGTGGCAGGGCGATTCCTGCCTTGCCATAGCACCACTGCACCAGTCCCGAACAGTCAAAGGAAGTGGAGGGGGAATCGCCCCCGTACACATACGTCCAGCCCTCATACTTTAAGGCTTCCTCCATGATAGCCTGCACCGTTTCATCATCAAACTGTGCCACGGTCAGGTATTCCGATACCAAGAAGACATAGAACATATTTCCGTAGGAATACCGCCAGCCCCCGTTTTTCTCTACGGCAACAGGGTTGGTGTAGGTGACTTTCTTTCCGCCGGATTTGTCCCTTGCGAAGCTCTCTGCCAGTTCAAAGGTGTACTTTTTCCCGTGTCCTGCCACATAGTCCAGGAAGCCGCCGCCGTAGTTGTAGGATTGAATCACACTGTTTAGGTCACAGCCCTTTGTTTCTGCGGCTGTAAGCAGTTCCGAGAAATATTTGCAGCCCTGTTTGATGGATTCCTCTGTGTTAAGGGAGTTCGGGGGAAGCCCCAGAGATTCCGAGGACTGCATAACGTCTTCCAGCGTGCCGCCGGATTCCACCTGAATGATGGCGAGCAGCACATTTAAGTATTCCTCTATGCCATATTCCCTTGCATACTTTTCCAGCATAGGTTTATGGGCGAGGACTTCCTGTGATACGCTCACGCCCCCATAGATAAGGTTTCCGCCGCTTCCGCCGTCTTCCTCATCCGAGAAGACAATCACCACCAAGAGGAGCATGGAGAACATCATCACGAACACGCCGGAACAGGCAAAGAAAAGGTGTCTTAACTTCATGGTTTCTCCCCTTTCTTTTGTTTGGCAGCCGCTTTTCCCGTTTTTGTCCACTCCTTTCTGGCGGTGGTACGCCGGATGGTAAAGTTCGATTCCTTAACCACAGGGGCAGCCCGTTTTCTTTCCGGTATCACAGGAGCCGTATCATTCTGGACAGGTCTTGCCGGACGGGGAGCAGCAGGTGTAATAGCAGGAGCTATCTTTTGTCTTTCATCTGGTTTGTCTGGGGAAGCCGGAGGGACTATCTGGCGTTCTGTCCTTACAGGCGGTATCTGTTCGTGGTGGATGGAAGCCGCTTTTACCACCGGAACCGAAGTCCGTTCCGCTACAGTTCCCCCATAAGAAACCTGCCCCCGTTCCCTAATAGCTGGGGAAGCTGGCTGCTTTGTCTTTGCAGTGGCAGGGCGTTCATGGACGGGAGCCACCCCTTTGGATGCTTCGGAAGCTGTCTTTTGCGTCTGTTTTGCCTGTTCCAGTTCCGCCCTGCGTTCTGCAATGGTCTGTCTGCGGCTTTCTGCCTGTGCGTTTCGCTGTTCAGCTCTGGCAGTTCGGGTCTGGGTCACGCTGGAAGTAAAATCCTGTACTCCCTCTGATACCTGTGTTTTCCCGTGGTAAAGGGCGTACTTTGCATTGACGGGCAAATCCTTTGCCTGCTCCCGAAGCTGTCCAGTAGTATCGGCTATTTTATCTTTGGTATCTGCCACCGCACCCACAGCAGAACCAGCCCGTTTCCATGCGGATTTCTTTTCCGGTGCTGCCTGTCCATTTGGTCGGGTGTGGTCTGCCTGTGTACGTTTGGAAGAGCCGGAGTTGGAAGCATTTCTCTGGTCTGAGCCAGCCTGCTTTCCTGCATGGTATGCAGCCGTTCCAGCCCCAAGAGCCGCCACAGAACGCCCTAACTTATGCTGTAAACGGTGCATATGGGCGTGCATGAGCATACGGGGTCTTCGCATGATACGGCTTCCCATGCTTTGGGAATCGCCACTCTGTAAGGAGAACATCCCCATCAAATCCCCCAGCTTGAAATAAATTCCGGCAAAGGTCACTATCTGCAAGAACGCCGTCAGGAAGAACGGATATTCCCCAGACAGGTTGTAGAGCATGGTGGAAATACTGAACGCTACCGTGATAATCAGGGTGATTCCGGCTCTGGTAAGGATGGTGTTGAACAGTTTCGTGATGGCACGTTTTGACATCCCCTCAAAAGAGGGAACCATGCTAAGGAGAAAGCTCACAGGCAGGAACATGGCGTAGATGATAAAAAGCACCTGTGAGAAAATCATTATCCCCGTGAGCAGGAATACAAAAACAGAGATACCGATATTGAACATGAACAGGAAGAAGACGGTTCCCAATCGGTTGATGGTCTTTGTGATGGTAAGGTTGGTGTTTTCCCTGTCTTCGATTTCCTCCACCACGATTTCTTCCCTGTCCTGCCCGTTGTTTTCATTTGGACTGGTTGAAAGCAGGCTTTCCACACGGTCTGCTCCAATGCTTTCCACATCCGAATTGCCGTATTGCAGCAGGAGCCACGGCTGCTTTACCTGAATGGAAAACAGGCTGTCCCGTATCAAATCCACGCTGTCTTTTCCCTGACTTTCCGAGTTGGGCAGCACAATCTTTGTGCCAAGGGTCAGGCTGGCATTGCTGATGTCTGCGGAAAATTCATTGATTTTCCCGATATAATCAGGAGCGTAGGCGATAAAGGCAGAGGACAGCACGAACACTACCACAAAATTGACAACGGCATGGATGGCTTTTGTGGTTTCCCGTTTGATAAGTCCTGTGTAGGCAACGTAAATCCCCACCACCAGAATGAGAATCAGCAGGAACCCGATATAAAATCCCTCCGAGGATAAGCCGCCTGTGGTAACGCCTGCAAGGGTCTGCATATTTTTCCCGATGGAATCCGCCGTGGAGGAAATGAAGTCCAGCGAGTAGGCTTCCTGAATCAGATACCCCGTGGCGTTGGAAAGGTACAGGCTGATTGTCCAGATAAAATTTGTGATGGCATACAGCCCGTACATTACCTGTTTTCCGATACCGTCCAGCCAGTTCCACGGGAGCCAGTCCCATCCGCTGTCCACATAAAAATCAAGCTGGTAGTTGTCCAGAGGGTATTTGCTGTATTCGTTGGCAGCGTCCACCGTATCATCCACCAGTCCGGCAGCGTGGGCGGCAGTACCGGAGACTGCCAGCAGCAGGAGGATGAGCAGGAGTGCCAGCAGCACTTTTCCTGCTATACTCCCGATTTTTTTTAAAGAGTTTTGTCCCTTTGTCCGGCAAGGGACAAGGGCTGTCCCCTGCTGGATGGGCTTTCTTATCTTCATTCCTCCACCTCTTTTCTTACGGGCGGTCTGGTGTCAAAGGCATGGAACAGGTCTTCAAAGATAGGGTGGAACTGTATCACTCCTACACGCCCGTACAAATCACTGATGAGGCACTGTCCGTTTTCTAAGTCACGGAGCCGTTTCTGGTTGTTTTCATCTTCGGAATCCACCCCGAAAAAGGTGAGGGTCTTCTTGATTTCGTTGATGTCCGTGGAACGGAACGCAAACTTCAAGCCCAGATTGTTTTTCAGTTTTTCATCCAGCAAATCGTCCGTGTTCTGGGTCACAAAGTAAACGCCTGCGTTCATGGCACGTCCGGCACGGACCAGCTTCATAGAGAGGGTCTTGCCCTGTGCCACCTGTAAGAAGCTCCATGCTTCATCCAAATCCACAATCTTAAACACGCTGCGGTCGGTATGGATGAAGTCGAGGGCAAAGGTGCTGATTACAATGAGCATTGCCACGGAAAGCAGCTCCATTGTGGTGTATTCTTCAAACGAGGTTTCCTTATCCGGCAGCACCAAATCCGCCACCTGAATGATGTTGAGCTGCTTTTCAAGGCTGATGGACTGTGTGACATCCCCATCCGAAAAGAGCAGGTGTGCAAAGTCATAGTCCGTAAAGGATTCGATATGGTCGGCTATGCTGGTGCTGATGGTGGTCCCCTCCGCCCGTAGTTCCTCAATCACCTTGAAAAGCCCCCGTTCCTCACTGTTTGTCACCGCCCGGATGGCTTTCCGAAGAACAGGGAACTTCTCCCCGTCACGGCTGGAAATGCCCGTTAAAAAAGTCAGGATGTCGATTGCCAGTGATTCGGAATCCTTTGGGTTCTCCATAATCACATACGGGTCAAGTAAGCCCCTGTTTTGTTCCTCCGAAGTCAGGTTTACGATATTGATTTCATGGGCGATTTCCGGCAGGGTTTCTTTCCACTGTCCCCGTTCCGCTTTCGGGTCAACAATGAGTGCCTGTGCCCCAAATAAAACGGAATAATAAACAATCATGTTGTTGCTGAATGATTTTCCACCGCCGAGGGAGCCGACAAAAGCGGCAGCAAGGGCGTTGGTGACGGAGCCTTTCACTCCTTGACTGGCAAGGGCAGGCTTTAAGTACACGTTTCTTCCTGTATCAAGGCTGTACCCGATATAAATACCCTCCGGTTCCCCTAACATCTGGGTTGCCCCGAAGCCAAGACCAGCGAGGAAGTCGCTGGTGACATACTGGATGTAATCGTTCAGATACCGTTTGCTGGCAGGGAGAAATTCCCCATGCAGCCCCAGCATATCCCCAAAGGGGCGGACCAGCTTCACGTTCAAATCGTCATAAAAATCTTTCACCTCATTGCAGCGGCGTTTCAGTTCCTCCAAGTCGGGAGCCGTCACACGCACCACATAGGACAGCTTATACATGGATTCCTTGCTCTGGTCTAAGGTGGATTCCAGCTCATTTACGCTGTCCAGAGCGTCCACCACGTTTGTACTGGTTTCACTGTCATTCTGCCATGCGTGGTTGTCCAAATCTTTCAGCTCTTTTTTCTTGTTCCGTACCGTGGAGAGGGCTTTCCGGTTTGTCACAATCTCTACATTCATAGAGGTATCAATGGGAAAGGTGAATTGCTGCTGTTGATAGTAAAAGATTTCCGAGGATGGGAAGTCCAGTTCCCCCACAATGCTGTTGATGGTAAAGTAGGCGGCATAGACCGTCCCGTCTTCCTGTTGGATTTTCAGATACCGCTGGTTTTCCTCTATCAGACAACGGGTGGGTTTGATGAGGTCATAGTATTTCACCAGCGTTTCCTCCTGAAACCGTTTCTTCGGAAGATAATACTCATAATCTTCGTAGGCGGTTCCGGTCTGCCCGTATAAATGTTCAATCAGATAGCCAAAATCGTCCTTGTTAAGCCGCCGGACTTTGAAGCGGCGTGAGATTTTATTCTCTAACAGTTTTTCCATCTTCTGAAACCGCCAGATTTCCTCATTGCTCATGGAAACAAAATCCCCCATGAGTTTGTGGTTGACTTCATGGAGGAAATCGGAAACAGCAGTCTTTGCTTCCCTGCGAAACTGCTTCATGGTGACTTCCTGCTCATTGACAAGCAGCTTAAAGCCGATAAAAAAGCGGTAGTCCACCTGATTTTCCCCTATCATGGAAATCAGGGCTTCGGTCTGTGCGTCAATCTTTGCACAGGCAACGTCCTTTAACTTGCCCGTCACTTCCTGTTTGGAGCGTTCCTGTGCCGCCCGTATGCTGGATTCGGTGCTGATTTGCAGGGCGTGAATCTTTCCGTCCCTGTTCTGGGCGATAAGCTGCCGGAAGGAATCGTGTACCTGATATTTCTGTTCGGGGCTTAAAAAGGAATAGTTGTAGGGAAGCAGCTCATAGTAAGCGAAGCACTCCCCGTCATGGTTGAACACAAGGTTATTTTCGATATACTTAATCGGATATGCCATAAATATCACTCCTAACTGCCGTGATGGGCTGTACCGGATATTCCTTTTCCAGCTTCACGGGCTTTCCTGCATACGTCAGTTTCGGGCGTACCAGATATGCCAGTACGGATTTCAGGAAGCCGTAAGGCTTCTTCCCGTCAAAGGTCTTCTGGCACATGAACCAAGTGAGGGCAAAGGGTACGCCGAAGTATTTTAAAAATGCCCCGTCAATGAACGAAAGGGGAGGGAGGTTCCCCAAGAGCATAACCGCAAACACCGATATCACGAACCACGCCATCTGTGTGAACGTGATGGGGAATGGAAGCTTAAAATCATTGATGGAATAGAGTATCTTTTCCACCGACCAGATACTGGTATAGCTTCGTATTTTCTTCATGTTGTCTGTCCTTTCTAAAAGATGGGGCAGCAAAAGCCGCCCCTGAATAAAAAAGCCGCCTGCACTTCCCAAAGGAGATACAGACGGGTTTACCGTAAGATTTCATATACGCCGTGGTTTGTGACAACAAAGGTTCCCTCCAATTCCATGTCACGCCCATAGGCTTCATAGTCGATATAGTTTTGTAAGTGTGCCGGAAGTTCCCCAAGCTGTCCGCTTTCTTCCAGATAGTAGCGAGCCACATCCGCCATATCATCACAGCCGGAATGGCAGATAATATCGTCTTCATGCTCACAGAGTTCTTCGATACTGCCAAAATAGGATTGCAACGCTGATAGTTCCTCCTGAATGTACTCCGGTAAGTCCTCCACCATCTCACACAGACGGTTGACTTCATCAACAGGGGTGTATTCGTCAATCTCAAAGGGTAGCTCATAATCATGGATGGCGTATTCCTCATATTCATCATTCAAGCCGATACGTTCCTTGACTTCCTCAAAATCCACAGGCGGCGTGAACCATGCCCCTACCAGTTCTCCCTCATTGTATTTGCCTAAGTTGGCAATGTAAATCCGCATTTCTTCCAAGTTCTTCCACCTCCCTTTAGCGGTAAGAAAAGATACCATTGTCCGTAAACAGGTAGTTTTCGCTGGTTTCCAGTTTCCGACCAATGGCAGTATAATCAATATGGTTCATCAGGTCTGGATGTACTTCCCTAAATATCTGCGTTTCCTGCACCAGATAACGGGCGAGGGATTCCCCGTCCTGCACTGGATAGCAGCGTATGTGGTCTTTGTTGTCGATAAATTCCGTAAAGCTATGGAACCACCGCTTTTGTATCACATCCATTTCATAATAGAGGGGCGTTCCCTGCATTTCCTGTACTATCCGGCAAAGGGCGTTGATTTCCCAGAGCCTTGTGCTGCCCTCCAATGGAAATGGCAGCTCATAGTCTTCAATTTCGATTTCTTCCTCACTTTGAACTCCCAGACGTTCCCTGACTTCCTCAAAATCCACGGGACAGGAAAACCAAGCCCCCGGATATTCCTCAAAATCTTCATGGTAAAACCGTGTGGTGTTCAGGATGTAGATTCTCATTTCTTCAATCGGTAACACATCCTTTCTCTGTTAGGTTGTTTGGGGAGTTACGCTCCCCAAGCCCCTAGTGGACTTCCGCCATGAAGCAATCAGAGCTTGCTCCATAACGGAAGTGTGATATGTTTTTTTCTATGCACCGATAATCTTATTGAACAGTTCCAGTAAGATGTCCTTTACGCCCTCCGCGTTGAAGACCAGACCGACCGCTACAAGGGAAACCACCAGAAAGCCGATAAGTTTGGAAAATTCCCTCTTAAATCCGAGGTACAGTCCAATCACCACGATTGCCAGCAGCACAAGGGACTGGGCATTGGATAAAAACCAGTTGTAAAGATTCTGTCCGAAATTCATAAAAGCTCCTTTCTTTCCTGTAAGATTCCTTAAGTTCTAAGATTGACGCCGTTAAAGCACCACCTCCTTTGCAGCGGCGGCTTGCTGCTTTAGGATTTTTTCGTGCTTTTCCGTCAGTTTTGCATGGGTGATGATGTCATGGACAATCTGGGTGTGGTTCATCTTATCCAGACGGAGAGCCAACTTTAACGTGGGGGCTACCTGATGGGAGAGCCAGTGCAGGGTGCGTTCAAAGGAATAGGGTTCAGGCTTCGTTGTCAGTTTCAGGCTTCCCCTGCGTTCCCCTAAGAACCATGCCCATTCCTCATTGATACGCCAGTCCGAACGGGGCTTCGTATCGTCCCTGTCCACAAACCGGACATAGCGGTTGATGATTTGAAAGGCTGTCCGTTCTGGATTGTCATGTTCTAACAGGTCACGGATGGCGTAAAAGGCACGTTCATTTTTCAGCCGGATTTCAAAACGGTTCTTTACCTCTGCGTCTGCAATGGGAATATCATGCTTTTTGTACTGCTCATAGTCCTTTTCGTAAATGCAGAAGTACACCTCACTTTGGAGGGAACCGATATACAGGGTGTTCCCCATACATTCTTTTTCCCCACGCCGTACCAGTTCACCGCTGCGGTAGCTTTTGAAGCTGCGGAAGACCGAGATACATTCCTCATTCCGGCACTTCTCTGTCAGATGGGGAATGTTCAGGATTCCCGTTTTGTCATTGATGGCAAGGTCAAGCCGCTTCATCACGCCGTCTTCCATGAGAGCATCCATGAAAAATTCATACCAGCTCCGTTCCTGTGCCAGCAGATAGCTTTCAAACTGGCGGCAGCCACGCCCTTTCAGTTCCAGCAGCACCCCTTTTTCCAGTTCCGGCGATACCAGAACGAAAATATCACCCAGATAGTAATGCTCCGTGTAAGAGTAGAAACCGTAGTCTTCATGGATAAAGTAAGGCAGCTTTAGCCGCAGTACGTCTTCCACGATATGCTTCACATCCGTAGTGGGGAAGCGAATCCGCACATAGTCAAAGAGCAGTTCAAGAGGAGCGTCTGGATTGAAGCGTTCCAGAGCTTCCATGATGGCTTCCTGTAATGCTTCGGATGGGTGAGCCTTGCCCGTTTCAATATCGCTCAGATACGGACGGGTGATTCCGGCAGCTAACGCAAGTTTCTGTTGTGAGATACCGTAAATTTCCCGTTTTTCTTTGATTTCCCGTACCCATGTTTCTTCATTCAGTGAAAATCCCTCCTGTCTAAAAAAGCGTATGTCAACTTTCAGAGCCTTGTTGACACACGCCGGATATGGGGAAAATCCCTTGTGTACCGTGGGATTCTGCCCTGTTGTTTGGTTGTTGCCTGTCGATTTGTACCCCTCTGTTAGATACGAGGGGTTCATGCTGGCGTGCCTTGCGGCACACCAGCCACAGCAGGTCAGTCTGTTTCTGCGGCTTCCGCTTCGCACGCCGCCTGCACTCCCTGCCTGCTGTCTGTCAGTTTTTTTATTTCTTTGAGGAAATCGTGTCCTTTTGGCACAAGGGGCGTGTAAAACTCCGAGATAACGCTGGTTCCCACATCCACATAGCCACGCCCTTTTATCTGCTTTAGGAAGAAGTCCTTTGTGGTTTCCCCGAACATCATCCCATAGCCCATTTCCGACATCCGCCCCAGAGCCACACGGAAATTGAACTGGTCACGGATTCCGTCCCCCAGATACTTTGCGTCTGGACGCTGGCAGGCGAGAATCAGGAAGAAACCAGCCTGCCGCCCGAGCATGACGATTTGTTTTAACTTGTTGAGGACAGCGGCGTTTTCCTTTGTGCCGAGCATTTCCATAAATGCCACATATTCATCAAAGATAAGGAAATTTGCCGGAAATCCCAAGTAAGCGTAGTTTTCCCCTGTCCGGTAATTTTCCATGAGCTTCATGTCTTCGCTGCGTTTCATCATTTCTTCATAGAAACGGTCAATGCAGGCGAGCAGATCTTCCTTTTTGTAGTACACATCCGGCATAACCGCCTGTAAATCCGCAAGGTCGGCGTTCTTTGGGTCTAACACGGACAGGACGGCGTTGGTGCAGAGCAGGGCTTCAATGAGGGTCAGGATGAAGTAGGTCTTTCCGCCGCCGGTTCCTCCGGCAATGAGCATATGGGGGAGCTTGTCATACTCCCACCAGACATTTTCCATGAGCCGGAGCCTGCCGTCTTTTGCCTGTACGTCCTCAATGGAGATACGGCCTGCAATGGTATCATAGAGCAGGGTGTACTCCACATAGGAATCCTTTAATTCCTTGCCCGTCAGTTCACAGTACAGGCCGCTTTCCAGCTTTTTTTCCAGGTTTAAGAGCTGCTCCTGGTATTTCCCCAGCGTGATTTCCGCCCGGATGTGAATCAGCCCGTTTTTAAGCTGGTAGTAGACTTTGGGAAAGCAGGTAATCTTCTCTTTGGAACGGCTGGAAGACAAGTCCTTGAAAAAAGCGTCATCCTTTCTCTGTTCCGATTCATACCACTTGTTTTCCAACACCATCCTTGCCAGCTTTTGGCGGTGGATGAGCTGCTTTACTTCATCCCTGCGGTATCGCCAGAACAGAAGAACGGCTGTAAGGCACACCAGCCCTGCCACGCCCATGCTGAATAACAGGTAAGGGATATTTATGTCCTGTGCTATCTGGGAGAGGGACACTTCCTGCCAGTTGGTTCCGGCAATCTGCCCTGTATGAAACAGCAGGACAACCAGCAGGAAGACAGGGAACAGGGCGGCAAGGGCAGTATGGAATACAAGGTCTTTATCCGTGGGACGGATACGTTTTCCACGGGGGAAAAGCTGCTTCATGGGACAATCCTCCTTTCGCTTTCTTTTATGTTCCTGTTATTTTACAGGGGGAGCGTCTTTCTTCGGTGTCTGGGGATTCATGGCATCCCCTTTTTTCAGGACAATATCCTCTGCC
>OHBI01001180.1_pt1 | contig 10477 bp, 8 predicted proteins | sample 1577361 | NCBI WGS metagenome assembly OHBI01 (sample SAMEA3879579, study PRJEB24766) | human gut metagenome | biome: human-associated habitat; feature: feces | place: USA | collected 1985/1987 | reverse complement strand
TATCGCCGAAGGTGGAGTGGACCTCAACCCAAGTGAGGCCCCCGTCCAGGCTGGTAGCCGTCTTACACTTACCGCCCGAAGATGCGGTATTGCGCATAAAAATTTGCAGGTTGCCGTTGGGGAGCTCTACAATGACCGATTCGTGCCCCAGTGTATTCGGCAGCGGTTCCCCATGTGCCCAGGTCACGCCGCCGTCGTCACTGTAAATGACTTCCGTGTGAGCAGATCCGGTGAGCCCGCCACCGCCTTCACCCTGGAAGTAAATGGGCACGACCAGCCGGCCCGCATGCTCACCGTGCTGGAGTTGGATACCGTGGCCCGGCCCAGTGAGGTAGTAGTGGGATTCTTCTCTCTTGACCATACCCGTGATAAGCTTGTCCGTGTGCCAAGTCCGACCGCTGTCCGTCGAATAAAGTTGCATGATGTAGTTGGTGTTGTAGACTTGGAGCTCCGAGTCCTCGTAGAAAATTTTCATTGGAACAGAGACGGATGGAGCCGCGGCGTCAGAGGATTTTTGCGTAACGGTCAGAGCCGTCCCATCCTTATAGAGTTCGTAATTTTCCCCCAGGCTATACTCAGAAAGCGCACCCAGGGAGAGCCCGCTGTCATCCACCGGTGTACCGCTGGAAGTGTAGGGCAACGGCGTGCCGGTAAGGTGGTAGACATTATAGCGCCCGTCCGAATTTTTGGCCCCATATATGTCGGCTGCATAGTTAAACTTGCTGCGATCCACATTCATATTGATATTGCCGGACTTGATATTCTGGTCGGAGAGGAGCAGATACTTCTGGCCGCCAATGGTGCAGAAGCCGTCGCCAAGGGCAACGCTTCTGGCAGTGCCGCCATGGGCTTGACCATACTGATCTACATTGAGCCATTGGAATCCGCCGCCATTCCAGGCAAAGGCGTCAATGAGGAGCAGAACGCGGTCTGTGTGGACTGTATCCTCAACAATCACGCCGTCGATGAAAGAGGCGGACTTCTGTTTATATCCGTACTCATCAGCGTAGTCCCTCATGTGGAGCACGTCAGGCACGGAGGCGTCCAGCCATCCTTCCATGATGTCATGGGCGGCGGCATTCGGTTTAATACGAATCGCCGCGTCGATATTTTCCGCGCTGTCGCCGGTACTGCCGAAGTTGGCGTCTGTACCCGCAATCAAGGTTCCATCGGAGGCGGCAAGCAGGAAAGGAATACGGAAGAACGTGGAGCCGGTAGCATCTCCGTTGAAGAAGATCGCGTTGGATTCCCGGGCTGTGTCCTTCGTGCGGTCAATCAGTTCCTCATCTGTCAGAGCTGTAGCGTAGATTTCAATGGATTCAATGGTGCCGGTGAAGGGGTAGCTGTTCTGGTCGTTGGATCGCTTCAGCTTGCCCACGAAAGCTGTAGTCAATCCGCTCATGCCGTCCAGGAAGAGGTAGTCCGTTCCGGTCTTGGAAACAGTACTGCCCAATGCGCCGTTTGCAAACAGCTTGTATCCCACGCCGGCCTCCGCCTTAAAAGCAACGGTATTGTGTTCTCCACCGTACACCCTGCATGTACCAGAATACTTCGGGTTATCACTGTTGCGCAACTCGAAGCCAAAGGTATTTCCGCTCTCATAGACATGGAAATGGGCGTTTACCTTGGTGGGGTCGCTGATGCTGAAAAAAGAGCCCACTCCTGTATTGGTATTCTGGTATTTTACAATTATGCTGGCATTGTGGAGGCCTTTCAGCGTATCTACCAGTGCGGAGCTAAGCTCTACTGCATCTGCGGCGCTGTTGATCGTGATATTTTGAGCTGAATAGACAGGCACTGCGGAGGGCGGCCAGGTTTCGCTGCTGAGTGCGGCCGCCTCAGCCTGCGTGAACACCTCTGGGAGGAAAGCCACGAAAGCAATCCTGCCCACGAAATTCGCGTTATTATTGGAGTTTGCCAGTGCACCGGAGGTACCGCCGATGTTCAAGAACTGAATGTCGTTGACATCAGCGTTTTGGTTGAACCAGGAAGCATAGTTGGGAAATTGCGTAGTAGCACTTCCATCGAAGCTGGTCACGGTCTTGGCTGTCTTTACCTCCGGGTCGGAAGCATCAACGCTGTAAACAAAGGTGTGCCAGTCCTGACCGACTGCCGTTCCAGAGAGATTTGCCACCATACCGTCAGGGAAATCGATCCGTTGAAGGTTTACCGCCGACACTTTATTTGCCAATACCGCGCCATAGTGCCCCACAGCGGTATCTTTTCCTGCGACAAAGAGGACCTGGTTCGCAGCAGCCGCGCTCTGATAACGAATCAGCAGCGTACCCTGGACGCTTGCTTTTAGACGGGAGATGTCCTGTGCTGTACCATTGACGATACGGCTGCCGTCGAAAACCTGATCGTCGCCATCATAGCGGTAACAGAAGCCGTTGGCTGCAGCGCGGTCCAGCACTTCCGCAAGTGTGTTCCCCTGGGCTGTCCCAGCGGAGGCCGCGCCAGTCGGTACTGCAATGGAAAAAGAGATACACATCGCAAGAGCCAAGGCAGAAAACGTTCGAAGTAAATGCTTCTGCTTCATAGAATGCCTTCCTTTCAAAACACATCTTAGGCTTCTTACTTTCTAAATACAAACACAGTTTTAGCCGATGATCTCCTCTACTTTCACCTTCCGATTCTCCCGAAGTGAGCGTGTGGCGGCGTCTGCAGTGGCGATGGCCGCCCGGGCGGCCCTGCCGTTCAAGAGCGGCTTGAACTCGTCGGGGACTGGCTCACCGTGCATGACGCTGTTGAAGAACCTCATCTCATTTTTCATAATGCCGTGGAGCCACAGCGGCGGCTTCTTGCCGGGGTGGCCATACTGAATGGCCCCGTCCATCTCCGTGCTGTGGTAGATCCGGGTGCGCTCGTCATCTTCCTCTTTGGACTCGTGAACCAGGTAATGCTCCTCCCCGTCGGCGGTCTTTACCGTCATACCCACGTTGAACATATCGATACGGATGGCTCCCTCAGTGCCCTGGACCAGCAGATAGTGCTCCGGCCAGTGGAAAGCGGAGCCGTACTCCAAAACAGCGTACCGGTTATCACCGTATTCCATGGTGATAAACAGCATATCGTCCTCATCCCCGAACTGTTCCCCGCAGTGGGCCACATTGCCCCCTGCCATGGTCACTTCCTCGGGGCAGCCGCCCATAAGGAACTGGATGCAGTCCAGCTCATGGATATGGTGGTAGAGATGGCCTCCTGATTTGGCCCTGATTTTCTTCCAGCTGACAGAGGGCTGTATATCCTCCCAGCCGTTCCTGGCGGAATGGCAGTACAGCACCCGGCCGATGACTCCGTCATTAATCATCTTCTTGGCTGTACGAACGCCCTTAAAAAAGTTCATTACATGGCCTGCCATGAAGGTGACGTTGTGGGCAACGCATGCCTCCACCATCTCCACGCAGTCCTGATAGGACAGGGCAATGGGTTTCTCACAGAATACGTGTACCCCGTGCTCCGCCGCCTTGATGACCGGTTCCTTGTGAAGATAATTGGGCGCTGCCACGATTACGGCATCCACATCCTCACGGCTGTATAACCGGTCCAGGTCCGTCTCCACGCCGCATCCCAGCTCAGCAGCCACTGTTCCTGCATTCTCCGGGTCATAGACAGCCACTACCCTGGCCCCCTCCTGCTCCTTCATGATGCGGGCCAGCTCCGCCCCAAAATATCCCGTTCCAACCACTGCATATCCGATTGTCTTCATGACTGTTCTCCTTTACCAATCCTATTTTTCACTTCATGATTTCGCTGAGTCTTACCTTCCTGTCCTCCTTAAGGGACAGGGTGCAGGCGTCTGCCGTGGCTATGGAGTTCCTGGCAGCCTCTCCGGTAAGAAGGGGCAGGAACTCGTCTGTCACCCGGGCGCCGTGAAGCACATTGTTCAGAAACTCCATCTCTTCGTCCATGATGCCCTGAAGCCACAAAAAGGGCTTTCTTCCCGGCCTTCCGAACTGGTTGCCGTTGTCCCGCTCCGTCTCCCTGTAAATCCGGGTTCTGTCATCGTCCTCCTCTTTTGTGCGGTGAACCAGGAAATGTTCCTCCTTGTCCCCGGTTTTAAGAGTCATGCCGCAATTGCACATGTCAATTTTAATGGCTCCCCTGGTTCCCTGTATCAGCAGGTAATGTTCCTGCCAGCGGAAGGCGGAGCCATACTCCAGGACTACGTAGCGCCTGCCCGGATATTCCATGGTGATGAACAGCATGTCGTCCTCATCCCCGAACCGGCTGTCCCTGTGGGCTGCATTGCCTCCTGCCATGGTTACTGTCTCAGGACAGCCTCCCATAAGGAACTGGACACAGTCCAGCTCATGGATATGATGGTACAGGTGGCCTCCTGATTTGGAACGGGTCTTTTTCCAGGTTTCTGAGGCCCCGGTACCCTCCCATGCATTGCGGGCCCCGTGGCAGTAGAGGATGTCCCCGATAACGCCCTGTCCGATAAGCTCCTTGGCCTTTCTCACACCGCAGAAGAAATTCATCACATGGCCGGCCATGAACACCACATGGTTGTCCTGGCAGGCATCCACCATTTCCAGGCAGTCCTCATAGCTTAATGCAATCGGTTTTTCACAGAACAAATGAAGTCCATGCCTGGCAGCGGCCAGCACCGGTTCCTTGTGCAGATAGTTGGGAGTGGCCACAATCACGGCCTGTATATCCGTTCTGGATACCAGGGACTCCAGGCTGCCCTCAGCTTCGCATCCCAGCTCAGCCGCCACAATCTCCCCGTTTTCAGGGTCATAGACAGCCCGTATCTGCGCTCCCTGTTTTGTATTCATGATGCGTGCCAGCTCCGCCCCAAAGTAGCCGGAGCCCACCACGCCGTATCCAATGGTTCCTGTTATAGTTTCCATAAAGTATAGCACCTTTTACCTTTCTGTTAAAATCATCAGGACTTTACAGCGCCCTCCGACATGCCCCCTGCAATCTTATTCTGTATGAGGCAGAAGAATATGACAGAGGGAAGCACCACCAGGGCAGAGGCAGCCATCATGTCGCCCCAGTCCAGTATCTCGGCTCCGTCCAGGGAGCGCAGGGCCACCGCAACAGTCATCTTGCTGGTATTATTCATCAAAATCAACGCATACAGAAACTCATTCCAGGTGTTGATGAAGGTATAGATGGCCGTGGCCACCACACCGGGCGCCACCAGGGGAAGCACCACCTGGACAAAGGTCTGCATTTTATTGGCTCCGTCGATTCTGGCCGCTTCCTCAATTTCCAGAGGCACTGTCCTGAAAAATCCGGTCAGGAGCCACACCGCATATGGCACGGAGAAGGACAGGTACACGATAACCAGGCCAATCCTTGTGTTAATCAGTCCCAGCTTTCCCATGACCACAGAGTAGGGAATGGCCAGAAGGATGGGCGGGAATATGTAAGTGGTCACCAGCACCTTGGACATGGCTGATCCCAGCCGCTTAAAGAACCTGACGATTCCATAGGCTGCCAGCGCAGCCACCGTAATGGCAATCAGGGTTGTCACCAGGGAGATGATAACGCTGTTTCTTATATTGACAAAAAACTTAAGGTCGTTGATAACATGGGCGTAATAGTCAAAGGTCCATGTCTCAGGCCAGAAGGCCGTGGGATTTCCCGTCAGTTCACCCTTGCCCTTCAGGGAGGATATGATAATCCATACCAGCGGGAAAATGGAGATAAGGGTCAGAATAATCAGGTATATATGGCTGATAACGTTTCCTGCTTTACACTTTTTCATTTACTGTCCTCCTTTTCCCACTTGTTTATGACCGCAAAGTAAATGCCGCATATAATCATCAGGAATATAAACAGCAGCACGGTCACTGCCGATGAGCGTCCGATGAGTTTGGTGCTCCATCCCATATTGTAGGCATAGAGCGGTATGGTCTGGGTGGTGCCCGCGGGCCCGCCGCCTGTAATCAGATAAATCAGGTCAAAGTTATTGAAAATCCACACAGTCCTTAAGACCACCAGCAGTCCCACCACCATCTTGATATGGGGCACTGTGACATAGTAGAAGGACTGCCACGGCCTGGCCCCGTCTATCTGGGCGGCCTCGTACTGGTCCTTGGGAACTGTTTCCAGAGCCGAGAGCACATTTACCATAATCATGGGCGCTCCGAACCATATATTAATCAGCACCAGGCTTACAAAGGCCAGCGTACCGCTGGTCAAAAACTGCGGCGCCGCCTCACAGATACCCAGCTTCACCAGGATATTGGGCAGAAAGCCGTACACTCCGTTGAGAATCCATTTCCAGGAAAATGCAATGACAATGGAGGGAAAGGCCCAGGGGATGATGAGAAGGGTCTTGTAAACGCCCTTGCACACCTTAATCCGCTTCAGGGCCAGGGCAGCGGTAAAACCCACTGCTATCTGTCCCACCAAGGACAGGACCGTCCATTTCAGGGAATTGAAAAATGAAAGCCAGAAGCCGCTGTCCCTTAACACCTCTGCATAATTCTTAAAGCCAATGAATTTATAGGCCGGCTTAATCAGGTTCTTGTTTGTAAAGCTGTATACGATGCTGGAACAGATGGGATATATGAATAATGCAATTACAATGACGATTGCAGGAAGTACAAACAACCACCTTGTATAACTTTTCTTCCCCAAGATTTCCTCCTCCTTCTCAGTATTAGAGCGTGTCTCAAAAATGCATCCGCCTTTTCAGACACGCTCCGGGACGGCTTATTCAGCTGTCTCAAACAGTGCGTTCAGTTTATCTTCTGCTGTTTTGGCAGCAGTCTTTACATCTGTCCCGTTGGTAATGATATCCTGGAACATATCCTCTATCACATGATTGTTCTGCATGATTCCGGCCTGGACATTGGGGCCGTGCTCATAGCCGAATGCAGTGCCGATATCAGCTGCCGCAGTCAGTACTTCCTCAGCATGGGTGAACTGCCTGATGGTGTCGTCATCCCTGTATGCATCTGTGTCGGCAATCCCCTTGATGGCAGGAAGCATGCCCACCGGTGTCGCGTGCAGGAATTCCACGTATGTATCCTCGTCATAAAGGGTTTTCATAAATGCCTTGCAGATTTCCGGATGCTTGGAAGCCTTCCATACCACCATAGGTGTGTTGGTGGTCATGATTCCCTCATCCGGGTCATCCTCATGAATCTTTGGAACCGGGTAGCAGTCCACATACTGGAGCAGGTCCGGCGAGTTGGCCGCAACGCCTGAAATCTGGAAGCCGGAGTTAAAGTCAAATGCGGTCTTGCCCTGGTAATACAGGGTTGCCTGATCCAGTACATCAAAGTTAATGGAATCCTTAGGCGAGCAGTCATTGTATACCTTCAGCCAGTAGTTGATGCCGTCAATGGCCAGGTCGCTGGTCAGGTTGGCTTTCAGGTCATCGGTCAGCAGGCTGCCTCCGCCGCTTCTCACATAGAAATCCAGGAAAAAGGTTGCCTGGAAGTCATTTGTCCCGCATGGGAAGGACAGTCCGTAGACGCCGTCCTTTGTAAGGGCCTTGGCTGTGTCGTAAAGCTCATCCCAGGTCTTTGGAACCTCCAGCCCGTTCTTCTCCAGCAGGTCCTTGCGAATCCACATCACATGTGCGTGTCTGTAAAGGGGTACCGAGTAATTATTGCCGTCCACCGTGCCCTCGGAAATGGCTGCTTCTGCAAATTTGTCACGGCCAATGTTGTCAATCAGGTCATTGATGGGCGTCAGGGCGTCTGCGTTAATCATCTCCGCCACCTGGGCCGGAAGGGCTGTACTCATATCAGGTACATTGCCGGATGCAAGTCCGGTGGTCCACTTGGTGTAAAAGTCATTCCAGGAAAATGTCTCAATATTGATTTTCACGTCCGGGTTCTCTTCCATGAACTTGTCAGCTGCTTTCTGTATGGTTTCCAGTCTTGGTCCCTGGGTAAATGAATGCCAGAACGTAATCTCACCTGAAAGCGCTCCCTCTGTTCCGCTGCCGCTTCCGTCCTGGCTCCCCGTATCCTGTGCCTGGGACTGGCTTCCTGCTTCTTTGGAACCGGAAGCCTCTGTGGATGAACCGGAACTGCCGCATCCGGCCAACAGGGCTGCTGCAAGTGCTGTCGCAATAATAAAACTTACATGACTCTTTTTCATACCATTTCTCCTTTTTCTGAATTATTTGCGTCCGTCATTTTGCTGTTTCTATAGGTATTATATTGATTTTCTTTATGCATTTCAACATTCTGGACAACTTATAATAGCATAAAACAACCACTATACTATTTTTTTATCCAGTTTTGGTTTTAAGCAGGCAAGGGCCTGTCCCCGTATCTTTGGGAGACAGGAAAAGGACAGGGCCGGAACCTGATTCCGGATACCTGTCCTTTTGTATCTGATGTTTTTATCTCTGCCCCCTGCTTCCTATTTTCATTCTCCTGCTGTTTCCGTCACAATCCATTCCTTCTTAATCTGCCACAGGGCCGCCTGGACACTTTTGGCCCCGGATTCCTCCCCTGCCCGAATCTGCTCATGATGACGAAACAGCCTGGGCCAGCTGCCCATGATTTTCTGTTTCAAATCCGGGTAAAAACCAGTGAGCACTGCATCCATCTCCCTGACCCCGCACTGCTTTAAATATGCCTGGAACGCCTTTTCATCCGCCTCATCTTCTCCCAGATATTTAAGGCACAGAATCTTATTCCAGTCATACATATCAAAAAACACAGCCTCGTCCCTGGGAACGCAGAGCGTCAATATCCTGGTTCCTGCCGACTGGTCCAGGCTGTACAGGTTCATGAAGGACCAGTAGGGAAATTCCGCCCCCTCAGGTTTGGGAACCAGCTTCGCTGCCTCCTTCACGAACCATCTGTAGACAGTCAGGAAAATAGGGCCGCTTTCCCCATATTTTCTGCGCACATACTCCTCACGGGAAAAACAGCGGCCGTCCCTCTCTATGGCCTTTAATACCGCCTCCGCCTGTGCCGCGTATAAAATTACTCTATCACCTGTGTCACCCATTCTTTTCTTATCTCCCATATATTTCCATATTTTGAGTCATTCCCTAAAATCACACTGTCATCAAAAAGCCGGTCCCAGCTGGCGATAATTTCCCGCTTAAGATGTGGATAGAACCGGGACATGTATGCCTTGGCGTCGCTTACTCCGTACTGCTCCATCATATCCTGATGGCGTCTGGCATCCGCCTTATCCTTTGGTATGTAGGAGTAATTGAGGATGCTTCCCCATTTTTCTATATTGACAGAGGTAATACGGTCCGGTTCCAGGGTCAGCTCCAGTATAACGGCGCCCGGACTGGGAAGCATGACCGCCTCACTGGTAAATGAAACCCATACCGGATACTCCACATCCCCGGGCTTCCTGGCCGCGTCCGGACTGTGCCTTACCAGCCAGTCATATACCTCCAGCACCAGTCCCGCATGTTCCTGCAGGTCACTCCGGATATACTCCCGCCTGGCAATGTATCTGCCGGTTTCATTGAGCTCCTTCAGCACATTTTCATGCTGCTTTGTCCATACCTTGATTTGTTCCATCCCGCCATCCATCCTCTCTCTATTGTTTTGTCACCCCTACTCCTGCGACATCTTCCTGTACCGTCCCGGCGTCATCCCAAACGCCTGCCTGAATACCCGTGTAAAATGGTTGGCATCCTCGAACCCCACATCGTGGGCAATACAGTTCACAGGATCATTGGAAACCAGCAGAAGTCTGGCTGCCGTGGTCAGACGCACCTGGCGTATAAACTCAGTGGCGGTCTTCCCTGTGGCCTCCTTAAACAGACGCCGGAAAGTAGTCTCAGCCACCTCTGCCATACCGCTTAATTTATCTGAGGTATACTCCTCTGTCGGATTCAGCATGATATAGTCAATAACGGTCTGTATTCTGGGGTCGGTCTGGACCGTGGATTTCTTCACCCGCTTGCGTATCTGCTCCAGGTTGTACTCCAGTCCGTTGATTTCCGCCTTCACATCATCGGGCTCATCGGAATTCAAAATATCAATCAGGCTGGCAATCAGCGTATCAAGGGCGCCTCTTACGTGAAACGCCTTCGACTTCTTGTCCGTTCGCACCCACTTGTAGATATCGCTGAAATAAGACCCGATTCCCTCCCCCACATCCATCACCAGGGGAAAGTTATAGTACTCCCTGAGAAAATTGGCCCCCTCATAGAACACGGATGTGGTGAAACGGATACTGTAAAAAGCAAACGTATCCTCCAGCGCCTTACATGACAGCCAGCAGCCCTCCGGTATATAAGACACCTGTCCCTTCTTTACAATAACCGTCTCCCCATCCACCACAAACTCAGCGCTTCCGTCAATGATATAGCGCAGCATATTGTACGGTATGGCGCTCTCCGGGTACGTCCAGGTACGTCCGAAGGAGTATTTATCTATATACAGAAAATTAAACCGGATGGTATTCATGAATGAGGAAAGCGACTGCATGCTGTACACCCCCTTTTTGCCATATCTTTTATCACTTCCGGCACAACGGTGCCCTGCGTCCGGGGATTTGTCCCCCTGTCCGTTTC
>OHBI01001174.1_pt1 | contig 10499 bp, 9 predicted proteins | sample 1577361 | NCBI WGS metagenome assembly OHBI01 (sample SAMEA3879579, study PRJEB24766) | human gut metagenome | biome: human-associated habitat; feature: feces | place: USA | collected 1985/1987 | reverse complement strand
CGTTGCCCTCCTTGTCAAGATAGGTCATGTGCATCGACTTTGTGTATTTCGTGCCGAGCTGGAATATGTTGCCGACCTCGATGCCGCGGGATATCTTTATCGTGTGCTTGCCGCACTGCGGGCAGATACCGCCGTCAACTATCTTCGCAAGGTCGTTGTATTCAACCTCGCCGACATCGCGCGGAATGTTGAGACCGACATAGTGGTGGTTCTCTTCGTTCGCGCCGCAGGAGAGGTTAGTGGCACCCTTGAGAGAGTTGTCGAACAGAACTGTCATGTTCTCAGGCAGTCCGACGGGGCCTATAAAGCCCGCGTGAAGTCCGCATTCCTCGGTGATAACTGCGGGATGAACCGCCTCGCCGAGCAGGTTTGTGAGCTTCGTTTCGTTTATGTCAAGATCGCCGCGGACAAAGATAACAACATATTCGTCCGTCGCGTTCTTCTGATATACAACAGCCTTGCAGGACTTTTCAAGCGGGGAGTGGAGGAACTCGCAGATGTCCTCGATGGTGTGAATATTCGGCGTGTATTCTTTCTTGAGCTCTTCGAGTACATCGTCAGCTTTATTTTCGACAATGCTCTGCGCCGCTTCCATGTTCGCGCGGTAGTCGCACTCGGAGCAGACGGCTATCGAATCCTCGCCGACGGGGGTCAGAAGCATATACTCGTGGGAGATGCTGCCGCCCATCATGCCGGAGTCTGATTTGACCGTTATGACCTCGGGAATGCCTGCGCGAGCAAATATGCGGTTATATGCGTCGTAGCACTCCTGATAGTACTTTTCAAGATCCTCCTGCGATGTGTGGAACGAATATGCGTCCTTCATGGTGAACTCACGAACGCGGATGAGACCGCCGCGCGGGCGACCCTCGTCGCGGAACTTCGTCTGGATGTGGTAGAAGTTCACGGGAAGCTGACGCCAGCTCTTGATTTCCTGACGGGCGATGTCAGTGACGACTTCTTCGGAAGTCGGCTGAATCACAAAGTCGCGGTCATGACGGTCCTTGAAGCGGAGAAGTTCGGCACCGTACTTTTCCCAGCGGCCCGACTCCTGCCAGAGCTCGGCAGGCTGCACGAGCGGCATCAGGAGTTCGATCGCGCCCGCACGGTCCATTTCCTCGCGGATGATCTTCTCGATCTTGCGGATCGTGCGCAGGCCGACCGGCATGTAGGTGTAAACGCCGGCGGCAAGCTTCTTGATCATGCCGGCACGGATCATGTACTGCTGGCTGATCACATCAGCATCGGCAGGCGCTTCTTTCAGCGTGGAAAGGAAATAGGAACGGGCGCGCATTTTTTCTTAACGTGTGTCTGTTGAAAATAACGGCGGCTTCCGTCAGACGTCGGGAAGCCGCTTGAATAAAGGCAATCTGTTTATTTTAACCGCCAGCCCCTCTGAACGCTAACCCGAAAGGCGCGTTTTGAGGCCGCAGCGGCCATGCGGGCGAGGTCATTCGCCTGCGAGCACCACCATGTTGTCACGATGAATCATCTCGGGCTGTTCCATGTAGCCGAGGCGCTCCTCGATCTCCTCCGTGTGTGCGCGCAGAATACGGGACGCATCGTCGCTCGAATAGTTCACGAGACCGCGGGCGATTTCACATCCGTCCTCGGTGAGACACGAGACGACCTCGCCACGCACGAACTCGCCCTTGACGCCGATGACGCCCACGGGCAGGAGCGAGGTGTGCTTGGCAACGAGGGCCTTGGCCGCCCCTTCGTCAAGCACAAGGCTGCCGGAGGCGCGGAGATGGTCTGCAATCCACTGCTTGCGGGCATGCAGGACGGTGGAGGAGGGACGAAGATGGGTGCCGATGAGCTCGCCTCTGGCCAGACGGGTGAGCACGTCCGTCTCACGACCCGATGCGATGATCGTGCCCGCACCGGATCGAGCGGCGCGCTTGGCCGCGAGAATCTTCGTGATCATGCCGCCCTTGGAAAGGGAGCTGGCTGCACCGCCCGCCATCTTTTCAAGCACGGGATCGCCGGCAGTCGCGACGCTGACGAACATCGCCTCGGGATCCTTGCGCGGATCGGCCGTGTAAAGCCCCTGCTGGTCGGTGAGAATGACGAGCACGTCTGCTTCAACGAGGTTGGTCACGAGGGCGCCGAGCGTGTCGTTGTCGCCCACCTTGATTTCACTCGTCACAACGGTGTCGTTCTCGTTGATGACGGGCACGATGCCGAGTCTCAGGAGTTCCCTGATCGTCATTCGTGCATTGAGATACTGCTCGCGGTCCGTCAGATTCTGGTGCGTCAGAAGCACCTGGGCGGTGCCGATGCCATGATTGCGGAAATGCCGTTCATAGGCTTCGACCAAGCCCATCTGACCGACGGCCGCAGCCGCCTGCAGCTGGTGGACATGCGAAGGACGCTTTTCCCAGCCAAGGCGCAGGACTCCTTCAGCAATGGCGCCCGAACTCACGAGGATGACCTCGCGGCCCATCTTCTGCAGTTCCGCAATCTGGGTTGCCCAGCGTTCGATGGCCTGAATGTCGAGACCGCGACCGTCGTTGGTGACGAGCGCGCTGCCGACCTTGACGACGACCCGGTGCGCGTTCTTGAGAAGTGATTCCATGGATAAAGCCTTTGGAAAGGATTGAACGGGATCTTTGAGCATAGCGCAAAGCAAGAAATTCTGCCGTGTCCTCTCCTTCACCGCCCCCTCCCGCCCGTTGCATCCAACCTCAGGCAGACCGCTCCTTTCGAGTCCGAACATCCGAGTTCGAGCGAACGGAATCCTCGCCTGCGGCAAGGGAACTTGAGGGGATTCTTGCCATGAGTATGCAGAGAGGCCCGTGAATTAAGCAATTCACGGGCCTCTCCCATCCTCATGCCGAAGGGCGTCCGTCAGGACCGGATCGCATCTGGCAAAGGCGTGGATTTGTCCCAAGGGGACGACTGATCGGGATCAGGTTCTCATGATGAAGTTCGCTACAAAGCAGGCGGAGATCAGGTACATGAAGGGCGTGACCTCACGCCAGCGACCCATCAGCACGTGGATGACCGTGTAGCTCACAAAGCCGAAGCCGAAGCCCGTGGCGATGTTGAACGTGAAGGGCATCGTCATGATGGTCAGGAAGGCGGGAATCGCGATTTCAAGCCTTTCGAAGCGGATGTGCACGACCTCCTGCATCATGAGAGCACCCACGATGATGAGGATCGGAGCGGTCGCATATGCGGGCACGACGCCCACAAGCGGAATGAAGAAGAGCGCAAGCACGAAGCAGCCGGCCGTCGTGACGGCGGTCAGGCCCGTACGGCCGCCCGCAGCGACGCCCGAAGCGCTTTCGAGGTAGGAGGTGGCGGTCGTCGTGCCCATGCAGGCGGAGAACATCGTGCCGATGGAGTCGGTGATGAACGCCTTGTCGAGGTTGCGGATCTCACCATCGGGCCTCATGAAGCCGCACTTGCGGGCCAGACCGATCAGCACGCCCATGTTGTCGAAGAGGTCGACCATCGTCAGCGTGAAGATGATGCTGAGAAGGCCATGGGAAAGCGCGCCCTGAAGGTCCATCTGCATGAAGACGGCGGAGATGTCGGGAAGCGTGAGGCTCACCCAGGCGCCCTTCGGAAGCTCCGTCACGCCAAGAATGACGCCGAGCGCCGTCGTCGCAAGAATGCCGATGAGCATGGCGGCCCTGAAACCCTTCACCATCAGCGCAGCCGTGAGGAAGAAGCAGAAGACGGAGAGCTGAACCTCGGGCTGAGTCACGTTGCCGAGCGCCACGAAGGTACTCGGGTCGGCAATGACCAGACCGGCGCTCTTCATACCGATGAGCGCAATGAAGGCACCGATGCCCACCACGATGGAGAGCTTGAGGTCGATCGGAACGGCGTTCACGATGAACTGGCGGATGCGCGTCACCGTGAGCAGGAAGAAGACGAGGCCGGAAATGAACACCGCACCAAGACCCGCCTGCCAGGTGAAGCCGGCGGGACCGCAGACATAGTAGGCGAAGAACGCCGTAATGCCGAGGCCGGGGGCCACGCCCACGGGGTATCGGGCCCACAGGCCCATCAACAGGGTCACCGCGACCGTGACGAGAATCACGCTGCTCGTGGCCGCATCGCGGGGAATGCCGCCGTCGGCGAGCATGGAGGGAATGACGAATATGAGATAGCTCATCGCCATGAAGGTGGTGACGCCGGCAGAGACTTCCTGAGAAACCGAAGTGCCGTTCTCCTTGAGGCTGAAGAGACGTTCAACGACTGATGCTTGCATGATGTTCGATCAGTGAATTGAGAGGAAACCGCCCGCCGTATCCGGCCTGCGGGAAAAACAAAGAGACCCGGCCCGCAGCAGCGGACGAGTCTCTTCCGGAAATGAGCCGTTTCTTAGTGTTCGGCAGGATCGAAGCGGGTGTCGTCGGCGAACGCGACCTCTTCGCGGCGATCGTCATCGATGCGCTGTGCGAGAGCCTTCACAAGCTCTTCGCAGCCCTGACGGGTCGCAGCGGAGATGACGAAGATGGGTTCGCCGTTGGCGGCCAGCTCGGAACGGTAGCGCTCGATGAGGGCGTCGCGGTCAGCCTCCTCGACGAGGTCGATCTTGTTGAGCACGATCCAGCGGGGCTTTGCGGCGAGCGCCGGATCATACTTTTCAAGCTCCAGCACCAGAGCCTTGGCTTCCTGAACGGGATCCGTCTCCTCATTGAAGGGAGCGGCGTCGATCATGTGAAGCAGAATCTTCGTGCGGGAAAGATGACGGAGGAACAGATGACCGAGACCTGCGCCTTCGGCAGCACCTTCGATGAGGCCGGGCACGTCGGCGAGCACGAAGCTCTGCTCGGGACCGACACGAACCACGCCGAGATGCGGATGGAGCGTCGTGAACGGATAGTCGGCGATCTTGGGACGGGCGTTGGAGACGGCCGTAATGAAGGTCGACTTGCCTGCGTTGGGCATGCCGAGAAGACCGACGTCGGCGAGCACCTGAAGCTCAAGCTCGAGCGAACGGTACTGACCGGGTTCGCCCGGAGTCGCCTGCTTGGGCGCACGATTGATCGAGCTCTTGAAGTGAAGGTTGCCGAGACCGCCCTTGCCGCCCGCAGCGAGCAGCTGGCGAGCGCCGTGAACGTTCAGGTCGGCAATCACCTCGCCGGTATCCGTGTCGCGCACAAGAGTGCCCACGGGCATGCGCAGAACGATGTCGTCGCCGCCTGCGCCATAGCAGTCCGCGCCGCGGCCGTTCTCGCCGTTGGGAGCGAAGAACTTGCGCGTGTAGCGATAGTCCACGAGGGTATTGATGTTGCGGTCGGCAACCGCGTAGACGGAGCCGCCTCGGCCGCCATCACCGCCGTCGGGACCACCCTTCGGAATGAACTTTTCGCGGCGGAAGCTTGCCGCACCGTTGCCGCCCTTGCCGCCCTGGACTTCAATTTTTGCTTCATCAACAAACTTCACGAGTACACCTTCTGAAGTTGAGTCTCTGCGAACACTCCCTGTTGCGCAGAGGATATTTTGACAACAGAACCAATGGAAGAGGTTCCTGCAGTTTCGGAATGCCGTGCTTTCGCATTCGCACTTGCGCGAGTGCCACAATAGCAGATCGGCAGGCTCGAATGCGCATGCGAAGGCGCGTTTCTGGATATTTACGCAGCCGATGCTTCAGACAACAAGAAAGCCCAGCCGGAGGATCCGCACTGGGCTTTTCTTCTGTCGTCCGCGTCCCTGAGGACGCCTGCCCTCAATTAGGCAGCGATGGGTTCAACCTTCACGTACTGACGGTTGAAAGCACCCTTGACTTCGAACTTCACGACGCCGTCAACGAGGGCGTAGAGCGTGTGGTCCTTGCCCATGCCGACGTTGTTGCCGGCGTGGAACTTCGTGCCACGCTGACGAATGATGATGCCGCCGGCGTTGACAGCAGCGTCACCGAAAACCTTCACGCCAAGACGCTTGGCCTTGGAGTCACGACCGTTGCGGGTAGAGCCGCCACCTTTCTTGTGTGCCATTTTAGTACTTCTCTATAAAAAGTCGGTTGCAAATTAAGCCGCGATCGCTTCGATCTTGAGCTCGGTGTAGTTCTGACGATGGCCGGCAGACTTCATGGAGTGCTTGCGGCGGCGGAACTTGAAGATGCGGACCTTTTCGCCACGGCCGTGGGAAAGGACGGTCGCGGTGACCGTAGCGCCTTCGATCGTCGGATTGCCGACCTTGAGGCCTTCTTCGCCGCTGACGGCGAGAACTTCGGTGAGGGTCACCTGAGCGCCGGCTTCAACAGCAAGGGTTTCAACCTTGAGCTTGTCGCCGACGGAAACGCGGTACTGCTTACCGCCAGTCTTGATAATAGCGTACATGTAATAAACCTCGCCCGTTCCGCTTCGCCGTCCGCCTGATGCGGCCGGATTCTGCAGAACCTTTTTGTAATCGCGTGAGCGCGCTTGAGGAGACATTCCCCAAATGACGCCAACTCACGTTTGGTTGCGTGGAAAGCTCGTGATTATTGCATGCTCCTTCCATTCAGTCAAGCAAAAGCAGCGATTTTCTTCTCGCCCCTGCGGGAACGGGGGCTGAAGGCCGCTTCCGGCCGATCTTCCGCCTTCTTCGGAAGGCTTTCCGCTTGGCTATACTTCCAGAATCAGCACTCAACTGCTTTTTCAAGACAGATGTCCGATATGCAAAACCAACAGGATCCCAAGGCCCTCATCAAGAAGGTTCTCGCCCCCATCGCCGAAGACATGGCCGCCGTCGATGCGGTCATTCGCAGCGAACTGGCCAGCGACGTGCCCCGCATGAAGGAAATCAGCGAATACATCACGAGTGCGGGCGGCAAGCGCATGCGCCCCGCCCTTCTGATGCTCATCTGCCGTGCGCTCGGCTACAAGGGCACGCTGCACCAGTATCTCGGCGCCACGATCGAGCTTCTGCATACGGCAACCCTGATGCACGACGACGTCGTGGATGAAAGCGACATGCGCCGCGGCCGCCCGACGGCCAACAGCCGCTGGGGCAACGGCGCGGCCGTGCTCGTGGGCGACTTCCTCTACACCCGCTCCTTCCAGATGATGGTGAAGGCTGGAAACCTGCGCGTCATGGAGGCTCTTTCCGACGCCGCCAACCGCCTGAGCGAAGGCGAAGTGGTGCAGATGGTCAATGCACACGACCCCAGCGTGGACGAAACCCGCTACTTCCGCGTCATTGAGCGCAAGACCGCCTGCCTTTTCGAAGCGGGCGCACGCATGGCCGCCGCCATTGCGGACTGCGGTCCTGAAAAGGAAGAGGCCGTCGCCGAATATGCGCTCGCCCTCGGCAACGCCTTCCAGATCGCCGACGACGTGCTCGACTACCGCGGCAACGCCGTCGACACGGGCAAGAACCTCGGTGCCGACCTGCGCGAGGGCAAGGTGACCCTGCCCATCATCTACGCCCGCGAATCCTGCACGCCCGAGGAGCGCGCCATGATCGCCGAGGCCATCCGCCTCGGCGACGGCGACTTCCCGACGATCGCCGCCATCGTGCTGAAGTCCGATGCGCTTGAGAAGTGCCGCCTGCGCGCCGAGAAGGAACTCGACAGAGGGCGCGCGGCGCTTGAAAAGCTCTCCCCTTCCATTTTCAGGGATTCTCTGCTAGAATTGCTAGCCTTCACGGTTCAGCGTGATCGTTGATTTGTGAGGAAAGTCGGGGTGTAGCTCAGCCTGGTAGAGTACTACGTTCGGGACGTAGGAGTCGGAGGTTCGAATCCTCTCACCCCGACCAGGTTTCCACAGAAAGGCACTGTCTTCGGACGGTGCCTTTTTGCTTTTCGGCGAAATCATCCCATGTCACTCATCATCGGACTCACCGGCGGCATCGGCGCGGGGAAAAGCACCGCATCCGCACACCTTCGCGCAACAGGCCTTCCCGTCGTCGACGCGGACGCCATCTCCCGCGCGCTCACAGACCCGGGGGCCGCAGGCTCGCTCGCCGTCGCGGAAGCCTTCGGTCCGGAATTTCTCACCCCCGTGGGCGCCATGGACAGACGCCGCATGCGTGAACTTGCCTTTCGGGACGCAGGGGCGCTCAAGCGCCTCGAGGCCTGCCTCCATCCCCTCATCGGCGCTGCCGTTACACGCGAGTTCGAATCCTTCTCTGCGTCTCCAATCGTCATCTACGACTGCCCGCTTCTCTGGCGCGACGACTTCCGCCATCCTGCCGTCAGCCGCGTTCTGGTCATCGACGCCTCGGACGACGTTCGTCTCTCACGCATCGTCTCCCGTCCCGGACTCACGGAGGAGACCGCCCGCCTGATGATGAAGGCTCAGCCTCCGCGAAGCCGGATTCTGCAGTGCGCCGACGACCTCATCGTCAACGAGGACGACGAAGCGGCGCTCCGCAAGCGCCTTGACGCACTCAGCCGCATCTGGATGGCAATTACCCGATGAACGAGGACCGCAGTCCGAAGGGCTGTGGTATTTTTAGGGTCAGCGTCCACCTTCTTGGAGCGTAAGCAGACATGTCCACGGCCGAGCATCTTCTCTACGAATTCCCCTGCAATGAGAAAATCCGCACGTATCTCCGGTTGGAGGCGCTCTTCCAGCGCTTCGACTGGTTTTGCGAGCAGACGAGCGCCATTGCGCATCAGGCCGGCATATCCGCCCTCTTCGACCTGCTTGACGCCACCGCCCGCTCGGACCTGCGCCACGAACTCATTCAGGAGCTCGAACGCCAGCGCCAGCGCCTCATTGCCAAGAACGCCTCGGCGGATCCCGACATGGCCGCTCATCTCGCCGAGATCGGCGCAGCCATTCAGGCCGTTTCGGATTCTGTCGGACGCACGACGCAGAGCGTGCGTGAAAACCAATGGTTGCAGATCATCCGCACGCGCCAGAGCATTGCAGGCGGCACCTGCGAATTCGACCTGCCGCAGATGCACCTCTGGATGAACACGGCTCCCGAAATCCGTCGCTGGGAGCTGCAAAGCTACGTGAGCACGCTGGAACCCATCCGCACGGGCACGATGCTCCTTCTGCGCATCTTCCGCGCCAACTCGCACTGCCAGAGCCTTACAGCCGTCAACGGCACGTACCAGTTCTCGATGAACCGCAATCAGAACTGCGCCCTCGTCCAGATCTGGCTTCCCGCCGACAGCACGGTTGTTCCCGAGGTGAGCGCCAACAAGTACATGCTCTGGATCCGCTTCTCGCGCCCTGACGAAAACGGAGGAGATTCCGTTCCGTCTCGGGCTCTGCACGCCTTCCTGATCGAAAAACATCATGAAAGTCAAATGCCCCACCTGCGGCAAGGAGATCGAATACTCCTCCGCCAATCCCTGGCGTCCCTTCTGCTCGGAACGCTGCAAGCTCATTGACCTCGGCGAATGGGCCTCAGACGGCTATGTGATCGAAGGCGATCCCGGCTCCGCTGACCGCATGACGCCCGAAGAGCTTGAGAGCGTCGCCCGCTACACCGCCGAACGCGAGGAGCGCAAGGGCGGCAGACGTCGCTGAGAACGCCTCTTCCTGCAGGAACGCCCGCCGACAAAAAAGCCTGTTCAGCACTGAACAGGCTTTTCTTTCATTTTCGAAGCCTCGGAAGGCGAATCGTCAGGGCTTGACGCCGTGCGCACCACGGTCCTGCCAGAGACGCAGGTCGGAGGCGGGCACGTCTTCAACATAGGTCGGAAGACGAGGCTCGCCCTTCCAGAGTGTGGCCTCAAAGACCTCGGGCTTGACGATCACGAAGTCGAAGTCCATGGCGACGGCCTTCATCACGTCGTCAAGATTGCCGCAGCGGGCTCCGACGAAGCGATACTTGCGGTCGCGAACCACAGTGGCGTGAAGCGCGTTTTCGGAAAGCGTCAGCACGGCCGTGCTGTCCTCCCAGACATCGGGAAGATCGACTCGGTTGAGAATGTTCTGGTCGATCGGAAGAAGAACGCCCGGCGTGCGCTCGTTGGCCGCATAAAAGCCGAAGTCCTGTCCTTCCTTGGAAAGCGCCTCGCCGAAGAAGTCGCGCGAACGGCGGAAGTGAAGGCGCACGTGGGCATGCTCGTAGCGATGCTCCTTCACAAACCAGGGGAAGGAATCGGCCAGGCGCACGCCAAGCTCCTCGTCGAGCTCGCGCACAAGCGCCTGATGCACCGTTTCGCCATCCTCAAGCTTGCCGCCGGGGAACTCCCAGTATCCAGCCCAGGGTTTGCCTTCGGGGCGGGAGGCGAGAAGCACTCGGCCGTCTTCGCGAATCAGCACGCCGACGGCAACATCCACAACCTTGTCTTCACTCACGATGCTTTTCCTTTATCTTTCTGACCGCCCCCCAAACGAGGCGCACAGAGAAAATCTTAACTCCTTCTCCAGACGTTTCGCTACACGCAAAATGTCGTAGAAAGATTGCCCCGAGCCATGAAAAGCGTGATGGCCGCCCTGCCTTCCTGCAGATTCGAAAGCTCCTGAGCCGACGCAAGCGACAGGGCGTCGGCGCACTCGCCCAGCCGCACGGCAAATCCCGAAGCCTCAAGTCCCGGAAGAGCGCTCTGCTCGAGCGCGGCCCGAAGCACTAGGGAGACCTCCCGAGGT
>OHBI01001166.1_pt1 | contig 10560 bp, 11 predicted proteins | sample 1577361 | NCBI WGS metagenome assembly OHBI01 (sample SAMEA3879579, study PRJEB24766) | human gut metagenome | biome: human-associated habitat; feature: feces | place: USA | collected 1985/1987 | reverse complement strand
TTCTCAAAAAATATTTCGGACATAGCGCAAACCGGCGAATAAAATAAAATTCGCCCGGCAGGGAACAAACCCGCCGGGCGAATAGAAACGCAGTATGATGTTTTAAGGTGTAGTCAAATTTGTGTGTATGGCCGCAGTTTCCCCAAGTTGGGGGATGACTTTTTTTGACAGTAAAGATAAGGTTTTATTTTGTCGATACAAGTTCCAGCACATGGCGGCTTCCTCCGAGAGCCGCCATTTTTGCCAGCGTCAGGGCACCATTCCTCCGAGGAACAAAGAAACAGCGGCCTTGATGTTTTTACCGCTGCCGGGGCTGTTCGTTTCTCTTTGACATCTCGCCCACCATGCAACGGTTCCAGTATCAGCTCTTTTTCCGGGTATCACGTTGCTTTCCAAGCCTCCGATTATTCTTTCCGGGCCACGACCACAAACCGTCCGTTTTTTGTGTGATAGCTGCACGTCACAAGGGTCAGCAGCGTGTCTCCGTATGCCGCGCTTTCTCCGGTATCATACAGGGATGCCGTCGCCACATTGTTCACATATTCCGAAAACACCTCCGGGTCGCTCAGATCCGAATAGGCATAAAAGCGGAACACGTCCGTTTCATCCTGATAGTACGCTCTGGAATAGAATGCGCCGATCACGGTATAGCTACCATTTTCCTGTAAGGTATCAAATGTGATGGAGGGATGCTCGCTCCAAAATTCTGGCTCTGCGTAATCCAGCAGAGCATGGAACATCGTCCCGTTTTTCATGTTGTGGCCGTAGATCAGATAGTGGTTCCCGCCCTCGATGAAGTTTCCATCCAGTAAGGGAACACCGCTGACGGAATTGCTTTTGTCAAAGGCCCGGCGCAGATAATACTCCGGCTCCTCCGGCGTGTACATCACTGGATAGTCCAGCTTGGTCCCCTCGATCTTTATCCACCCGAACAGGTCAGCATTTTCCTCTTTCAAAGCCGTATAAGGGGAGAGAGAGGGAGCGACGCTTTCCGCTGTGGGTTTCACTTCATTAACCGGTTCCGAGTGCGTCCGTTCTTCCTCTACGGCGTCAGCCAGAGCTTCAAAATCCGCCTGGGATTTCGACAACTCCAAGAAAGAATAACCCAACATGAATAAAGAAACGCTCAATAGAACAGAACTGGCAGCGATGCCAAGCCGGATATACCACGGGTATCTTATACGCCGCCGTGATCTGCCGAGCGGTATGTCCGATAGGTTCCGCTTCTGGTTATCCATTCTTGCCTTTAACCCGATCTTTTAGTGCTTTGCCCGGCTTGAATACAGGTACTTTTGAAGCGGGAACTTCAATAACGGTATTGGTTCTTGGGTTTCGGGCCATGCGGGAAGCACGCTCACGCACGGAAAAGGTACCGGTTCCTGCAAGATGGATGGATTCTCCTTTTTCCAGTGTTTCGGCCAGGACTTCACAAAACGTGTCCAGAAATCGTGCTGCTTCCTTTTGTGTGCATCCATTTTGATCTGCTATCAAAAGAGCCAAATCTTTTTTGTTCATATGTCGTTTCCTCCATTTTGATAAAGCGGGCAGGCGCTCAAACCTGCGCTTGAACGCCTGCCGCAGCGTGTTTGAAGCAAAAAACTAATTTGGTTATGATTTAAGATGTTTGCCTCGATATAGGACTTTCCGACTCTTTCCGCTCAATGCAAAGACTGCCAGAGAAAATGCAGAACCGATCGCCAGAATCAGCCAAAGTCCCATGTTGCTTGGGTCATCCGTTTTCGGAACTGGATCAGTGGGCTTGTCCGGTTTATCTGGCGTGATAGGAGTATCCGGATTTGTCGGGGTGTCCGGTGTGGATTGCAGAGTATTGGTGATTGTCCAAGCATTTCCGCTATTCGATACTGTTTTGCTATATCCGCTCGGTACATTGACTTCATCTACTGTCCATACTGCTGATTGGTCTAAACCTTGCCACACACATTGCCAACCATTCGCTGCGCTGAGTTCCACCACGCTGCCATAAGCGATTCCGTTTTTGTAAAGTTGAACGGTTACAGAAGTGGGGCGGCCAACATTATGATTGTCCTCCCATAGCTTGTTGACGGAAACAGAAATCGTATCGTCCCCACTCGGTTTTGTGATATTGGCAAACAGTGGAACGCCATTATAGATTGTCCCGTCTTTCTCATAGCTGACAACAGCCTTATAGTCCCCGGCTTTTGTAACTTTGATAATCACTTTGTAAACCGTAGCGTCATAACAGATCGCGCTGTTGCTTCCAGACACTTCCGAAATAGTGTAGATGAAAGTTCCAGTTTTTGAAAACGTTAATGTATTGAATGTAATGCTGCCGCCGTGATTCTGAACCGTTTGAATCACTCTGCCGTTTTCATCTTTCAAAACAAAGCTGTAATCGCTACCCACAGGGAGGCTTCCATCTAATGTCTTTTGGGCCGAGAGCATAACTTTTGCCGGAGCAGGTTCTTCTGGATCGGGATCGCTGCCGCCGCCAGATTTGTAGTTGTTAAATCCGGCAAAGGCGGTGTCGTTCGCTGTAATAGTTCCCGCCGCTTCCTTGTCTGTCGTACCATTTACCGTCACCGTGTATCCCTCGTTATCGCTTTCCGTAACGGAATAGCCAGTACCGGCAGGAAGCCCGGACGAGGTCTTGCTTTCCTTTGCTTTCAGCGTGAAGATGGCAACACCTTTATCAAAGGTCATATCGCCATAGGTTCCGTTAATCGAAGTGTCATTCAGCCTCACAGTAAATGTAAACGCCTTTTCTGTGCTTGCTCCATCGCCGGAGACTGTTTTGCTGACCGTCAGATTGCCGGTTTCTGGTGCGGGTGGTGGGGACACATGTGTATTCGTTATTGTAAAGCCGTCATTGGCATTTCCAGCCATTACGGTTGTGTAGCCCTCAACGCTGATTTCTTCCACAGAATATTCGATCTTATTTTTTGTCTCTGTGTTATACAAATCAAGATCGTTGAATGTATGCTCCCAATGATTGTCCTCAGAGAGCCTTGCATTATCTATGACATTTCCATCTGCCAAAAGATTTACGGTAATGCTTTCCGGGCGGATTTGATCCTGATTGCCGTTATCCTCCCATACTTTGTTTACATGAATTTGTGTTTTTTCTAAGTCAAGAAATTCTGTTGAAAGCTCAAGCGTCATGGGTAAGGTCTCAAAATAGCATCCACCCATATGCTGATAATTATTTTTAGTCAAACTTTCAGCAGGAAGAGATTCCTCACCTTCTTTTGCATAATAGTAAATATCTGAAGGAATTGCATGATCCGTTTTCAGGATAATCTTTGCAGATTCTGGGGCTTCCTCAACGGAAAAAGATATCCAGCCAGAGCCATAATTAGTTTGACTTGCAATAATATCGCCGTCAGAGCCTACAAGCTCAATCCTATATGGAATTGTGTGCATCTCATCAAAAAAACGCAGTGATTCTGACACATAAGATCCGTTATTCTTCTGATAAAAGGTGATTTTTCCGTCTCCTACCGATGTTCCGTCGCTTCTTAACAACGATGCTCCAGATTCAAAAGAAGTCTTGCATTTTTCCAGGTCTGTTAACGTTGAACCTCTTTCCGGAATATATGCATCTGCATGCTCTCCTTTGCCGTTGGCAAAATCTACAAGCTCCTTGACAAGTTGATTGCTTTTCAATATTTCATCAAGTGGTTTGCTGTTGTTTGGCACCCTATTTTCATAAAGGATGCGCCAAATTGCATACTGCGTTGCGTCATGAGCCGCTCCGGGATCATATACAGCTGGTGCCATATCCTTGCATATAGCGGCATATGCAGCCAGATAATCGTCCACTGTTTCAGGTTCAAAAAGCATATATGCCACTGCTGCATAATAAAATGACCGCTTTTCCATAGCCGCATCGATATAGGTAGTATCTCCAATGAAAAACTGCTTTGCAATTTCCACCATTACTTGTGTCTCTGTTCCGCCAGCCACTACACTTGCAGCATTAAAATCCAACTCTGCCCAGTTGATATCCGGCAGAAGTTGCTTTACCTCATTGGGAGGATCGCAGGCCAAATCAAGTTCTCCCAAGGTGTGTTCTTCTTCTTCTTCTTCTTCTGCATACAAACCGATGTTATTGTGAGGGTATCCTGCATAATAAATGCGATAAATCTTATCCTGCACATCCTCGCTTAAATGATCCATTTCATCGGGTACATAATAATCGCTGGTAAAGGTATCTGATGTGTGGGGCCAACTCAAATCGCTGTTAAAGCAATATAAGTCAAGCACATGACCATCCTCAACAGAGTGATATAGAAAACATGTTCCTCCTATATCTTCCTTGCTAATTATCTGCCTTGTTCCCGGGGCATCTCCTGCTGCGAATACATTTGACGGTATAATAGATAGTATCATCACCATTGCCATCAATATTGGCAATATTCTTTTTTTCATCGCTTTCCTCCTAAATTGTACAAAACTTTCTATATAAACAGCCCATAGTCAAGAACTGGTATTTCAGTAAAACATGGTTTTTTCAGACAGAGCTTGCATCAAAGATTCCCTTGCATCCGATGCACAAGGCTCCGGCGGCAGGCCGGTTAAATACTCCAGCGCATCATTCCATACTGACAACGAAAAGGCTTCGGCAGGAATACTCGCCATCTCCCAAGAAAGGCAGAACCGCTCCCGCCCGCTAAGATACCGCAGATCTGACAGATAAGTGCAACCGCTCTTTTGGGCCAAATACTCCAACAGCCCAACCGTCCCTTTCTGTGTCATCTGATTCACTCCCTATAAAATTCTAAGCAAAAGTGCCCGCCATTTGTCGGACACGAAAAGCACCGCAGAATGTTGATTCTGTGGTATTCGTTTCGGCTTTTAAGAGGCGTTCTTTCGTTGCGGAATTAACAAAAAAGCATGGACTGGTGTTTTATACGCATGAAAAGTAGACCTGCAGCACAGACTGCCTTGCAGGTCTTTTTCGCCTACCTTTTTGATTGCTTTATATGTAAAAAATCATTGATTTTGGAGTGCCTACACCTTATAATAGATTTGAAAAAGTTTGTCCTTTGATCGGATAGAGGACCATAAAACCACAGAATCAACATTCTGCGGTTTTACGAAATCAGACGCATTCTCTGTAACGTCCGCTCATGCTCCCGCGTCCCCATGGCGACATAGATTCGCGTGGTGTCTATGGAGGCATGCCCTAAAATATCCGCCAGATACGCCAGATTCTTTTTAACGGCGTAATAGCACTTTGCGAAATAGTGGCGGAGATTGTGGGGACTGACCTGTGCTTCCCGACACAGCTTTTTCATATCGTGACAAATGTTGCTGCGGTCTAAGGGCTTCCCGGTTCTGGTACAGAAAACAGGCCCTTTTTGGATGCCTCTGTTCCGAGCGTAGTCTTTCAATTTCCTGCACAGCTCTTTTGTCAAAAGAATGGTGCGTGATTTCCCTTTCATGTGGATTTCCGCTTTCCCTTTCTGTAATGCCTCAACGGTCAGAAAAGAAAGCTCACTGACACGGATTCCGGTTGTGCAGATGGCAAGCATCACATGATACAGGCGGCTGTCCTTTTTCCTTTTGGCAGCGTCTAACAAGCGGTGGTATTCCGCTTCGGTCAAATCTCGGCTGTCATCCACAAATACCGTATGCTGGATTTTCAAAAACCTCACCTTGCAGGCCGCCAGCCCCAGGTAGTCCAGATAGGAATGAATGGCGGACAGCTTGGCATTTACGGTGCGGGCATGGTGGCTCTGTTGCAGTTGCTCTCGATATTCCAGCACCTTTGCTTTTGTAGGTTCTTCCCCCTGTAAAAATGAAAGAAACCAAACCAACTCACGAACATACTTTTGTATGGTTGCGTGAGATTTTTCATGTTCGGTCAAGTAGATGCGGTACTCCCGCAAGATTTCATTGTAATTTTGTTTCATCGTGTTTTACCTCTTCTAAATTGATAGTATGAAAGTAGTATGACAGAATCTTTTATACCGTATTCTCTGCAAAGGTAAAACAAAAGAACGGGTAAGTTTAACGATGTGCTGTAGACACGGACCGTCAAGCGAACGCGTCAAACGGATTCGGCATTTGTTTATCATTTGTTGTATGGAGGCCAAGGGCCTCTTATTTTTTTGCAAATTTTTCTTTCCAAAGCGCTATTTTGCGGGTAGTTTGATGGCTTCTCAGAGTATTAGGAGTGGAGGAAAAGAAAAACAGCAAGCATAGGGAGTGTAGCCACACTCCCGGCAAACGGCTTCCCGTTTGTATCTTGGGGAAGTCCCCAAACCCCTGAATGAATGGAGGTGAGAAAGTGGCAAACCGAAAACGGAAGTTTGTGCTGCGCGTCCCAGTGACGCCGGAGGAACGGGCGCTGATCCAGCAGAAGATGGCCCAGCTTGGCACAAAAAACTTTTCTGCCTACGCCCGGAAAATGCTGATCGACGGCTATATCGTCCATATCGACACCGGCCCCGTCCGGGCGCAGACCGCAGAGCTGCAAAAGATCGGCGTCAACATCAACCAGATTGCAAGGCGTATCAACAGTACCGGGACTGTGTACGCGCAGGACATTGAGGACATTAAAGGGGCGCTGGCAAAGATATGGCAGTTACAAAGATACATCCTATCAAGTCAACGCTGAAAAAGGCGCTGGACTACATCGAGAACCCGGACAAGACCGATGAAAAGCTGTTCGTTTCTTCCTATGGCTGTTCCTATGAAACGGCGGATATTGAATTTCAAATGCTATTAGATCAGGCGTACCAAAAGGGCAATAATCTGGCCCACCACCTGATACAAGCCTTTGAACCGGGGGAAACCACGGCGGAGCAGGCCCACGAGATCGGGCGGCAGCTTGCCGATGAAGTGTTGCAAGGCAAGTACCCCTATGTGATTACCACCCACATTGACAAGGGCCATCTGCATAACCACATCATTTTCTGCGCCGTGGATATGGCGAACCAGCGCAAGTACATTTCCAACCGCCAGACCTACGCCTTTATCCGGCGCACCAGCGACCGGCTGTGCAAGGAACACGGCCTGTCTGTGGTAAAGCCCGGCAAGGACAAGGGCAAGACCTACGCCGAGTGGGACGCACAGAAAAAGGGCAAGAGCTGGAAAGCAAAACTGAAAATCGCTATCGACGCGGCCATTCCGCAGGCCAAAGACTTTGACGGTTTTCTGCGGCTCATGGAGGCGCAGGGCTATGAAGTCAAACAGGGCAAGTTTATTTCATTCCGCGCCCCCGGACAGGAACGCTTCACTCGCTGCAAGACCTTGGGGGAGGATTACACCGAGGAACGGATCACCCAGCGGATCAAGAGCATTGCCATTGACCGGGGGCCGCGCAGAAGAAGCGCCGGGGAAATCTCCCTGCGGATCGCCTTGGAGGACAGTATCAAGGCCCAGCAGTCGGCGGGCTATGCGCGGTGGGCGAAGCTGCACAACTTGAAGCAGGCCGCCAAAGCCTTAAACTTCCTGACGGAACACCAGATTGAGAGCTACGAGGGCTTGGAAAGCAGGCTGGCCGAGATCAGCGCGGCAAACGACGCGGCGGCCTCCGCCCTGAAAGACGCAGAACGCCGCCTTGGGGATATGGCGCTGCTGATAAAAAACCTCTCCGCCTACAAGCAGCTCCGGCCTGTGGCGCTGGAACTGCGAAATGCCAAAGACAAGGCCGCGTTCCGGCGGCAGCATGAAAGCCAACTGATTTTGTATGAGGCGGCGGCAAAGGCGCTCAAAGAGGCCGGGATCACAAAGCTCCCCAACCTGTACGCCCTCAAAACCGAGTATAAAAAGCTGGACGCAGAACGGGAACGGCTGTCCGCACAGTACAGCGAAGCGAAACAGAAATTGAAAGAATACGGCATTGTCAAACAAAATGTAGACAGCATTTTGCGGACAGCGCCGGGAAAGGAGCATACGCAGGAACGATGAACATACCGAGAATGAGTTACCCCCAATACCGCAAGGCCCGCAGGCTCACCCATGAGTGCTGCAACTACTGTAACGGAAACTGCCTCCTGCTGGACGATGGGGAGGAATGTGTCTGTGTGCAGAGTATTTCCTATTCGCTGCTGTGCCGGTGGTTCAAGGTGGCCGTCCTGCCGCTGGACGCGGCCCTGTGCGCCGAGATCACCAAAGGTCGGGACGAGATCAAACGCTGCGCCGTCTGCGGGGCGGCGTTTACGCCCAACTCCAACCGGGCCAAATACTGCCCGGATTGCGCGGTGCAGGTACGCCGGAAGAAAGAGGCGGAACGCCAGCGGAAAAGATACCTCCTGTCTACGCATTTAGGGCGGTAAAAGTCCACGGAAATCAAGGGTTTTTCCGCATGGTCGGCAGGCAGGTGGATAAAGTTATCCTGTTCCCCTCAAAACGGGGTTCTAAATGCGGGAAAATGGACAAAAAAGAAGCGCCGGACGCAGAGGCTTTGATACCTCTGCGCCCGGCGCTTTTTCAGCCTATTAGCTGATCTACATAGGTAATTAGAGGGTGCAGATGTTTCAGGCGAAACATCTCAAATAACTTATCTGGATTTACCCATTGAACATCCACAACTTCTGTTTCCTGTAAACGCATTTCTTCAATCTTTATATTCTTATGAAATAGCCAAACATCGTAAAAATCCTGCACATTTTCCCGTCTGCTCTGATAAATCAATTTTTCACTTCCGGGAGTAAGCAGTATTCCTAATTCTTCTTTTACCTCTCGGATTGCTCCTTGTAAACTGGTTTCCCCGGAAAGTACAGAACCACCCGTACATTCCCAATAAAGAGGGTATTGCTTTTTCGGATGCCGCTGTGATAAAAGATACTGCCCCTGCTGGTTGACGATCCATACACTCACAGATAAATGATACAGCCCTTTGGGTATGATTTCTCCACGGCACACTGTTATTCCAGACTTTTCCCGTTTTGCATTATATAAATCCCATTTTTCCATTTTCATACCTCTTTGTGTGGGATCGGTGCTTGCCGAAAATCAAGTAAGTAAATATCCGCAATCCTTTCTATTTCTGTACGCTGATCTGCGGAATACTTATCATAAATCCCACCTGCTAACATACGGGCTGCCTTTGCGCTTTTAATTGCTGGAAGTACATCATCAAACACAATGCAGTGTTCAGGTGCGACCCCTAATTTTTTTGCAGCCAATTCAAAGACATCCGAATATTCTTTTCCCCGCTGCACCTCATCTGTTGAACATAAGGCGTCAAATAATTCTAAAATCGAATTGTTCTTTAAGCATGGCATATAGAGCTTTTCCGGCAACCCCGTAGCAACTGCAAGTTTTATTCCATGTTCTTTTAAGCGCAGAAGATAATCAAGGGCATGGGGCAGCAGACCGACATGGTTGCTGTATTCCTCGACCGCCATATTATTCCATTCCTCAATAATTCCCTCTACCGTTTCCTGCAATCCAAAAAGATCAATGGTATATTGTGCGGCTTCCTCAAAACTCCTTGCACATATTTCAGTTACATAATTTTCCGGGACGGGAAGATTTCTCTTTTTCAAAAACTGAATATCTATATGCTCCCATACATCCATTGAATCCAGAATTGTTCCATCTAAATCAAAGATTGCCGCATTAAAATCCATTTTTCTTTTCCTTTCCGCAAAATAAATCTTTCAGTTCCGCAGCAGCAGGTTTTATATCAGACTGCGCTATAATGGCAGATACAACAGCCAGCCCGTCAATTCCCATGGGCTTGAAACGCCCTGCATTTCCCTTATTGATACCGCCAATAACAACTATCGGCAAAGAAACGGCTGCGCGGATTTTCTGTAATTCTTCCATTGATACAGAATCAGCGTCGGTTTTAGTTCCAGTAGGGAACATTGCGCCAACTCCCAAATAATCTGCACCATCCTGTTGTGCCTGTATTGCTTCTGCAATGGAAGATGCGGATACTCCCAACAGCATATTTTCCCCAATTACTTTGCGGACGGCAGCCGCAGGTAAATCATGCTGTCCAATATGTACCCCCGTAGCCTGCACAGCCATTGCAATATCTATCCGGTCGTTTATGATAAGGGGAATATGGTATTTATCCGTAACCTGTTTCACGGCAACAGCCTGATTGTAAAATTCTAATGAGGACAATTCTTTTTCTCGGAGTTGTATCATTGTGCAGCCTCCTAAAATTGCCTGTTCCACCGCTTCTGTCAGGCTATCGCAGCTCATTAGTTGACGATCAGTAACAAGATAAAGTGTATAATCAAAGTTCATTTTGCACCTGCCTATTCTTTAGATAAACCATGCTGATACAATTCGTAGAAATGGTGCGTCGGGCCACAGCCTTTCCCAATCGCAAGAGAGTGTTCGATTGCCATTGTGACATATGCCTTTGCAGATTCGACTGCAAGCGGAACACTTTTTCCCTTTACAAGCTGGGAAGCGATTGCAGAAGAAAAGGTACAGCCTGTCCCATGAGTATTTTTCGTATCAATGCGGGATGTTTCAAAATGGTAGAAATTTTCTCCATCAAATAGGACATCAACAGCATTTCCTATATGATGTCCACCCTTGACAACAATCGCCTTACAACCCATGGCATATATTTTTCTTGCGGCAGCCTCCATATCTGAAACT
>OHBI01001164.1_pt1 | contig 10627 bp, 9 predicted proteins | sample 1577361 | NCBI WGS metagenome assembly OHBI01 (sample SAMEA3879579, study PRJEB24766) | human gut metagenome | biome: human-associated habitat; feature: feces | place: USA | collected 1985/1987 | reverse complement strand
CACAGGATTTGTCTGCTATTGATACTGCCATGGCTGAACTGAATACAGCATTCCAAGCTGCCAGCGCTGAAATGTATGCTCAGAGTGGTGCACAAGGTGGCGCTCAGGCTGGTCCGGGTGCAGGTGCAGGACAACAGGCTAATCAAGGTTCTTCTAATAATAAAGAAGATATTCAAGATGCGGATTTTGAGGAAGTGAAATGATTCCGATAAGGAAACAGATAACAAACAATAAGCAAAAAGCGTGCAGCTCAATGAGCTGCGCGCTTTTGTATTTTTTATTGTTATATACTTGTCGATATAAGAACACTGAGTTCTTTCTCTTTAATTCTAAAGAATCTATTTGCCATTACAAGTATTTAAGTCCTCATTAAAATATAAATCATGATATTATATTTTTCTTTGATGATTTATTTAATTAACCTAGGTAATGGCAAATATGAGATTAGTAAAATTAAAGAACCGTCCGAGTAAGGGCGTTTTCGTTTTTGAATACATGCAGGAGCAGATAGAGCGTCTTAGAGGGCAAGGAAAAGAACGGACAGTCGAAACATATCAGTCCGCATTGAACAGCTTCATGAAGTTCCGTGACGGCATAGACTTATGTTTTGATGAGATGGATGCAGATTTGATGGAACATTATGAAACGGAGATGCGCTCCACTCACCATTTAAGTCGTAATACCACCTCTTTTTATATGCGTATTTTGCGTTGTGTGTATCGCAAGGCAGTGGGTGAGGGACTGGCCCTTCCTGCAGATCCTTTTGAGAATGTATATACTGGTGTGGACAAGACCTCAAAGAGAGCTGCCACCCTGACAGATATCAAACACATCAAGCAGTTGGATCTTTCCGATCATAAATCATTGGAATTTGCACGAGATATCTTTCTCTTTTCTTTCTATATGCGAGGAATGTCTTTTATAGATCTTGCCTATTTGCGTAAAAAAGATCTCAATAGTGGCTTTGTGAGTTATAGCCGTCGTAAAACAGGTAAGAAACTCATTATACGGTGGGAAAAACAGATGCAGGAGATTATTGACAGATACGGAGATTCGGAAACACAATATCTTTTACCTATTATAGAACGAGAAGATGGCACGGAGCGCAGACAATATCGGAATAAAATGTTGCTGGTGAACCGTAAGCTGAAGAAGATTGCAGCCCGGGCAGGATTGACCACACCACTTACTATGTATGTGGCGCGCCATTCCTGGGCAAGTATAGCTAAGACGAAAAACATCTCGATTGGTATTATCAGCGAAGCGATGGGACATGATTCAGAAACTACTACACAAATCTATCTTTCGTCTATACAGACTAATCAGATAGATAATGCAAATAGAAATATTTTAAAAGATCTATAAGAAGGGGAATATTTGAATTATTTTGAAATTAGGACGCACTCTTATATAGAGAGCGTCTATCGGCTGCAAAGGTATAGATTTATTTTCATTTTCTAGCATTTACAGACTGTAAACTGATAAAAAAAGTTTTTTTCTCTCTCTATATATAATAAACTTATGGGCTGATTTTATTCATACAACTTACTACATAAATGGAAATCAGAAATTTAAGAAATCGGACGCTCTCTATATAAGAGTGCGTCTGTTTTTAGTCGGATTATTCCACTATGAGTATTGTAAATAACAAGGGCAAAGACATGCCACAACAAATTTTGGGAACGACGGTTCAAAAGACCGACGACGCCGTAGGCATATTCCGAAATGATCAGGAAAAAAAGCATTGGTATGTGGCTGTTGTAAATAACAGAAGTGAAAAAGCCTGTCAGGATAGATTACGAAAACGTTTGAAAAACGAAACTGATAGTGAGAAAGCTTATGAAGTTTATGTCCCTATCCAACAGGAGATGAGTATTCGTCATGATGGTAAACGTAAAAAAGTGGACCGTATTGTTTTCCCTGCTCTTGTGTTCATTCGCTGCACAGATTCAGTAAGACGGAAAGAAATAGTCTGCCTTCCTTATATAAAACGTTTCATGGTTAACATAGCCGGTTCTTCCCGAAATACTTGCCGTCCCGTAGCTATTATTCCAGATCATCAGATGTACAGCTTGATGCGTATGGTCAATGATGCCGAAGAACACGTCACTATTGAGTCATGCCCTCTGCATTTGGGCGATCGTGTCCGTGTAAACGGTGGCAAACTGGTAGGGTTGGAAGGGAATATATGTCGTGAAATAGATGGTTCTACTAGTCTGGTTGTAAAAATTGATATCCTTGGATGTGCTAAAGTTACCATTGCTAGAGAATTGCTGGAACCTATAGCGGAAAAAAACTCAGTTAACATATAATTATATATTGACATACAATGACCATAGCAGTAGACTTTGACGGTACTATTGTTGAGCACAAGTATCCGGCAATCGGCAGGGAGTTGCCGTTTGCCATTGAGACATTGAAAAAATTGCGTGACGAACATCACAGGTTGATTCTATGGACAGTGCGTGAAGGGCGTCTGCTTGACGAAGCTCTTGCCTTTTGCCGTGATCGCGGTCTTGAATTTTATGCCGTGAACCGCGACTATCCGGAGGAGGAGAAAGGGCGTAACAATCATTACTCACGCAAGCTCAAAGCCGATCTTTTTATAGATGACCGCAACTTGGGAGGCCTTCCCGATTGGGGTACTATTTATGGAATGATTCATGACGGAACCACTTTTTCGGATTTGATACGTAATGCCGGTGAATCTCCTGTTTCGGAGAATCACGGCAGAGGTCTTTTTTCGCGCCTGTTTGGCAGATGATTGAATAATAAATGAAAAAACTGATATGAAGACTTTAAAGAAACTATTATTGTTTGTTGTGGCATCCGCCTTGTTGGCAGGCTGCACCTCCTATAAAAATGTACCTTACATGCAGAATCCCGAGGTAGTGAACAGTTACAGGGAAGATCTTCCCCTTTATGATGCAAAGATTATGCCGAAAGATTTGCTGAGTATAACTGTGAACACGAGTGATCCTCAGGCTGCCGCTCCTTTTAACCTGACAGTACAGACTCCTCTGAATGCAGCCCTGACCAATATTAATACTACCACACAACCCACTCTCCAGCAATACCTGGTAAATAACAAGGGTGAGATAGATTTCCCCGTTATCGGTCGTCTGAAGGTAGGCGGCCTTACGAAAAACGAGGCGGAAGATTTGATCCGTGAGCAATTGCAGCCCTATCTGAAAGAGAGTCCTATCGTTACAGTCCGTATGGCAAATTACAAAATTTCGGTATTGGGAGAGGTGAACCGTCCGGGTACTTTTACCGTAGGAAATGAAAAGGTAAATATCCTTGAAGCCCTTGCCATGGCGGGAGATATGACTGTTTATGGCGTCCGTGACAATGTGAAACTGATTCGTGAAGATGCAAAAGGCAAGCGTGAGATTATCAATTTGAATCTTAATAATGCAGAGCTGGTTGTATCTCCCTATTACTACCTGCGCCAGAACGATATCATCTATGTAACGCCCAATAAGACAAAAGCCAAGAACTCGGACATTGGCAGCAGCACCAGCATATGGATCAGTGCTACATCCATTTTGGTATCTCTTGCAAGCCTTCTGGCAACCATCTTGAAATAAAACTCATAAATATAATTGTTGATTACAAACTGTTGATATGACTGACGAACAGAAGAACACCCCTTCGGGTACCGAGCAACGTGAGGAGAACGTTGATCTTTATGCCTTGTTTTTTAAATACTTTGCCTATTGGCCGTGGTTTGTAGCCAGTGTGCTGGTTTGTATTATATCTGCTTTCATCTATCTCCGTTATCAAGCTCCTGTCTATAATGTTGATGCGGCCGTACTCATCAAAGAAGGTGACAAGAAAGGTGGAAGCAGTAATAATCCTATGGGAGCCCTTCAGGATCTGGGTATGTTCTCCATGACTAACAATTTTGACAATGAGGTGGAAATCCTGAAGTCGAGAACCTTGATTAAAAAGGTGGTGAATCATTTGAATTTGTATATTTCAGTGGCCGAGGAACGTATGTTCGGCTATAACACTCCTTTATATAAGTCCACTCCGGTAAAAGTTTATATGACTCCTGAAGAGGCAGACAATCTGGAAGAAGGAGCCAAGCTTCATCTAAAATACACCATGAATGGAAAATTGGATGTAAAAGTGGAATATATGTTTGACGAGGAGAAGCAGGAGACTGAGGTAAGTTTTGACAGTATTCCGGCTGTTTTCCCCACTCCAGTAGGAGTTTTCAGTTTTACAAAGAACGACTCGGTCCCACCTTTGGAAGAAGATATGAATCTAGTGGCATACGTTAATTCTCCTACAGATGTGACGGAAAGTTATGTAGAGAATTTGTCAGTGGAACCCACTTCGAAGACTACCACAATTGCTGCCATCAGCTTGCAGAATACGGTAAAGCAGCGCGGTATCGATTTCATCAATTGTTTGGTTGACTTTTATAATCTGGACGCGAATGACGAGAAGAATGAAGTGGCTCAAAAATCCGCAGAGTTTATAGACGAGCGTATTGGCATTATCAATCGGGAGTTAGGTACTGCCGAAACGGAACTTGCCGATTTCAAGCAACGCTCCGGATTGACCGATTTGACCAGCGATGCCCGTCTGGCTTTGGAAGAGAGTTCGAAATATGAACAGCAGCTGACCGAGAATGCCACCCAGTTGAGACTGGTGGAGTCCTTGCGTAACTACGTGAATAACCCGAAGAATGCAAACGAGGTGATTCCCGCTAATGTAGGGTTGCAGGACCAGAATTTGGGTTCTATCATCAACCAATATAACACGATGCTGATCGAACGCAAGCGTTTGCTCCGTACCTCTTCCGAAAACAATCCTGCGGTAATCAATATCAATACGGGCATCGAGTCCATGCGGCACAATGTGCAGACTACCGTGAACAGTGTACTGAGAGGGTTGCAGATAGCGCAGTCCAACCTTGAACGTCAGGCACGGAAGTTTGAAGGCAGGATCAGCAGTGCGCCGCAGCAGGAGAAAGAATTTCTTACTATCTCCCGCCAGCAGGAAATCAAGGCGACCCTTTACATTATGTTGCTTCAGAAGCGTGAGGAAAACGCAATAACCCTGGCATCCACTGCTAATAACGGACGTATCATCAAAGCTGCTCTTCCTAGTAAAAAGCCGGTTTCTCCTAAGAAGATGGTTGTTATGTTGGTCGCTCTTGTATTGGGTATGGGTATTCCTGTAGGTCTTATTTATTTGAAGGATTTATTAAAATATAAGATAGAGAATGCCGAGGATGTGGAGAAGATAACGGATGTTCCTATTTTGGGTGAGCTTCCTTTAAGTAAGAAGCCCGAAAAAGGTGTCATTGTGGTTCAGGAGAATCAGAATGGTATGATGGAGGAGGCTTTTCGTGGTCTGCGTACCAATATGTTGTTCATGCTTGGTGCCAGTCAGAAAGTGGTGCTTTTTACATCCACACAGCCGGGTGAAGGTAAGTCTTTTATTGCTGGAAATACGGCAGTCAGTCTGGCCTATATGGGTAAGAAAGTTGTTATTGTGGGTTTGGATATCCGCAAGCCGGGGCTGAATAAGGTCTTTAATCTGTCCCATCGCACGGAAGGTATTACCAATTATCTGGCTGACCCCGAGCATACCAATCTTTTTGATATGATACAACATTCGGATGTAAGTCCTAATCTTGATATTCTTCCGGGTGGTCCTATTCCTCCCAATCCTACAGAGTTGATGGCGCGTACGGTATTGGAAGATGCAATAGAGAAATTGAAAGAGCGTTACGATTACATTATTCTTGATACGGCTCCTATTGCTATTGTGACCGATACTGCTATTGCCAGTCGTGTGGCTGATATGTGCGTGTATGTGTGTCGTGCAGATGTAACTCCGAAGTTGGGGTATCAGTATATTAATGTGCTGCGGGATCAGAAGAAATTCGATAAATTGGCTACAGTTATTAATAGCATTGATTTGAATTCAAGAAGGGCTGGCTACGGTTATGGGCATAAGTATGGTTATGGATACGGCTATGGTATGGATGGTAGTAAAAAATGATAAAAACATAAGGGATAAGAAGTAAGAAATATAGATATAAATGTCAAAATTAGACGCTAATAAAAAATGACTCAAATATCTAACAACAAGCGTATAGCAAAGAATACGTTGTTACTTTACTTCCGCATGATTTTCATGATGGCGGTAAGTCTTTATACTTCTCGTGTGGTATTGGATGCATTGGGAGTGGAGGACTTTGGTATTTATAATGTAGTTGGTGGCGTAATTACTTTATTTAGTTTTGTGAATGGTGCAATGTCTTCTTCTACCCAACGTTATATAACTTTTGAACTAGGGAAAGGAAATACATCTCAGTTGCAAAAAGTTTTTCAAACGAGTATGAATGTTCATTTGTTGGTAGCATTGCTCATTCTTTTTTTGGGTGAAACAGCAGGACTTTGGTTCTTTTACGAGAAAATGGTGATTCCTCCTTTACGGATGGTCAGCGCTTTTTGGGTATATCAGTTTTCAATCTTTACTATGATGATTATGGTAGTGAGTGTTCCCTATAACGCAGTTATTATTGCTCATGAGCGGATGTCTACTTTTGCTTATATATCGGTTTTTGAAGTCTTATTGAAACTAGGTATTGTTTATTTGTTATATCTTACAAGTTCAGACAAGTTGATTGTATATGCAGCTTTGCTTTGTTTTATGCAGTTGCTTATTCGTGTCATTTACGGTTATTATTGTAGCTGTCATTTTGATGAAACACGTTATCAATGGGGATGGGACAGTAAATTGTTTAGGGAGATGCTCTGTTTTGGTGGCTGGAATTTATGGGGTGGCTTTGCTGCAGTTCTTTTTACTCAGGGAGTGAACATACTATTGAACTTATTTTTTGGTCCTGCTGTGAATGCTGCTCGTGGTATAGCTGTTCAAGTGCAGGGAGCTGTAACCCAGTTCTCCACCAATTTTCAGACAGCTATAAACCCTCAGATAACTAAATCGTATGCGGTAGGTGATTATGCTTATATGCACAGTTTGATATTTCATAGCTCTAAATTTACATTTCTGTTGCTAGCTACGATTTCTTTTCCTGTTTTGCTTGAAACGGAGATGATATTACAATTATGGCTTGAAACTGTTCCGAACTATACAGCTGTATTTGTTCGGTTGATGCTTTGCACCACAATCATAGATGCCATGGCAGGAGCTTTCATGGTTTCTGCTCAGGCAACAGGTGCTGTGCGGGTCTATCAGTCCGTGGTAGGTGGCATATTGTTGACTATAGTTCCTGTTTCATATATTGTGTTGAAAATGGGTGCTGAACCTTGGAGCGTATTTATCGTTCATCTATGTGTGTGCATTTTGGCTTTTGCAGTCCGTTTGTTTATTCTTTGTCGTATGATACATTTGTCATTATCCGGCTATTTTACTAAAGTGTTGTTACGATGTATGGGCGTGTTGATAATAGCTTTGCCTTTGCCTTTGATCTTGTTGTATTTTTTGTCTGATACATTCATAAATAGTATCATGGTTTGTTTGTCAGGTTTATTGGCGATGCTTTTTTCTTCTTATGTGATAGGATTGGTGTCAAATGAAAGGAAATTTATTAAAGATAAGATTCTTTTATTTTTGAAATTGTGAACTAATGATACGTATAGTAGATAAGCGGCAGTGCTGTGGTTGTGCAGCTTGTGTACAGAAGTGCCCTAAGCATTGTATATCTTTTTATGAGGATGAAGAAGGTTTTCTTTATCCTCGGATAGATACAAATAACTGTATAGATTGCGGTTTGTGCGAGAAAGTCTGTCCGTTTCTGAATTGCGATAAGGCTGTTCCTCCGCAGGAGGTATGGGCGGTAAAAAATAAAAATGAATCGGATAGAATTCACAGTTCTTCGGGAGGCGTGTTTATTGCATTGGCTCGTGAAGTACTGGCATGGGGCGGTGTGGTGTTTGGTGCTGTCTTTGACGAAAATTATGAGGTGAAGATAACATATTCGGAAACTTTGGAAGGAGTTCGTTCCATGATGGGAAGTAAATATTTGCAGGCACGGGTGGAAACAGGGTTTGCTGATGCTGAACGTTTTTTGAAGGAGGGGCGTCATGTCTTGTTTTCGGGAACTCCCTGTCAGATAGCCGGACTTCATAAGTATCTTCGGAAAGATTATTCTAATTTGTTGTCTGTAGATTTTCTTTGTCACGGTGTACCGAGTCCTGGCGTGTGGCGGAGATATTTGAAAGAAACAATGAGTGACTTACAATCCGCCCATAGGGCGGCAGCTGGAAAAAATACAGTTTTCCCTTCTCTAAATGTCATGCCCACGATAGTGGGTATAGAATTTAGAGATAAGACACTGCACGGCTGGAAAAAATTCAGTTTTGTTGTCCGTGGAAGGTCCGCCTTTAAGGCGGATAAAAATTCAGTTTTGTTGTCCGATATACACCGTGAAAATCCTTTTATGAAGGGGTTCTTATCTGATATTTATCTGCGTCCTTCTTGTTATGAATGTAAGTGTAAGAACGGGGTGAGTCACAGTGATTTGACTATTGCTGATTTTTGGGGAATAGATCGATTGATGTCTGATTTTGATGATGATAAGGGAGTAGGGTTGGTCTTGGTAAATACAACCGATGGTAAACGGGTACTTGATGAACTGCCTATGGAGAAACATTTGTCTTCATTGGCTGATGTGCAACCATTGAATGGTGGTTTTAAGGAATATACAAATCCACATCCCAGACGTATACAATTCTTTAAACGATTTGTAATTGGAGAAAGAGTGGATAGTATTGTGGAGAATTTACTTCATGTCTCTTGGTGGCGAAGAGCTGTTAGACGGATAAAAAAGTGTGTGTTGAAATAAGAAAAATAGTGGAATGAAAATAGGAATGCTTACATTGCCATTCAACAATAATTATGGTGGGTATCTTCAGGCTTATGCTTTGATGACTGTTTTAAAAGGGATGGGTCATGATGTAGAATTGATATATCGAAAACATAACTATAGACCTTTGTCTTTGCGAATAAAATATTTCATAAAAACATGGGTGAAATGTTTGTTAGGTCAGAAACATGAGTTATTTATCATGGATCAGGAAAAAGAGTTGAGATATAAAGGACAGGCTTTAATGCCTTTCGTGGACAAATATATAGCTCCTAAAACAATACCTTTATTTTCCACAGCACAATTAAGAAAAGAATGTAAAGGAAAATATGACGCTATTGTTGTAGGTAGTGATCAAGTATGGCGTCCGGATTATGTTCCGAATATAGAGAATTTTTTTCTTGACTTCATAGACAATCCACAAATACTTAAATTATCATACGCAGCTTCGTTTGGAACGAGTAGCCCGATATATTCAGATAAGGAAAAGCGTATATGTGGGGATTTAATAAAAAAGTTTGATGCTGTTTCAGTTCGTGAGCGAAGTGGTGTTGATGTGATTTGTAACTTTGGTTGGTCTAATGGTTGTGAAGAAGTGGTATTAGACCCGACTATGCTGCTTGATTTAAAAAGTTATGAGCAATTTATTATACCTTCCAATGAAGAAGATTATGCGGTAGCTTATATTCTTGATATGGATGAGGATAAAGAATGTGGGTTGAGAGATATAGCAAGAGAACTTGCTTTACCAATGAAAAATCTTTCTTTAAGTGGAACGCGACTTTTTTCTATGGAAATGTGGTTGTCGTGTTTGCATAATTCAAAATTTATTGTAACGGATTCATTTCATGGTGCAGTTTTTTCAATATTATTTAAGCGTGATTTTATTGTATATGCCAATCAAGAAAGAGGTGTAGACAGGCTTTCCTCATTGCTGAAAACATTTAATATTGAAAATAGAATGATTTTGGATAAAAATGGGATAGAGGAGCTGTTGCATAAAAAAATAGATTGGGAAATTGTTAATGAGAAACTGGAAAAAATAACAGGAATAGAAACTAAATTAGACAATGATGCTAATATCATAGCATTGGGAGAAGCAAAATATGGAGCTGCAAAGGGAAGTAAAAGCAGTGTAACAGTTGCACTTGGAACAGGTATTGGTGGAGGAATATATGTAAATGGAATGCTTATATCTGGATTCAAAGGTGCTGGTGGAGAAATAGGACATATGAAAATAGTAAAAGATGGAAGGGTATGTGGATGCGGACAGAAAGGATGTTTTGAAGCTTATGCTTCAGCTACAGGATTGATAAGAGAAGCTGTATCAAGACTTACTGTGAACAAACAGAATCTTCTTTATACTATGATAGAAGGAAATATAGCTGGACTGGAAGCAAAAGATATATTTGATGCTGCCAAAGAGGGAGATGCTTTTTCATTAGATCTTGTTGACTATGAGGCAGAGTATTTAGCTATGGGAATAGCTAATATTTTAAATATAATAAATCCAGAAACAATAGTTTTAGGAGGAGGAGTTGCTTTAGCTGGAGATATACTTCTGGATCCTCTTAGAAAAAAATTAGAAAAGTATGCTCTTCCAGTTACGTTGGAAGATTTGAAAATTGTTCAGGGAATACTAGGAAATGAAGCAGGAATAAAAGGTGCAGTAGGGCTTTTCTCATAAAAACAATATGAGTTTATAAAAAACATTCTAGCAGAAAATTGAATTATTATTCCCTAGTTTATAAAGTTTTTAGAATTTTTATG
>OHBI01001161.1_pt1 | contig 10638 bp, 6 predicted proteins | sample 1577361 | NCBI WGS metagenome assembly OHBI01 (sample SAMEA3879579, study PRJEB24766) | human gut metagenome | biome: human-associated habitat; feature: feces | place: USA | collected 1985/1987 | reverse complement strand
TACTTAGTTGTTCTAACAAATTACCTTTATTTTCATCATCCTCATTCCCACTTAGCACATCCACTATTGTAATTATTCCCCCATACTGGCAAACCAAAACTGCATTACTCAATAACACCGAAGCATCTCTATGTGCATTTGCTTCCACCAGTAAATCCTTCTTTACTTGTCTCAAACCATTTTCTTCATCGACAAGTGGAATACAAATATGTGGGAACTCATTATAAATTGCCTTTATTGCTGTTTTTCCATCTACAGTATTTGCCACCGTCATAGGCAGCCGATTACGATAATTTGCTTCCGGACACAGGCATGAACCAAAATTATGTATATTTTCGGGTCTGCAATCCAATGTCGTCAGTAATGGCCATATACCTCTGTATATTCCATAATCTTCAAAGCAATCTAGCTGCACAAATTCAGTTCCATACTGACATCTAAGTTTTGAACCTCTTGGTACATATTGAGGTTCCGCAACTATTCCACGATAATGCTGATACATACTCATCAATTCACATAATTGCTCTTGACGCTTCTTCTCTTCTTCTGCCTCTTCTTCACGCTCTGCACATGGAGCAGTAGATGCTCTTGTAATAAGCTGTGGACGCAGTAAAGTCATGCTGACGGAGACATGATTAATAAGGTTGCTCAGAGCAGCATATCCACATTTGCCGAGCTCGGTTCTTTCCTGACGGACTGTAGTCAGTGGCGGCTCTAAGAAAGAAGAAATCGGCAGGTCGTCAAAACCAACCACACTGATATCATCCGGAACAGAAAAACCTCGAAGCCGGCATTCTGTAATGACTCCGGAAGCAATCAGGTCATTACCGCAGAGAATTGCTGTTGCTCCGGCAGCAAGAAAATTCGGTACATGATATTTTGCACTGTCTGCAACATAGTAGCCATGTGCAACCATATCTTCCTCTACTGGAAGATTGTGGGATTTCATGGCATCTAAATATGCCTGATAACGTTTCTCACTGACCATGGAATAGAGAGAACCGTTGAGGAAAGCAATCTTTTTGTGCCCAAGCTGATAGAGATGGTCGATTGCAGATTCAATTCCTTCAAAGTTATCTGTTCCCACATAGCACACATGTGGATTCTTCTTAATATAATTATCGAAAAGAACCGTCGGAATGGAGGTGAAGGCAAGCTGCCGCATCCAGTCATCATGGAGAGCAAAGCCTACCAGGAACCCACCGGAATAACCGTTCTTTAACATATAAGTATCATATTTTTCGGTCATCTGGAAAGCGGGAGTAACCGGAACTACACTGACGGACCAGCCATTTCGGAAAGCAGCCTGGCGGAAACCTAGGATGATTTCGTATCCGAACTGGTTGGCTGTTTCATATTCCATATTTTCTATAAAAAGGCAAAGCTTCTTGTTTTCATCCTTTTTCATCTTCTTGGACTGATATCCCATTTCTACAGCGGTATCAAGAACCATCTGCCGTAAATCTTCGCTGATATCACTGGCGCCGTTTAATCCTTTGGAAACAGTGCTGACGGAAATGCCGAGCCGGTTGGCAATATCTTTAATTGTGACCATAACAAGCCTCCATAAATCTGGTATATTTTAAGCAAAATTATATCAAAAACTTTTTATATTCTGTATTATATAGAATTTGCATGACAGGTGCAAGTACTGCAAAATAATATTTTTCGAAAAAAAACAGGGTTTTGAATAGCAATATAACCAAAAAAACAATGTGAATTCCGTCAAAAATGGCAAAAATAATGTTAAAAGGACCGTTTTGTTTGACAAAAATGTTAAAAAGACGTAAAATAACCTCAGATACGAAAATTAACGAAAAGCAAAAATAAAAACCGATGTGGGGGAAAAACATTGGAGGCAAAGAGACTAACCAGAGGAGCAGGAATCCTGATGGCAATAACAAGTCTTCCGTCTGATTATGGAATCGGAACTCTGGGTGATGCAGCTTTCAATTTCGTAGACTTACTTGTAGACCTGAAACAAAGATACTGGCAGATACTTCCAATTGGCCCAACCAGTTTTGGAGACAGTCCGTATCAGTCAATATCAGCATTTGCAGGAAATCCGTATTTGATAGATTTAGATGACCTGGTTCGCGACGGTCTGCTTATGGAAAGCGAGATTCGAAGCTATAACTGGGGTGCAGATGAGAAAGATGTTGATTATGCCAATCTTTTTGAAAACCGCTTTCAGATATTAAAGAAAGCATTTGAACGGTTTGATACCGCAAAGCCTTCTTTCCGGAAGTTTGAAGAAGACAATGATTGCTGGCTGGCTGATTATGCATTGTTTATGGCAGTCAAAGGAAAAGAAAATAACCGGGAATGGATGGCATGGGAACCGGGAATCAGAAACCGTACACCGGAGGCATTACAGGAATATACAGAATTATTAAAAGAAGAGATCCTGTTTTGGAAGTTCTGCCAGTATAAATTTTATGAACAGTGGAAATTCTTAAAACAGTACGCAAATACAAGAGGAATACAGATTATTGGGGACATACCGCTGTATATGGCTATGGACAGTGCCGATGTGTGGGCAGACCGGAAGCTCTTCTTATTAGAAGAAGACGGAAGCCAGCAGCATGTAGCAGGCAGTCCGCCGGATAATTTTTCGGAAGAAGGCCAGAAATGGGGCAATCCCGTATATGACTACTCCTATATGGAAGAGCATCAGTTTGACTGGTGGAGGCACCGGATTGAGAAAAACGCAGCATTATATGATGTAATCCGGATTGACCACTTCCTTGGAGTTGTGAGGTACTATACGATTCCGTTTCAGGAAAAAGATTGCTGCAATGGAAAATGGAATAAGGGTCCTGGAAAGAAATTGACAGATGTGATGGAAGAAAGTGCCGGTGACTGTAGAATTATAGCAGACAATGCCGGAAGTGCCATCGCCGGAAGCAGAAAGCTTCTTGCAAGAATTGGATGGCCTGGAAGTAAAATCCTGATGTTTGCATTCGATGGAAATACAGGAAATGAAAATCTTCCACATAACTTTGAAGAAAATAACATAGTGGTATATACCGGAACACATGATAATGATACCATCGTTGGTTATTTCCGGGATAAGACAGAATATGAACTGGCTTACCTCTATGAATATTTAAATATAGGCTCCAAGGAAGAAATTCCGGATGCCTTAATCCGTCTGGCTTATTCAAGCATAGCGGATGTGGTAATTATTCCGATGCAGGATGTTTTACAGCTTGGCAATGAAGCCAGAATGAATCAGCCATCCACAGTCGGACAGAACTGGAAATGGCGGGTAGGAAAAGATACTCTGAGCGAAGAACGAAGAGCATGGGTCCGTACCATTGCGGCAGTATACCGCAGATAATTTCTATATGATATAGAACGGATTACCGTTTTATATAAATGCTTAATCGAAATCACATTTTTAAGGAGGAAGAAAATGAAAAAGAAAGCATTATCATTATTTCTTGTAACAGCTATGGCAGTATCCATGGTAGGATGCGGTAGCAAAGACGCAGACAAGAACACAGACAAGAACACAGACAAGAAAGATACTGAAGTAGCAGCAGCAACAGAAAAAGAAGCTGCAGCAGAAGATGAAGCTTGGGAGGGTGACTTAACAGTATGGAGCCCACAGGAAGATCAGGATACAAACTGGCTTCAGGATCAGTGCGAAGCATTCGCAGCTGAGCATCCAAACTGGAAAATTAACTTCAACTATGGCGTATGTCCAGAGGGTGAAGCAAAAGACAACGTAACAAAAGACGTTGAAGCAGCAGCAGACGTTTACATGCTTGCTAACGATAACATCCCGGATCTGGTATCTGCAGGCGCATTATCAGAGCTTGGTGGAGATTATCTTGGATATGTAACATCTACAAACTCTGATTCTATCCTTGCATCTGTTACATACAACGATTCAGTAGTAGCATTCCCATTTACTCCTAATACATGGTTTATGTACTACGATAAGAGCGTATTCTCAGAGGATGATGTAAAGAACTTTGATACAATGTTAGAGAAAGCTGGAGAAGCTGGAAAGAAAGTTTCTTTCAAATTAACTGATTCCTGGTATATCGAGTCATTCTATGTAGCTAACGGATGTACTTTATTCGGTGATGGAACAGACACTGACGCTGGTATTGATTTCAGCGGAGACAAAGCAGCAGCAGTTACAGAGTACTTAGTAGACTTAGCAGCTAATCCTAACTTCTTAGTAGATGCTGATGGATCTGGTCTTGCAGGATTAGGCGACAGTGTAGCAGCATTATTCTCCGGAACATGGGATGCTGAAGCAGTTAAAGAAAAACTTGGCGACAACATGGGTGTTGCAGCTCTTCCTACCGTTACAATCGACGGAAAAGAAGGTCAGATGAAATCCTTCATCGGATCTAAAGCAATCGGTGTTAATCCTAATGCTGAGAACCAGCAGGTAGCTATGTCTCTTGCAGCTTACTTAGCAGGTGAGAAGGCTCAGACAGCTCATTATGAAATGAGAAACCTCCTTCCTTCAAACATCAACATCTCTTTAGCTGACGATCCAATCGCAACAGCAGTTACAAATGTTATGACAGATACATCTATCATGCAGCCATTATGTAAAGAAATGAGTAACTACTGGTCACCAGCAGAGAATATGGGTAAAAATATCCAGTCTGGCGAAGTAACAAAAGACAACGCTGCTGAGAAGACAGAAGAAATGAACACAACTATGAATACAGACGTTGCTGAATAAGCAGAAGATGTAATTGGAAGTTCATTATAAGAATTCCTAAAACAGCGGTTTGGAAAAGAACCGGGGACTCCAGGATACCGGCAACGGTACCCTGGATGTCTTACTATAGAGAGTATAGGAGGCCCATAGCGTGAAGAAGGCTGCTACAAAAAAGAAAAAAGCAAAAGAGTTCCAGACACCATATACTGTTACTGGTGCGTTAGTTAAGGGAAATGCAATTACTAAGCTCTCCATGTTGATCATGGGCTTGGGCAATATTGCGCATAAACAGATTGTAAAAGGTCTTATGTTTTTGGCAATCGAGGTTGCGTATCTTTATTACATGATTTCTTATGGATTCTATGCAGTTTCCATGCTGCCATCACTTGGATGGAGAGAGCGGGAAAAGGTATGGAATGATGCAAAGAGTATTTATGAATATCAGGCTGGTGATAATTCACAGCTTATCTTACTTTATGGAGTTGCAACATTATATATTACCTTCATATTTATCATTGTATGGAGGGAAGCAGTAAAAAGTTCATATAAATCAGAACTGCTGGCAAAAGCAGGTAAGCATTTAAACACATTTAAAGAAGACTTCAAGAGTTTGTTTGATCAAAATTTACATAAATTACTGTTAGCACTCCCACTGATGGGAATTTTGATCTTTACTGTTTTGCCATTGATTTACAATATTTCAATGGCATTTACCAACTACAGTACATCTGGAGAACACTTAGTGTTATTCGACTGGGTTGGATTTGCTACCTTTAAGAAAATATTGAATATTGGAGACAGTATTGGAAAACAGTTCTATTCCGTATTAGGATGGACCCTGATTTGGGCTGTATTTGCAACAGCATTAAACTATATTTTCGGTATGATTCTTGCAATCATTATCAACCGGAAAGAAACAAGAGCAAAGGGATTCTGGAGATTCTGCTTTGTATTATCCATTGCAGTACCACAGTTTGTATCCCTTCTGATTATGAGAAGTATGTTACAGCCAACCGGTATTGTTAACACACTGCTTATGAAATATGGTATTATTGACACAGCATTGCCGTTCTTTACCAAGGCAATGTGGGCAAGGGTTACAGTTATTGTAATCAACCTGTGGGTAGGTATTCCATATACGATTCTTCAGGTAACCGGTATCTTACAGAATATCCCGGCTGAGTTATACGAAGCAGCAAAGATTGACGGTGCTAATGCTGTCCAGACTTTCTTCAAAATTACTCTGCCATATATGTTATTCGTAATGACACCGTACTTAATTACACAGTTTACAGGAAACATCAACAACTTCAACGTTATATACCTTCTGTCCGGAGGAAATCCTACTCCGGTGGATGCAACCGCAGGAAAGACAGACCTTTTGGTTACCTGGTTGTATAAGCTGACTGTTGATAAGAAATATTTTAACCTGGGTGCCGTTATTGGTATTATGACATTCGTGGTATTGGCTATTGTTGCCCTGGTTACTTATCGAAATACCACATCCTACAAAGATGAGGAGGGATTCATGTAATGAGTAAGCAGAAAACAGCCACATCTGGCGCAAAAGTACGTAAAACACTTGTAAATGTTTTGGTTCATATATTTCTTGCAATATTAGCATTTATCTGGGTACTTCCGGTATTCTGGGTAGTACTTACAAGTTTCCGTGCGGAGAAAGGTTCTTATGTTGAGACCTTCTTCCCGAAGACTTATACTTTAAACAATTATGTTAAGCTATTTACAGATACAAGTATCCTGAACTTCCCTAAGATGTTCATGAATACACTGATTATTGCAATCTTTACCTGTATCATTTCAACCATCTTTGTACTTTCAGTATCTTACTGTATGTCAAGAATGCGTTTTAAAATGAGAAAACCGTTTATGAATATTGCAATGATTTTAGGTCTGTTCCCATCCTTCATGTCCATGATTGCGGTATACTTTATCTTAAAGGCACTGGGATTATCCGAAGGCTCCATGATTCGTATTGCGCTGATTATTGTATTCTCCGCAGGTAGTGGTGTTGGATTCTATGTAGCAAAGGGATTCTTTGATACCATTCCAAAATCCTTGGACGAGGCAGCAATCATTGATGGAGCGAGCAGATGGCAGGTATTTACTAAGATTACCATTCCACTTAGTAAACCAATTATTGTATACACCATCCTGACTTCCTTCATGGGACCATGGATTGACTTCGTATTTGCAAAGGTTATCTGTGGTGCAAATGCAGACCAGTTTACCGTATCTATCGGTTTATGGAAGATGTTAGAGAAAGAGTATATCAACAGCTGGTATACATGTTTTGCAGCAGGTGCTGTAGTAATATCTATTCCTATTGCTATCCTCTTTATGTTTACACAGAAATTCTATGTAGAGGGAATGAGTGGAGCAGTAAAAGGCTAAATATTACAGCCGTTTAAAATGTTTAAAAGAGAGGCAGGCTTTTGCCTCTCTTTGTTATATCAGTTGATAATGAAGGGCGTGGAAGATTGCGAAGGATATTTGTTCTGTGTTTGAAATAACAGGTATTTTCATTCAGACAGAATGCGTCTCAATTCTTGGCAGTACATTTTTCTGATTTTCAGATGTCTTGCCATTGCTTTGACTGGATGCAGTGGTTGTCCGGCTGATACGGATACCTCATGCAACTGGTAAGGGGCGCTAAGAATTTCGCTCTACATTATATCTATTCCGGCAATCGGCGCAAAGTCACATCCGTGTTTCAGTTGCGCCTCGTTGGCACGTCCTGTGCCAACGTTGCCGGTTGCCAGATAAAATTCCAAGCGCCCCTAACCAGTCACAAAATGGTATCCGCATTCAGCCGGACAACCACTTGCATTCTGTCAAACATTGGAAAGACAGATGATAATAAGAAAAGAAAAATGTGCTGGTTAGAATTGGAGCATTCTGTCTGGAAAATAACGTTATTTCAAATGCAGAACAAAAGCATCGCATTTACATCACCCCTTCATTTCAACGAAATAAGAAAGAGAAGAAAAGGAGAATCATATGAAAAAAAGACTACAGGCGTTACTTCTTGCATTGTGCCTTACCCTTGGAACTATAAGTGCCGGCTGTGGCGGCAGACAGGATAACAATGCTGCGGGAACAGAGGCTGCTGCGGCGACAGAAACTGAAAAGACCGCAAGTGTGGAAGACTCTGCTATGGCAAAGGCAAATGCAGGAGAACTGAATATCATTGATGATAAATACCGCACCTATTATGAAGTGTTTTTATATAGCTTTTATGACAGTGATGGAGATGGAATCGGAGATATCCAGGGATTAATTGATAAACTGGATTATATCAATGATGGAGATGACAGTACAGATACAGACCTTGGCTGTAATGGAATCTGGCTGATGCCGATCATGCCATCACCGACCTATCATAAATATGACATTTCTGATTATGAAAATATTGATGAGCAGTATGGAACTATAGATGATTTCAAACAGTTAATCGAAGCATGCCACAAGCGCGGAATCCGTGTGATTATTGATTTCCCGATTAACCATACATCGTCCAAGCACCCATGGTTTACACAGGCAGTGGAATATCTGGAGGGATTAAGTGACGGACAGCAGCCGGATAGCAGCGTTTGTCCGTATGTAGATTATTATAACTTTACAACAGATCAGTTAAGCAGTGTGTATTATAAAGCTGGCAGCAGCAATTGGTATTATGAAGGAAAATTCTGGAGTGAAATGCCGGATTTGAACCTTGACTGTGAAGCAGTGAGAGCTGAATTTGATGAGATTACATCCTTCTGGATGGATCTTGGGGTAGATGGTTTCCGTATGGATGGTGCCAAAGAATATTTTTCAGATAATACCACAGAAAATGTGGAAGTCTTAAAATGGTTTAATGATATGGTAAAGGCAAAAGATGAGAATTCCTATATCGTGGCAGAGGTCTGGACGGATCGTGAGACATATGCAAAATATCTGGAAAGTGGAATTGACAGTGTGTTCAATTTTGATTTTGGAGATGGCGATGGGATTATTGCCAATGCAGTAAAAGGAAGCTCAGAGTCCGGAGCAAAAGGATATGCCAATGTCTGCGGCAAAATGGATGAGCTTTTAAGCCAGTATAATGAAAATTATATTGATGCACCGTTTTATACAAATCATGATATGGCAAGAGGTGCCGGATACTATAGCGGCGAGTATAAGGCTGCACAGATTAAGACTGCCGGAGCCATGAATCTTATGATGAGCGGCAATGTATTTCTTTATTACGGGGAAGAAATTGGTATGAAAGGCTCTGGAAAAGATGAAAATAAGCGTGCACCAATGCAGTGGTCCTCAGATGCATCTGCAGAGGGTATGTGTAAAGGGCCAGATGGAATGGAAAGCATTAAGATGACAAATGGAAGCCTGGAAGACCAGCAGGATGACCCGGATTCCATTTATAATTATTTCAAACAGGCAATCCGCCTGAGAAACCGTTATCCGGAAATCGCCCGTGGTATCGCTGCAAATGTAGAGAATCTTTCTGATAAGAATATAGCAGCAATTACCAAGACATATGACGGTAAAACCACATTACTGGTATTTAACCTTTCCCAGGAAACTCAGAAGGTTGACATTTCAGGTGTAGATTTAGGCGGAGAAGGTACTATCGGCGGAATGCTTCTGACCGGAGAAGATACAATTACGCTGGATAATAATGAACTGACACTGCCATCTTATTCCATGGCACTTATTACCGTAGAATAAAGCCGAAATACATAAAAACGGAACAGAGTTATCGTACCACCGGAATAAAAAAGAAAAAATGAAAAAAGCAGGAAAATTGTCTTGACAACCCCTGCTTTTTCCGATAAAATAATCAGTGCTGTGAGTGCTTTACAGCACAAGCCCAGTTAGCTCAGTTGGTAGAGCAGAGGACTGAAAATCCTCGTGTCTCTGGTTCGATTCCGGAACTGGGCATTGCCGAAAGGCAATGAACTGCGGGTGTAGTTCAATGGTAGAACACCAGCCTTCCAAGCTGGATACGTGGGTTCGATTCCCATCACCCGCTTTGCAGAATACAATTGCATATGCGATAGTGGCGTAGTTGGTAACGCGCGACCTTGCCAAGGTCGAGACCGCGGGTTCGAGCCCCGTCTATCGCTCTTGGGACTTCGGAGAATCCGAAGTCCTTTTTTATTCTGATTCAGAATCTGAATCGCTGTAGAAGGTCAGAAGACAGAGACCGCAAATTCCTACCAGACCATATATGATCCTGGAAATCCAGCTCATGCTTCCGAAAAGGAGAGCAACCAGATTCAGATTGAAAAAACCGATCAGTCCCCAGTTAACAGCTCCGATGATGGAAATCGTCAGTGCCGTATATCTTAAACATTTACTTCCCATAAGTCACCATCCTTTCGTCTCCCTGTGGCTGCAGACAGCTCTGACAGGAATCATAAAGCTATTACATTTCATATTGTTCCATGGAAGACAAAAAATATGCACAGGAATGTTTTGATTTGGTAAAGGCTCTGAATGTTTCGGATGTGGAATTTACGGGCAGGATCAATGTCCGGGATTATCTGGGGAAAATGGATTTTACGCTGCTTACCAGTATCAGTGAAGGACAGCCTTTGACAATCCTTGAGAGTTATGCGGCTCACAAACCTGTAATTGCCACAGATGTGGGAAATTGCAGGGAACTGATCTATGGAAATAATGACGGATTTGGGGAAGCGGGAATCCTCACACACATTATGAATATAGAAGAGATCGCCCATGCAATGGTTACCATGTCTGTAAATGAGAAAGACAGAAGGCGTATGGGAGAAGCAGGATACAGACGTGTAAATGCATTTTACAGGATTGATCAGATGAAGGAAGTATACAGAGAAATATACAAAGGATTTTCAGATAGACAGAATCTTTCGTGGACAGAGGAACCCTTTCAGATCAGGGTGTATGAAAAGATGATGTAA
>OHBI01001149.1_pt1 | contig 10714 bp, 5 predicted proteins | sample 1577361 | NCBI WGS metagenome assembly OHBI01 (sample SAMEA3879579, study PRJEB24766) | human gut metagenome | biome: human-associated habitat; feature: feces | place: USA | collected 1985/1987 | reverse complement strand
ATTTTGTATGGTGAAAAAGATAATCTTACCGCTTATGGAACGATATTTGAATTTGCCCAAAGAACCCATTCAACACTTTCTGTCATGAGAAATGGAGAACACTGGTTTCATACAGAAGAACAGATGAAGTTTTTGGACGAATGGATTGTTGAAAATTCTAAACACAATGACAGGTTTTCAAGAGCAACTTGTGTGCGTTGATGAATATCTTGAACTTAGGAGGTGTTTAATGAAAACGGTTCTTTTACATGGGTTGGGACAAACTGCACAGGATTGGAAAGAAGTAGTCCAACAACTATCAATTTCCGATGTCGATTGCCCAGAACTTTTTTCTTCAACAGAAGATGAAATATCATATTCGCAGATTTTAGGCGATTTAGAACAGCGGTATTCTGAAGAAAAAGAGCCGCTTCGTATCTGTGGTCTTTCGTTAGGTGCGCTTCTTGCGATTGATTTTGCTATTCAGCATGAAGAAAAAGTGGCTTCGCTGGTTTTGATTGGCGCACAATATAAAGTTCCAAGTTTACTGATAGATTTTCAAAATCTTATCTTCCGTTGTATGCCAAACAAGGCTTTTGAAAGTATGGGACTATCAAAAAGCAGCACCATAAAATTGGCTCACTCTATGCGATCATTGGATTTTACTGCGCAATTAAATAATATTTGTTGTCCAGTGACAATTTTGTGTGGCAAAAAGGATACTGCCAATCTAAAGGCTTCTAAAAGGCTAAAAGAATTGCTACCCCAAGCTACTTTGCACATCGTTCCAAATGCAGGACATGAACTCAATAAATATGCACCAAACACGATTGCAGAGATATTAAACAACTAAACACTCAAAACCTTACTCCTAAACTGGGGTTGTATCCAGATGTTGACCAGTAAATTTATTGAACCAAGATGAGGTGGTGAGAGAAGTTATGCAATATATGATACGAGAAATGAAAAGCCAAGAATACAGATTGTTAAGCGATTTTTTATACGAAGCGATTTATATTCCGGAAGGTGTTGAAGCACCACCTAGATCAGTCATAGACTTTCCAGAATTACAAGAATATATCATTGAGTTTGGGAATCGAAAACACGATAAAGCCTTAGTTGCAGAAATTCAAGGAGATATAGTAGGAGCTATTTGGGTAAGAATTATGAATGATTATGGACACATTGATAATGATACACCATCTCTTGCTATGTCTGTCTGCCCTCGATATAGAGGATTAGGCATTGGAACTTCATTATTGAAACAACTATTACAAGTAGAAAGATTGGCTGGATATTCAAAAATATCCCTGTCCGTTCAGAAAAGTAATTATGCAGTGAAAATGTATGAGAAAGTGGGATTTACTGTTGTTGACGAAAATGATGAGGAGTATATTATGATTGTAAATCTATAAAAAATACAGTTTGCATAACAAATAACCTAACCCCAATTTAATATTCACAGTTTTACCCAGCAGGAAATTATTTAGGTTTCCTGCTTTTCTTTTATCCAAAAACCGAAAGGAGGACAGAACACCATGCCAACCAAAGCTGAACTGTATGCGCAGATGGCGGACAAGGTGGCAACACAGCTCACGGGGAGCTGGCAGGAATGGGCAGGGTTTCTCACCACTGCTTCCCGCCTTTACAAGTACCCGTTCCATGAGCAGCTGATGATCTACGCCCAGCGACCGGACGCCACCGCCTGTGCAGAGTACGATTTGTGGAATGAAAAGATGGGCCGATATGTAAGGCGCGGTTCCAAGGGAATCGCTCTGGTGGACGATTCCTGGGACAGACCACGCCTGCGCTATGTCTTTGACATTTCCGACACCGGAACCCGTGAACATTCCCGCACTCCCTGGCTGTGGCAGCTGGAGGAGCGCCATCTGGATTCGGTGCAGGCCATGCTGGAGCGCACCTATGATGTTTCCGGTGATGACCTTGCCGGACAGCTCACTGAGGTAGCCGGAAAACTGGCTGAGGAATACTGGACGGAGCATCAGCAGGACTTCTTCTATATCGTTGACGGTTCCTTTTTGGAGGAATATGATGAGTATAACATCGGAGTGCAGTTTAAGGCAGCCGCCACCGTCAGCATCACTTACGCTTTGATGTCCCGCTGTGGACTGGAGCCGGAACGCTACTTCGACCACGAAGATTTCATGGCGATCTTTGATTTCAACACCCCGTCCACCATCGGGGCGCTGGGAACAGCGGTCAGCCAGATCAACCAGCAGGTGCTACGGCAGATCGGCGTCACCGTCCGAAATGCAGAGCGCGAAGCCAACCAAGAAAGGAGCAAACAAGATGAACAATCCCATGACCTATATCCAGAACGGAGACTATCTGATTCCCGACCTGAAGCTGAGCCAGCAGCCGGAGAAATCCCTGGGCAAGTACGGCAGGATGAGGAAAACCTATCTGAAGGAACACCGTCCCATCCTCTACAACCAGATGCTGCTGAGCGAGAAGCTGTACCCGCACCTTCTGGAGATCGACGAGACCGCCCAGAGCAGACTGGAGCAGATGATACCCCAACTGGCGAAGGAAGCGGGAGCCACCGAGGAACTGAAAGCCAGCGATCCCATGAAGTGGGTGGGGCTGATGAACACCTGCAAAGCCCAGGCCGAGGAGATCCTGATGGCGGAGCTTATCAACAGCTGACCCTAAACCTGTTCCTCTCCGAAGCGGAACAGATCCAATCCATAGATGAAGCAGAGAATGTAGCGCATACATCCTCTGCTTTTTCTTTTGCCCAAAATGACATCGACCATGTGCTGCGTTTGGGCGGCAATACAGACCGTCAAAGGGAGCGTGTGGTTGCAGCCTTTGAAAAGCAGAAAACCACCGCTGAGATTGCCGAGATACTGAAAACGCTGTACCACGGCGGCAATGGCCTTGGCAGTGTGAGCGCATGGTATGCCGAGGATGGTATCCATCTTTCCCATGGGAAGTCTGTCCGTTATGACAGGTCTGCCCAGGTCATTTCCTGGGAGAGCGCCGCAGAGCGTATCGGGGAGCTTTTGGAGAGCGGCCAGTTTGCCTCCAATGTGGAGCTTACAGAAGCGGCAGGCTATGAACGCTCCCTCCTCTCGGAAAAGCTCTGGCATCTGTATCACGATCTCAGTGAGGACGCCAGAAAAGCCGGATATTTGTCCTGCCTGTCAGAGATCAAAGGCAATGGTTTCCCGGAGGAGACTCGCCGCCTGACGGAGCAGCTGAGTGACCCGGCTTTCCGCCAGACACTCAAGGAAGAATACGCCGCCTTCTGGACTGCCTATCAGCAGGACCGTGATCTGTTGCGTTTTCACTATCACAGACCAAGGGAGATCTGGGAGAACCTGAAGGACCTTGACCTGCCACGCAGGACCTTTTCTTCAGACCTTTCCCAAGTGCCAACCGTTCAGCACTTCATTACCGAGGATGAGATCGACGCCGCTATGACCGGCGGCAGCAGTTTCGCCGGAGGAAAAGGCCGTATCTATGCGTTCTTCATGGCAAACCATACGGATAAGGAGAAAGTGAGATTCCTCAAAGACGAGTATGGCATTGGCGGACGCTCTCATGCCCTGTCCGGCGCAACACACAGCGGCGAAGATCACGATGGGAAAGGACTGCACTATAAAAAGCAGGACTGCCCGGATGTTCACTTGAACTGGGAAAAGGTTGCCAAGCGCATTACCTCACTTGTCCAGAAAGACCGCTATCTTACCGAACAGGAACAGGCGCAGTATGACAAAATCCAGTCTAAACAGGAACTGGCCGAAGAAGATGCCATTCAAGCACAGCAGCCGGAGGTGGAGAAAGAAACGCCAAAGCCTACCCTTGGGGAGCAGTTTGAGCAGTATAAGCCTGTGGTGACTGCCGCCATTTCCGAGGATACCGCATATCGCAATGCCTGCGGTCATTCTGACCGTGAAAATGCTGTCATCGAGGGCAATGCCGCTGTGCGCCGTGCAGTCCTTGGTTCTAAGGATATGGAGCTGATCCGACTCTATTCGGATGTGCCGGAGTTCCGTCAGCGTCTACACCGGGAAGTGATCGACGAGACCTATCCAAAGCTCCATGAGCTTCTGCGCCCTCTTTCTCAGGAAGATATTGATACTGCCCTTTGTGCATGGAACGGCAATATCGAGAGTAAACACGCTGTTGTCCGCTATATGAAAGACCATGCAAGAGAAAAAGATACCGCCGCATGGCTGGCTCAGGAATACGGCGGCAGTAACAGCAACAGCCTGTTCGTTGTCCGTGCCGGCAGCCCGGAGGAAACGCAGCTGCCCTGGCCGAAGGTACAGCGCAGGCTTGCCCAGCTCATTCAGGAGGACCGGTTCTATACCGAAGAAGAACAGGACCGTTTTGACACATCGACCCAATCGCCATCCGGGAAGCTCTGGAGGAAAGAGGGATCGTCAACGGCCAGGTGGCAGACACGGAAAAACTGGACAATGCCCCGTTTATCCAACAGGTGATGTCAGATGCCGAGCAGATCGCAGATGCCGAGACAGAGCAGACTTCCAAAGTTTCCATTTCCGATGAGGAATATGACGCAGTTCGCCGCCCAATTCCGCAAAGAACCTCCTATGACCCAGCCGCCCCGGTCTATGCCGTGGGCGATACCGTGTATATCGAGGATGACGCCTATCAGATCACCGAGCTGCGGGATGACACCGTACAGCTTCTGCCCACCGGCATGGTATATCCCATCTATCGGGCAGAGCGCAAAGAACAGTTCGAGCAGCTGCTTCGGGCAGACCGCCGCAATGCTTACTATACCGAGTTTCTTCCTATTGACCCGGACAAGGCAGATCAGGACTTGCGGGATGTATTGGCTCATGGACTGATGGATGAAGCGGATAAAAAGCAGATTTCCACGCTGCTGCAATCCGGCAGGAGCAACAGCGAGATCGCCTACTGGCTGAGCAGAGCCTATTCCGGTGAGATCGAGACACTGAATCTGGAGACCGGCGATATTGCCGATTACCGTACCACGGCACAGGGCATAGAACTGGAAGTCATGGATGCAGAGGAAAAGCGTCTGGCTATGCTGTATTTCCGCTGGGATGAGGTTGCGCCTTTGCTGCGCGGGATGTATGCCCGTCAGCAGGACGGTTTTGGACAGGAACAGCCCCAACCGGCTACCGAATCCCCGACCTTCCATTCTGAGACCATGGCCGTCTATCCGGGCGATAAGAACAATCTGCCTTATGATGTGGTGGTGGAACGACTGCATATCGAGGAGCCGGAGCCACCAGCCCCTGTGACTGAGCCGGAGAAAACCTTTGAGGAAGTGTTGGATGAACACCCGGTTTCCATTCAGGTCAATGGCCAGTGGCAGACCTTCCCCAATGTCAAAGCTGCCGAGAAAGCCTCTTATGAGGAATACAAGGCCAATCTGAGCCGCACCGCCGAGAATTTCCGTATCACTGACGATCACCTGGGCGAAGGCGGCCCCAAGGCCAAGTTCCAGGCCAATGTCGAGGCAATCAAGCTGCTGAAATACCTGGAGGAAACCACCGGGCAGGCAACGCCGGAGCAGCAGCAAGTCCTCTCCCGGTATGTGGGCTGGGGCGGGTTGGCGGATGCTTTTGACCCTGACAAGGAAAGCTGGAGCAAGGAATATGCCCAGCTGAAGGAGCTGCTGACCCCAGAGGAATATGCCGCTGCCAGAGGTTCTACCCTCAACGCGCACTACACCAGCCCTACGGTCATTCAGGCCATCTATGAAGCGGTGAGCCGTATGGGATTTGAGACCGGAAATATTCTGGAGCCATCTATGGGTGTAGGCAATTTCTTCGGTATGCTGCCGGAGGAAATGCGAAACAGCCGTCTGTACGGCGTGGAGCTGGATTCCATCAGCGGGCGGATCGCCCAGCAGCTCTATCCCAAGGCCGACATCACCGTGGCCGGTTTTGAAACCACCGACAGGCGGGACTTCTATGACCTTGCCATCGGCAATGTACCTTTCGGCCAGTATCAGGTTCGGGACAAAGCCTACGACAAGCTGAATTTCAGCATTCATAACTACTTTTTTGCCAAGGCGTTGGACCAGGTGCGTCCCGGTGGCGTGGTGGCCTTTGTCACCAGCCGCTATACGATGGACGCCAAAGATTCCACCGTGCGCCGGTATCTGGCCCAGCGCGCCGAGCTGCTGGGGGCTATCCGTCTGCCCAACAATGCGTTCAAGGCCAATGCCGGGACCGAGGTTGTATCGGACATCATCTTCCTCCAAAAGCGAGATCGCCCGCTGGACATTGTACCGGAGTGGACGCAGACCGGGCAGACCGAGGACGGCTTTTCCATCAACCGCTATTTCCTGGACCACCCGGAAATGGTGCTGGGCCGACAGGAACCGGAAAGCACCGCCCACGGCATGGACTACACCGTGAACCCCATCGAGGGGCTGGAGCTTGCCGATCAGCTGCATGATGCCGTGAAGTACATTCGCGGCACCTACCAGGAGGCCGAGCTGCCGGAGCTGGGCGAGGGCGAAGCCATCGACACTTCTATCCCTGCTGACCCCAATGTGAAAAATTACTCCTACACCGTTGTGGACGGCGATGTGTATTACCGTGAAAACAGCCGTATGGTACGGCCTGACCTGAATGCCACCGCCGAAGCCCGTGTGAAGGGGCTGGTGGGTCTGCGGGAATGTGTCCAGCAGCTCATTGATCTGCAAATGGACGCCGCCACACCGGACAGCGCCATCCAGGATAAACAGGCCGAACTGAACCGGCTCTATGACAGCTTCTCTGCAAAATATGGCCTTATCAATGACCGGGCGAACCGGCTGGCCTTTGCTGATGATTCCAGCTACTATCTGCTCTGCGCGCTGGAAGTCATTGACGAGGACGGCAAGCTGGAGCGCAAGGCGGATATGTTCACTAAGCGCACCATCAAGCCCCACAAGGCGGTGGACACTGTGGATACCGCAAGTGAAGCTCTGGCCGTATCAATTTCCGAAAAAGCCTTTGTCGATATGGCGTATATGGCGGAGTTGACCGGCAAGACCGGCGACGAACTGGCCGCCGAGCTAAAAGGCGTGATCTTCCGTGTACCTGGGCAGTTGGAGAAAGACGGCACTCCCCATTATGTAACAGCCGACGAATACCTGTCCGGCAATGTGCGGCGCAAGCTGCGTCAGGCACAGCGGGCCGCACAGCAGGACCCTTCCTTTGCAGTCAATGTGGAGGCCCTTACCGCTGCCCAGCCCAAAGACCTGGATGCGTCGGAGATTGAGGTGCGCCTGGGCGCTACCTGGATCGACAAAGAGTACATCCAGCAGTTTATGTATGAGACCTTCGACACGCCGTTTTATCTCCAGCGCAATATCGAGGTCAACTATTCTTCTTTCACCGCTGAGTGGCAGATCACCGGCAAAAGCTCTGTAAGCCAGAACAATGTGGCAGCCTATACCACCTACGGAACCAGCCGTGCCAACGCCTACAAGATTCTGGAGGATTCTTTGAACCTGCGGGATGTCCGTATCTACGACACCGTGGAGGACGCGGACGGCAAGGAACGCCGGGTGCTGAACGCCAAGGAAACCACCCTGGCCGCCCAAAAGCAGCAAGCGATCCGGGACGCTTTCAAAGACTGGATTTGGAAAGACCCGGACCGCCGCCAAGCTCTGGTCCGCCAGTACAATGAGGAAATGAACTCCACCCGTCCCCGTGAATACGACGGCGGACACATTACTTTCGGCGGCATGAACCCGGCCATCACCTTGCGGGAACACCAGAAAAACGCTATCGCTCATGTGCTGTACGGCGGCAATACGCTGCTGGCACACGAGGTAGGCGCTGGCAAAACCTTTGAAATGGCAGCCTCCGCTATGGAAAGTAAACGCCTGGGACTGAGCCAGAAGGCATTGTTTGTTGTTCCCAACCATTTGACCTTGCAGTGGGCAAATGAGTTTCTTCATCTGTATCCCAGTGCCAAACTTCTGGTAGCAACCAAAAAGGATTTTGAAACGGCAAACCGCAAGAAATTCTGTGCGAGAATTGCCACCGGTGACTATGATGCAGTCATTATCGGTCACAGTCAGTTTGAAAAAATCCCTCTTTCTCCGGAACGTCAGGAGCGCCAGCTACGGGAACAGATTGATGAGATTGAGGGAGCGATTGCAGAACTCAAACATCAGAACGGCGAGAATTTCACCATCAAACAGATGGAGAAAACGAGAAAATCCCTGCAAACCAGATTGGATAAACTGCTCTCTACTGACAGAAAGGATGATGTTGTTACCTTTGAACAACTGGGCGTTGATCGGCTGTTTGTAGATGAGAGCCATGCTTTCAAAAACCTCTTTTTGTACACAAAAATGAGGAATGTTGCTGGTCTTTCCACTTCGGAAGCACAGAAATCTTCGGATATGTTTATGAAGTGCCGCTATATGGATGAATTGACCGGCGGGCGTGGCGTTATCTTTGCAACAGGTACTCCCGTATCGAACTCCATGACGGAGCTTTATACTGTTATGCGATACCTTCAGTACGGCACACTTCAAAAGAAGAACCTGACCCATTTTGACTGCTGGGCGTCTACCTTTGGCGAAACTACCACCGCCATTGAGTTGGCTCCGGAAGGAACTGGCTATCGTGCCAGAACCAGATTTGCGAAGTTTTTTAATCTTCCGGAACTCATGAATATGTTTAAGGAAGTAGCGGATATTAAAACCTCCGACCAGCTTCATCTCCCTGTACCGGATGCAAAATTTGAAACGGTTGTTGTACAGCCTTCTGATTATCAGAAAGACATGGTGGCAGAACTTTCGGAACGTGCAGCGGCGGTTCATTCCGGTATAGTTGACCAATCAGAAGATAATATGCTTCTGATTACCGGCGATGGAAGAAAGTTGGGGTTAGATCAGCGTTTAATCAATCCACTCTTGCCGGATGATCCAGAAAGCAAGCTCAATGCCTGTGTGCAAAATGTGCTGCGGATTTGGGAAGAAGGAAAGGCTGACAGACTCACCCAGCTCCTGTTCTGTGACCTCTCTACCCCGAAAAACGATGGCACGTTTAATGTCTATGATGACATCAAGGCAAAGCTGATAGCAGCCGGTGTGCCAGAGAAAGAAATTGCATTTATTCACGATGCAGATTCTGAAGCAAAGAAAAAAGAACTGTTCGCAAAGGTGCGTACTGGTCAGGTTCGTGTGCTGATGGGCAGTACACAGAAAATGGGAGCCGGAACAAACTGCCAGGATCGCCTGGTGGCGCTTCATCACTTGGATGTGGGCTGGCGTCCCTCTGATATGACTCAGCGAAATGGTCGAATTATCCGTCAGGGCAATCAAAACAAGGAGGTGCAGATCTATCAGTATGTAACAGAGGGAACTTTTGATGCATATCTTTATCAGACACTGGAAAACAAACAAAAATTCATCTCGCAAATCATGACCTCGAAATCACCTGTCCGTTCCTGTGACGATGTGGACGAGCAAGCTCTGTCCTATGCCGAAATCAAGGCTCTGTGTGCCGGAAATCCGCTGATTAAAGAGAAAATGGACTTGGACATTGATGTGGCAAGGCTTAAGGTTCTAAAAGCCGACCACCTGAGCCAGCAGTACCGCATGGAAGATAAACTCCTGAAATACTTTCCGGCGGAGATTGAAAAGCAGACAGGCTATATTCGTGGCTTTGAAGCAGACATCCAAACGGTCACAGCTCATCCGCAGATTGCGGAAGGGTTCTGCGGTATGGAAATTCTGGGCAAGCACTATATAGAAAAAGAGGATGCCGGTGAAATGATTCTTGCCGCCTGCAAGGAGATGAAAGGAACCGAGCCAATCCCTCTTGGCAGTTATCGTGGCTTTCAGATGGAACTTTCCTTTGACAGTTTCCGGCATGACTTTGATATTACCCTGAAAGGCACTGTGAGCCATCGTGTATCGCTTGGAACCGATGCCAGGGGAAATATCATCCGACTGGATAATGCCCTCTCCAGCATCCCTGAGAAGCTGGAGAAAGCCCATGAACAGCTCACCAATCTTCAAAATCAGCAGGAAGCGACCAGAGCGGAACTGGGAAAACCCTTCCCACAGGAAGCGGAGCTTGCTGAAAAAAGTGCTCGTCTGGCAGAACTGGATGCAGCTCTTAATATGGAGGACTCCATGCCGGAGCATGAGGAAGCAGAACAGGCAGATAAACCTTCTGTGCTGGCAGATCTGAAAGCTAAGTCAGAGCATATTCCTCCATATCGGGCATCTGGTGGGCGTGAGGAGGTGCTGTAATGGGCAGACGTGACCAGGATGTTCACTTCCTGGCATCGAAAGAGGAAGTACAGCGAATCCATGAAAAAATGGATGAGCTAGGTATCCGGAGCATGGGGGCATATCTCAGGAAGATGGCTCTGGATGGATACTGCATCAACCTGGATTTACAGGATGTGAAAGAGCTGGTTTCCCTTCTGAGAAGATGCAGCAACAACCTGAATCAGTATGCCAAAAGAGCTAATGAAACCGGCAATATTTATGAGTCAGACATCAAGGATTTGCAGGAACGATTGGAGGAAATCTGGACAGATATGAAGGAGGTGCTGGTGCGCCTGTCCAGTATTCAGTAATCATAAAAATGGGCTGTGGCAACAAAATTGCCGCAGCCGTACATATTGACATCGTTGTGTTATCAGCTGTAAGGCGGTACAATAAAAACAGAAAGGGGTGTGTGACCGTGAGAATCCTTGGTTTTTTCGTGAAGATTATCTTAAAGCTGATTGCATTGCCGGTATT
>OHBI01001129.1_pt1 | contig 10863 bp, 8 predicted proteins | sample 1577361 | NCBI WGS metagenome assembly OHBI01 (sample SAMEA3879579, study PRJEB24766) | human gut metagenome | biome: human-associated habitat; feature: feces | place: USA | collected 1985/1987 | reverse complement strand
ATGTTTAGGTACAGGTCGGGGAATTTTGTTTTTCAATTTGTTTACAGAACAATATGAACCAGTTAATGCACAATTAAAAAAGATAAGAACAGTACGTTCTTTGGCTCTGTTTGATAAAAAGCTATGGATTGGTTCGCGCGATAAAGATTTATATTGCTATGATTTTGAAAAAGATTCATTGATGAGTGTACCATTAACAGCATCTGATGAACAAACTATTATTTATTCTTTAGTTCCTACAGAAGCTAAATTATATATTGGTTCCTATGGTGGATTGAGCTTTTATAATCCGATAAAAAAAAAGAGAGAAAGGCTTCCTTTGCCGGAGCAGTACGAAAATGAAATGGTTAACTCTTTACTATGGGATGAAGGGCGAAACTGCCTTTGGGTAGGTACGGAAGGAGCTTTGTTTCAATATATTCCTGACACCCGGCAGATTAATAAAATACCTTCTTTCCCTGCCAATTCATTTAAAACATTAACTCTGGACGGAAAGAAAGACTTAGTAGTGGGTACAGACAACGGACTGTATATTTATGGAGTGGAATCTCATAAATTAGAGCATATTGTTCATGATTCCCGAAACAAACAATCGCTGTGTAATAATATTGTTTGGTGTGCTTTTACAGATAAAGCCAAGAATGTGTGGTTGGGGACAGATCGGGGATCCTCATTAGCAGTTTATCATCCGACTTTTCATTTTATCCATATTTCAGAAATAACCGATAATGGAATTGGAAATCAGTTTACCACAATTTTAAAAGATTCAAAAGAAAATTATTGGTTAGGAGGGATAAACGGACTTATATTGATGAACAAAGTGTCCGGTGCAGAAGAAGGACAATATAAGATTAATTGGTTCAGGTCGGGAGACAACGAACACGCTCTTCCTCACAATCGCATCAGATGTATTTATGAAGATAGAGATAAGGATATCTGGATAGCTACCGACGGCGGAATTGCCAGATATGATGTAAATACAGGCAGATTTGTTCATTACGCTATCCTTAATGCTACCCGACTGAAGAATGCAAATTGGGCTTATGATATTTATGAAGATGAGAAAGGACGTTTGTGGATTGCCACTTATCTGGGAGGATTATTTGTTGTGAATAAGAATAAACTGACTGCCGGTGATAACACCATTCCCTATCTGGCAGAGAAAAACTATTCGGATGCAAATGGTTCGTCCCCTTCTTTGAGTAATATAGTGTATAAAATAGAGGTCGATAAAAACGGCTTTGTCTGGGTGAATACACAAGAAGGCCTGGTTAGAATTGATATTCGGAATAATCACATTGAAAAGAAAGATATTTATCTGGATAAAATGATTTATGATGGCAATGACTATATTTGGTATTCGACAGAGCGCATCATTTACAGGCTTCATATATTCTCCGGTTATGTAGAGAAAGTTTGCACTTTGCCAGAGGGAAGCCATGTATATTCATTTACGGTTGAGGAGAAGAAATTGTGGTTCTCCTATACGGAAGGTATATCAGTACTTAATAGAGAGACATTGCAGAAAGAAAATATTTCAATTCCCAACTATTATTACTTGTCTTGTTTCTTAGATGATTCACATCAGCTTTTGTTATGGGGTGGTGAGGATGGAATAGCTTGTCTTTCTACGATGTTGGCGCAAAACACTGTTTCATCGGAGCCTCCGGTTACTATTACTTCTATCTGGAATAGCAAAGGACGTTTGATGCCGGGCCTTGATTATGAAGGGAAAAGTGTGAAATATCGGAATGAAGTGGAACTGCATTATTCGACGAGTAATTTGACACTCGAATTTTCTTCGTTTACTTATTCGCCGGAAACAGACAGAGCTTTTTATTACTGTCTGGACGGGGCAAACAACGTATGGACTAAATTGGAAGTAGCTCAAAACCGCATCTTCCTACCCAATCTGGAACCGGGACGATATACTATAAAAGTTCGTAACGGGAACGATACCTCTACCGCTTCATCAGTCACAAACTTTAAAATAACCATTTTACCTCCTTGGTACAGAACCTTGTATGCTTACACCATTTATATACTGATATTTTTGTGCATTGCATGGTTGATACTGTGGCGTATTCAGTTGAGGATGAAGCGTCGGTATGAACGAATGGAAAAGGAGAAAACGCTGGAATTATCCAACTTGAAAATGGATTTCTTCATGAATATATCCCATGAGTTGAAGACACCGCTTAGTCTGATTATCGCCCCTTTGAGTAAGCTGATCAGTGAGACGAAAAATCAGGAAAGCAAACAAAAACTGGAGCTTATTCATCAGAATTCATTGCGTTTGAACACTCTGATACAACAGGTGCTGAATTTCAAGCAGATGGAGTATAATAGCGAAAATGTGCTTATTCGTTCGCATATAGAACTTTGTGCTTTTTTAAAGAACATAGTCGAGAGTTTCTCTCCTGTATTCGCGGAAAAGAAGATATTTAAAAGTTTTGCTTCCAATCAAAAAGAGATCTGGATGAATCTGGACGTCCTGAAGATAGAGTCGATATTTGTCAATATTATCTCCAATGCAGTGAAGTATATGCCCGAATCGGGTGGTGAGATTCATGTCGCTATCAGGCAAGAGGGAGACAGGAATACGATTGTGGTATCCGACAACGGGATAGGCATCAAGAAAGAAGACCTCTCCTACATCTTTATTCGTTTTTACCAAAGCAAGACCGGTCGAAAGCATACGAACGGCAGTGGCATCGGGCTTTATATCGTTAAGAAATTTGTGGAACTTCATGGTGGAAGAATAGAAGTCCATAGTCAGGGAGAAGGCTACGGCACTACGGTGAAAGTGGAGTTCCCTTTGTCGGATGAAAACAGGGTTCCCATTCAAGAACATAGCGATATTCAGGAAGGCATCGTAGAAGATAATTCTTTCCCCGTACTGTTAATCATCGATGACAATCAGGAAATGGTATCTTTCCTGATAGAGACTTTTTCAAAGACTTATCGTTGTTTGAAGGCTTTCAATGGAAAAGAAGGACTTTCCGTTGTTCGGGAAAACACAGTCGATTTGATTATTGTAGACGAAATGATGCCGGAAATGGGCGGTCTTGAATTTTGCCGGGTGTTACGTCGCAATCAGCCTACAGCCTCCATTCCGGCGATAATGCTGACGGCGAAAGATGATCTTGAAACCGAGAAGAATAGCATCAAAGCAGGAGTTGATATATTTATGCCCAAGCCATTTGATATTGATAAGCTTTCTCTCCGTTTGGTTCAGTTGCAGGAAAGACGCAATAGTCTGGAGCAGAGAATACGGATAGAGAACATTTCAAAGCCGGTGGTTGAGGAGTCTTTTCAGTCCAATGATGAAATCCTGCTAGCAAAGGTGGTGAGCGTTATTGAAGAAAATATGGAGAATACGGAATTCAATGTGACGATGCTTTCCGATTTGATGGATATAGACGGTAAGCAGTTATATCGGAAGTTGAAACAGCTCACCGGTTCTAGTCCCGTCGATTATATCCGTCAAATCCGGATGAAGAAAGCGGCAGTGCTGTTGGCTCAAAAGAAATTCTCCGTTTCAGAGGTCATGTATATGGTCGGTTATACCAATGCTTCCTATTTTTCAAGATGTTTCGTCGCAGAGTTTAATATGACTCCCAAGCAATATATGCTATTGGATACTCATTAATTTTCTCTCCTTTTATAGATACAAATCGGACAGAATACTGTGAAATCGGTATTTTGTCCGATTTGTGTTAGTCTTTGTCTTTTTCGAATCCAACCATTTTCTGTATGTGCGCTAATATTGCAGAAAAATATTTTGTTAAACTTAAATGTATTAGCCATGAAACTAAAGAACTTTTTGAAAAAGGCTATTTGTTCGGTGCCGATAGTCGTAGTTCGTTCGATCTTGTTGCTTTGTATTTACTTGTCATTGGGACTTGTTGCCCGTGCTGCAACGCAACAAAGAAAGATCACTGTCTCCGGAATTGTGACAGACAGTAGCGGTGAGCCTGTTATTGGTGCGAGTATTACAGAAAAAGGAACTTCCAACGGAACTATCTCTGATGTGAAAGGACATTTTGGAATTTCAGTTTCCTCAACTGCTATTTTGCAGATTTCCTTTATCGGATATAGAACGGAAGAAGTGACTGCATCTCCTGCAAAAACGTCGCTGAAGGTTATATTAAGAGAAAATAGCGAGCAACTCGAAGAAGTGGTAGTTGTGGGATATGGAGTACAGAAAAAAGCCAATCTGACCGGCTCTGTTGCTTCTGTCAATTTTAAGGATGTGAATACGATGCCTGTAGCCAATACAACAAATATGCTCCAGGGGCGTCTGCCAGGTGTGGTACTGACCAATAATGGTGCGCAGGCAGGTAAAGATACCCCTGAAATTCGTATCCGTGGTGTCGGAACTTTGAGTGGCAATAATGATCCGATGGTTTTGATTGATGGAGTAGAAGCATCCGTTGCTCAGATAGCTCAAATTCCTGCAGGTGATATCGACAATGTGTCCGTATTGAAAGACGCGGCGTCTGCTTCCATCTATGGAGTACGTGCGGCAAACGGAGTAATCCTGATAACGACCAAAAGAGGAATGGAATCCAAGCCTGCCATTTCTTATTCCGGTAGCATTGCTCTTCAAGAGGCAACCGTATTACCCGATTATGTGGGCTCTTATGACTGGGCGAAAATGTATAATGATGCTCAAGGCACTGACTTTTATACTCCTGAAATGTTGCAGAAGATTCAAGATGGTTCCGATCCCGATCATTTTGCTAATACAGATTGGGCAAGAGAATTGTTTCATACGGCAGCGATGCATCAGCATCACCTTTCCGTCAGTGGAGGAGGAAAAGATACACATTATATGATTTCTACCTCTTATTTCAACCAGAGTGGCATTTTGAAAGAGACAGGTTACGAACGCTTTAACTTCCGTTCCAATGTAGATGCAAAGTTAGGAATTGTCAAAATCGGTTTGAACTTGGCCGGAAGTAAAGAAAAGACGGATGCTCCGGTTAAAAATATAACGGGAGATGGCTTGATGCGTGCTCTTACATGGTACACGCGTCCAACTGTCCCGGTGAAATATTCCAATGGACACTGGGGATGTGTGGATGGTACTTCTATTTCTCAAACTGTTTTCAAGAATCCGGTAGAGGAATTATATCAAGGGAAAAAAGATGATTATTCTTATCATTTCGATGGGAATGTTTTTGCAGAAGTGGATATTTGGAAAGGTTTGAAATTTCGTTCCAGTCTTGCCTATAAGTTCTTCATGAATGATGTTTCTACTTTTGTTCCTAAAGATATGCGAGTATATGATGCGGACGGGAATGTGCTAAATACAATGGGAACAAATAGTGTGAATGATTATCATTATTTGAGCACGACTTATACGAATGAGAATATACTCACCTATAATGTGCGAATAGGGAAGCATGAAATCGCTGCCTTGCTCGGACATTCGGTTCAAGCGTGGAGAGAAGATTTGACCAATGCGTATAAAGAGAATTTGTCAACCGACAATCTGTATGAACTGGATGCTGCCACAGCCAATCCTAATGCAACGGGAAGTGCGGCCGAATATGCGTTGCAGTCTTTCTTCGGGCGTGTCAATTACAATTATGACAATCGTTATTTATTTGAGTTTAATATTCGTCGTGACGGTTCTTCCCGTATGCCAAAGGCGAACAGATATGCCAATTTCCCTTCTTTTTCGGCTGCATGGGTCTTGACCAATGAATCTTTCATGCGAATGTAGAGCCACTCACTTCTTTCAAGCTTCGTGGTAGTTGGGGTAAATTGGGAAATCAGGAAATAGGTAACTATTCTTATGCTCCCACGATGGCAGCCAAATATAATTACTATTTTGGCAATCAAAAAGTGATTGGTATGGCAGATAATATAGTGGCTAATGATAAAATAAAATGGGAAACGACCACTATTACAGATGTTGGTTTTGATGCTTCTTTCTGGAAAGGACGCATTTCCATCACTTTCGACTGGTATAACAAGCTGACTTCCGATATCCTTTTGAAACTGGCAATGCCTTATACATACATCGGTTTTCTGGATGCTCCGCTTCAAAATGCTGGAAAAGTGCAGAACAGAGGTTGGGAGCTTTCTGCCAATTATTTTGATCACAAAGGTGACTTCTCGTGGAATGTGGGATTCAATCTTTCTTCCGTACGAAACAAGATTGTAGATGATAGTGGAGGGATCGATCAGAAGTGGGAGACTACTATCAACCGTGAAGGATATCCGATTGGCGCATATTACGGACTGAAAGCAATAGGTATATACCGTACGGAAGCAGACCTGAACCGCACCAACAGTAAAGGAGAAGTAATCAAGCAAGATGGGACGATGCCCGCTTTGGGAGATATCATGTACGAAGATACCGACGACAGTGGAAATGTGACTTCGGATGACAGGGTGATTATTGGTAATCCGTTCCCAAAAATGAGTTATTCGTTCAATCTGGGTTTCTCGTGGAAAGGGATAGACGTCAGTACGTTCTGGCAGGGAGTTGCCGGTATATATCGCTACAACTGGTCGCAGGCTACTATCTCCAATGGTGGCAATATGACCACGGAATGGCTCGATAGATGGAGCGAAGGCAATCCGAACGGTAGTATGCCGCGTCTGGGTAACACCGAGAACGAAGTATATTCTTCTTTCTGGTTGAAGAAATCGGATTATCTCAGGTTGAAGAACATGGAAATCGGTTATACTTTTCCTGCTCATTGGTTGAAGGGAATCGGCGTGCAGAATGTACGCTTCTATGTGGCGGGAACAAACCTATTGACATTTACTCCTTTGAAAAATTATGATCCGGAAAAAAGCAGCGGGGATATGCGGAATGATGTGCATCCCAATACCCGTACTTATTCTTTCGGCGTGAATGTGAAATTTTAAAAATAAATGAAGATGAAACTAATAAATACATACATCCTTTTGGTGTGCGCAACGATTGCGGTTACATTGCATTCTTGCTCCGACAGTTTCTTGCAGAGAGATTCTTTGGTAGCTGTGTCATCCGGAACATTCTGGACCAGTGAAGATGATGCGTTAAGTGGATTGGCGGCTTGTTATGACGGATTACAGAATAACTTTCTGTACAATGGAGATCTTTATAAAGGAGGAGGGCCGTTGGCTATGGATTGTATGACAGATAATGGCGGACATTTTAATTGGACGGGATGGATGCCGGGATATGATATTTGTAACGGTATTCACACATCCAGTTCCTAGATGGTGACATCATATTGGATGGGGGCTTATGAAGAAATAAAAAGATGTAATGCGTTGATTGGTAACATTGACAAAGTGCCGATGGATGCTTCAAAGGTTGAAATTTATAAAGCGGAAGCTGTGGTACTCCGTTCCTTAATGTATACGAATCTGACAATGTTGTATCATGATGTACCTTATTTTACCTCTATACAAAGCGTTACAGATGCGAAAGCTGCAAAAACAGACCGCGCCACTATTGTAGCAGATGTGATGAAAGATTTGAAAGATGCGGCGAAAGTTCTTCCTCCGACGGCTTCTTCATGGGGAAGGATGACCAAAGGAGCGGCGTTATCATTATTGGGGCGACTGGCACTCTACAATGAGAAATGGGACGAAGCTATCAGCGCATATCGCCAAGTAAAGGAGTTGGGATATTCATTATACAAAACAGGGGATAATCCGTATATGGATCTGTTTACCGAAGCAAACGAGCAATGCAATGAAATCATTATGAGTGTTCGGTATGAAGGTCCCGGCAAAGAAGAAGGTAACGCGATGGCCCCGCATTATGACGCTCCTTTGGAGGCTATGAATGGAACGATTGATTTGGCGGATGCCTTTTATGATATAACTACCGGTAAACCGACTACGGATAAAAAGATTGTAAATGGGTTGACAACCGAAGGAAAACCTGATTTGTGGGATCCTAATACTACTCGTTATAACAATCGTGACCCTCGTCTGAAAGTAACATTGTTTACCCCGTGGGATGGTTGGAACGATAAATGGCCTAATGCTTATGGTGGATCTGCCCCTTCTAACTCAACTCTTTATGTCTTGAAATATTTTAATCCTTCTTTAAGTAGCTCCGGCTCTTTTGATAGCGGGCAGGATTTTTATATCATACGTTATGCGGAAGTCTTGCTCTCGTTGGCTGAAGCATTGGTGGAAAAAGGTGGTTATAGTTATGATGAAGTAGTAGGATTGGTCGATGAAGTAAGAAACAGGGTGAAGATGCATACAGTGGGAGAGATAGAAAGTAAAAACGGACAGTTGGATCAAGCGGGATTGAGAGAGGTGATTCGCCACGAACGCAGAGTGGAAACTGCTTTTGAGGGCTTACGCTTATTTGACCTTTATCGTTGGAAAGAGTTGAAGAATGCAGTGGATCGGATTAATAAGGAAGCTGCGGATAATCAACTTCAATATGAATATCGCAATTATCGGGGCGAAATGGAATACGTATGGCCGATACCGTTGCATGAGACGGATGCAAATCCGAATCTGGAACAAAACGAATTATGGAAATAAACGAAAGTAATCAATAAAGAAAAAGATAATGAAGAAGTGTAATGAATTGATTTTTTTGTTCATATCTTCTTTTCTGTTTTCATTGATCGGTTGTGGTAGCACAACCGACAATGAGGTTCCGGGTGAGAAGATAAGCGTAACTCTTTCTATGACAATAGACAAGATTGACAGTCACGAAGTTACTTCTACTATTGAGGTAAAGGCTGCGGGAACGGGCGACTTGTCCGTTCAGGATAAAGGAATCTGTTATTCGCAGGGAGTAGTGACGCCTACGGTTTCGGATGAAAAATCGGTGTATTCTGGTTCGGGAAAGAATGATTTCTCTTCTTTCAAGATGAAACTGGAAGGGTTGTCCGAGAATACTTCCTACTATATCAGACCCTATCTCAAAGTAGGTGATAAGGAGTATTATGGCTATGCGCAACAAGTGAAAACGTTAGGCGCAGGCAAAGAATACCATCCTTTGGATAAAGATGAAGCGATAACGGATTATGACGGTTATCAATTAGCCTGGTCTGACGAATTCAATATCGATGGTAAGCCAAGCAACGAATGGAGCTACGAAACCGGTTTTGTGCGCAATGAAGAATTGCAATGGTATCAAGAAAAGAATGCGAGTGTCAGCAACGGTTGCCTGATTATTGAAGGAAAGAAAGAGAAAGTAGTGAATCCCAACTATCAGGCAGGAAGTGAAGACTGGAAAACGAACCGGAATGTGGCGGAGTATACATCCAGTTCGCTGACTACCCAACACAGCCATGTCTTCAAATATGGCCGTTTTGAGGTTAGGGCAAAACTACCTTCTGCAGAAGGCTCATGGCCGGCAATCTGGACACTGGGTAATACATGGGATTGGCCGATGAATGGAGAAATTGATATTATGGAGTGTTATTTGGTCAATGGCAAGCGGAATATATTGGCGAATGCTTGTTGGAGCTCTCCGCAACAATGGGTAGCTGTTTGGAATCGTTCTACAACTCTTCTTACTCATTTCATTGACAGAGATGCCGACTGGATGAATAAATATCATGTATGGCGTATGGATTGGGATGCCAGCAAGATTTGTATCTATTTGGACGGTGAGTTGTTAAATGAAATAAATTCGTCAGAAACTCAAAATCAAGGTTGGAATGGTAATACAGAAAATCCTTTCAGTAATGATATAGATGGATTCGGACATTATATCTTACTAAATTTAGCTATCGGAGGTAATGGCGGAGACCCTTCCAATTCTCTCTTTCCCATGAGATATGAGGTTGATTATGTAAGAGTCTATCAGAAAAAGTAATTGGTAATAACATAGACGAAAGTTTTATATAGTTTTTTAATAGGTATTTTGCACCATTCCGGGGAAATCATAATTGTAATGTTTCCTCGAAATGGCTTTTTTATAATCAATTAAATGAAAAGTTTTATGGAAAATTCATGTAATGATGAATTGTTTTGTTCATTGAAAGATGAACTTCGTGAAGTAAATGCACAAATCAATGTGCATAGTGAAAAATTAATGGATCTGCTCGACCAAAAAAAAGAATCGTCAGTCAACTGACTCGAGAGATGTCGCATCTCACGCCTGTCATCATCGAGTATCGGGGAAATCCGAAGCAATATGTCTCTGTTGTGCTCGATGCCATCAATCGGGGTAGGTTGACGTATGACGGAATAGCAAATTGCGAACAGACTTTTCGTGCGTTAGCAAGCGTTGTAGATGTGATAAGCCCTAAGAATGGGAAAACGCTTAGTGTAGAGACGCTGGTGTCTTATGAGAAGAAAAAGCGTGCCGGAGAATTTGAGGAAAAATAATATAAAATAAAAAGACGATTGTTGTATAGTTGAACAACAATTCGTATATTGACCTCCAAAGAAAGAAATTGAAAAAGCAAAGATATTAAGAAAGGAGTATTATGGAAGCAAAAACAAATGAGGAATTCTTTAACGTCAGCGCATTAATAGATGAGCGTTTTGGTAAGGAAGGAACAGCTTCTCGTGCAGAGGCAGAAGAAAAGGCCTACGCCTTTTATACAGGACAGATTATCGAGGACGCAAGAAAAAAGGCTAAAATCACTCAGGCTGAATTAGCCCGGCGTATCGGCTCTGACCGTTCTTATATTTCAAGAGTGGAAAGTGGTCAGACAGAACCTAAGGTTTCTACCTTCTATCGCATCATGAATGCGTTAGGTTGTAGGATCGAATTTTCGATGTCTTTATAAGAAGCGATTAAAAAAACATGGTGGGAAATTTGAAAAAGATAACTGTCTTTTTCAAATTTCCCACCGTTTTTTTGAGGAAGAAAGAGGAAGAAAAAGGAAAAAGGTGAGGGTAGGTGAGGGTAAATTTCTAACA
>OHBI01001128.1_pt1 | contig 10865 bp, 9 predicted proteins | sample 1577361 | NCBI WGS metagenome assembly OHBI01 (sample SAMEA3879579, study PRJEB24766) | human gut metagenome | biome: human-associated habitat; feature: feces | place: USA | collected 1985/1987 | reverse complement strand
TGTTGCCTCAGATAATCTAGTTATCTTACGCACACATTCGTGGCGCACAATCATCCGCAAATCTTACGAGGTATGCTTCCCCATATAATTGTTTCTTGATGCACTTTTCAAACCATAAATCCAATACATAATGTAAGTACACATTGGCAAGGATTGGACTTATTAATCCTCCTTGTGGTGTTCCTACACTAGTATCTTCATACTTTCCTTCTATCATGACACCTGATTTGAGCATTCTCGCTATATATCTCAGGTAGTTCGGGTCTGCGATATCATTTCGAAGAAATTTCATGAGCCACTCATGATTTACATTGTCAAAGAAACCTTTAATATCACAGTCCAGTATATAGTTTATTTTCTTGTGCATAATAGTATCATTGATTACTTTAATCGCCTCATGAGCACTTCGGCTTGGTCTGAATCCATATGAACAGTCTAGAAATCTAGGTTCATATACATCACTAAGTATATCTGCCATGGCTCCTTGAACGAGCCTGTCTTCATAAACTGGTATCCCTAAAGGTCTTTTCTTACCATTTCCCTTGTCGATTTCAACTCGTCTTACGGGTTGTGGCTTATAGCTAAAACTCTTAAGTCTATGCATCAAGTTATCTATATTTTCATTTAGATTTTCCTGATACACTTCCTTAGTTACCATGTCTATTCCTGGAGCTTTATCTTTCTTTTGTAGACGATGTTGTCTTATCAAAGACTCCTTGTCTACTCGATACATCAACGTTTCCAGTTTAGGATGTCTTTTTGACAATGTTCTTATATCTTGTCGTTTTGTTCCCATGTCTTTTCAACCTCCAGTGTTTTCAACATGTTTCCCTTCAAGAAACGTAACTGTGTTTCGGTCCTTCGCTCCATGTACTTTCATACACTTCATAGCTACAATATGACCTCATCGGACTTCTTGCAGTTCATCCCGTTGCTCTTGTGGTATTGGCACTTGTAACAACAGTACCGTGTTTATCGGAAACTGCAAGACCTCCCAGGTATGCAGCTGATACCTTGACTTCTCGCCCTGCTTTACAACGCCGGTGGTGTCCGATTGAATCTGGCATAACGATTCAACCTATGTTGGTTGCGGCTAGTATGAGAGCATCACCCACCACTTTGTCAGGACTAACGACGCTAGATTGCTTCAGGCTTTCGCTTTAGGGCTCTAAGTCTTTCCTTCCTACGCTTAACACTGTACCTCACGATACAATGCCCAAGGACTAGATACTGGCCTCTTTGCTCCAAGAGTTACCAGGTTAGGAGTTTCACCTAACTAAATCAACTGCACCGAACTGGCGCACCATACAAATCCTCCCCGTTTACAATAATAGACAAATTATATACCTTATGTAATATTATTGAAAGAAAAAAAGAATGAAATGTAACTTTTCATTCTTTATTGCACTCTCGTTTTCATACGATCTGGATGCAGACTATACTGAATCGCAATATCTTTTGTGATTTTACCTTGTTGATACAAGTCATAGATCGCATCATCCATCATAACCATACCGTTCTGTCGATTCGAAATCATTGTATTCTCAATCTGATGAATCTTATTCTCACGAATCTGCGAACGAATTGCAGGATTGACCAGCATAATTTCAAACACAGGAATCAATTCTCCATCTTTTCCTGGGATTAATTGCTCACTAATGATAGCCTCTAAAATCATGGATAATTGCGAACGCACTTGATCTTGATGACCTTGAAACATATCAATAATACGATCAATTGTATTTACAGCTCCTACAGTATGTAACGTAGATAGAATTAAATGTCCGGTTTCAGCCGCGGAAAGAGCTGTAGAAACTGTTTCTTCATCACGCATTTCACCCAATAAAATAACTTCAGGTGCCTCACGCAATGCCGATTTTAATGCATTTAAATAACTTGCCGTATCATGATATACCTCTCGTTGGGATACAATTGACTTTTTATGCGAATGCAAGAATTCAATTGGATCTTCAATCGTAATAATATGACAACTTCTTGTTTCATTCATACGATCTATTAAACAAGCTAACGTCGTACTTTTACCACTGCCCGCAGGACCACTCACTAAGATAATCCCTTTTCTTCGATCTGAAAGATTTAAGACAGATTCTGGAATATTTAAATCTTCTGGATTTGGCAGATCAAAATTAACCACACGCAATACAGCTGCTTCTGAGTTCCTTTGGCGATACACATTCACACGGAAACGACCAACCTGGGATAAAGAAAAAGAAAAATCATCTTCTCCATTTGCCACAAAATTCTCATATGAACAATAGGGGGCAAAACCATACAACTGTTGAACAATATCCTTTGTATCATTTGGCATCATTTTCTCTTGCGTAACCTTAACTAGCTGTTGTCCGACCTTAAACATACATGGACTTCCAGCCACAAAGAAAATATCTGAAGCATTCTGGTCTATAGCTTTTTTTAAAATTTCAACAACTTCCATTTTATTCCCCTTTCACAATCGTTTTAAAGATAACGATTTTGTCATCTTTTACTTTTACTTTTAAATATGTGTCACCCTTTACATGAACTAAAAAATCCGTTTGATTTTCATCTATTAATTTATGTGCTTTGATTTCAGCTTCATAGTACGCCTTTTTAAACGCATAACTACGATTGGTCTGTTCATGGATTTGGTATACCTTATTTGATGAAAACAACACTAATACACACATGCAGACAACGACAAATATGCTTAGCATTGTAACTACACCTAATCCTATTCTTGATTGTTTCATTAGTGATTCTCCTCTTGATAATATTTATAATCCAACACTTTCTTTTCCTTTACATAAATACGAATACAATATTCATTCCTATTTACATTTGAAATCTTAACATCATATATATTATCATGCATCTCTTGCGAATACTCACCCACACTAGCACTCGTTTCAATTTTATTTTGCGCTATAACCATGGCATCTTGACGATACGTGTCCGTTTGCGAAATTTGCACCATCTTCGCATAGATTTCAATCAAAATCGTAGAAGTAATCAAAAAGAAGAATAACACAAACAATAATTCTAAAAAGAATGAAAATGGCTTCTTTGTCATGATGCCACCTCACTTCTTATATTTACATAAAAAGTAACACCATTAATCTTACATGAGATACTATTTACATCTTGTTCTACATCAAAATCATGACAGGTCATTAACGGCTGTCCCATCGTTAAATCCGGTTCCATATCCTTAACAACGCAAAGTTCCATCAAACTCGTTCCTGATTTATACAAATATGTATCGCTTTTCGCATCCGAAAGCTTGATCACCTTTTGATCATTCACAACAAGAACACACACTCCATCTTCGGCATCATAACTATGAATCTTATTCGTGACATAAGAAACAGGAGTATATGTTTCAAAATCATGTTTTGTGCGTCTTTGAAGCATCGTATAATCTTCGATTTGAATATTCAGCAACATAAAACAACACACCACAAACAAGAACAATAAAGAAAGAGAAAAGAAAACACCTGCATTTTTCATCATTCAGTCCCCTTTCTGTACACATAAATATTTGGGTATACATTGTCCCCTTGCCAGTCATATGTTATAAAATAACTATTTTTATCATATGTAAAACCATAGTTTTTCCTTAAATATTGAACACTTTCAGGATAACGACCCTCCACACTGTAACAAGTAATCAATGCCGTATCCAAACTGTTCTTTACGCGATCTATATCTAAATTCTCTGTACTCTTATTGATATTTGAAAAGCCAAACAATATCAATATTAAAAACAAGACAAAGAACAATATGTTCTTTATTTTCATATGGCTACCCCAACGTCTGCAATACATTCATCAAAGGAAGCATAATTGAAATCAAAACAAATCCTACCAATAATGATAGACCTGCTATCATAGTTGGTTCTAAACGATTTAAAAAACTTGAAAGCATTCTCTCTAGATCATCTTTATAGTGTTTCGATAACGTCTTTAACACTTCATCCTGATGACCACTTTCATCAGCTGCCATCAATAAAGCGCCATAACCTTGATCATATACACCTTCATTTACTAGAGCTTTTGAAAGACTCTCACCTTCTAACATACGTTCTTTCACATGAACAACCTTATCTTTTAAAAGAGGATGATCAATCGATTGTAAGATAACATCCACCGCATCAATCAAAGAATATCCACTCGATACAAACAAAGAAAGAATATATGTGAATTTTGTCATTTCAGTTTGATAGTTCAATTTTGAAAAGAAAGGTAATTTTGTAGCCCAAGCCTTATTCGAACTCTTTTTATATAAAATATATAAAATGACACCACAAACAAGAATTACCAATAAAATAAAGAAACCAATATAGAGCTGTATTCATTAGTGATAATGACATCGACATTTGTCTTAAAATATTTTCAAAGATAGGAAACACTTTAAATATCAATGCCGCCACAATCACAAACATCATTAATATCAACACAAAAGGGTATGTGATCGCATCTTGAATTTGATAATTCACTTTTTTTTGTCTTTCATAATAGACACTTAATTCTTTAAGAACCACATCTAGATTCCCGATACTTTGCCCTACAACAACCATTTGAATCATATATTCATCAAAATCATTCGACTGTTTTAGTGCATCCACAAAAGAAGTCCCATTCTGCATGATATCCATCAGTTTTTTTGCACAGCGACTTACCCCCGCATCAAAACCAGCCAACATCTTTAATCCTTCTTCAATTTGTAGTCCATTCGATATAGCTAAAGCCAATTCACTAGTAAAAATAAATTTTTCTTTGTTCGATAACATACATACGCCTCCTAATAGTGATACACTTCATCATATTTTCCCTCATAATCCGAGTTTTTCGAATCCGAAAAAGTAGGATCTACAAGGTTCCATTTTTCTTTCTTAAAATAGATTTTAGGATTGATCCAACCCTTATCCTTCAAATAAATTTCAACCCAGGCATGATATTCAATATCGGTCCAGCCTACAATAACTTTAGCAGGAATCCCCTGAATCCTGCATAAAGCAGCTAGACTTGCCGCATAGTCGAAACATATTCCTTTATGACTTTTTAAAGAACCATCGATATCTGGCAAGACAAATGTCTCACTGACATCTTTAGCCTTTTGATCATCATAATCCAATGTATCCACTACATACTTAAATAAATGTGCGATTCGAGTTAAGTCATCTCGATCTTCTTTTACAAGCTCAAAAGACTTTTTGTATACATATGAATCGTTTGTATAATTCACAATCTGGTTTGGATATAAATAAGGAGCAAGATCATTGGTCAAATTGACTTCCATGGAAGTAGAAGCACATATCGCATATCTTGTTCCTTCAATTTGTTGCAAAATTTTTATTGTATAAGTTCCATTCTCACCTAGTACTCGGTCATAAATCAATCCCGACTCTACCCGTTCCAAATGAAACGGAGTCCCAGCCATATCCTCTCCTGTAACAGCCGACACTTCCAAAGTCAATGTACAAGGTTGCTGAGCCTCAACAATAAAAAAACTTAACAGAGCTGTTACAAAACACAAAATTTTTCTCTTCATTTTTTCTACAAAAAGTTTGGGTTTATAGTTTCAATACAATTTTGAAACAAATTCTTACAAATCTTTCTCGAAAGGCACAAAGAGGACTCCTCAATACGGAGTCCTCTTTGGTATACATTTCCCGATTAAACGGGCTCTTTTATCGTTTCATTACTCGTGCCGTAGAAACCGAATCGCCACACGATACGGATACGATATACATACCAGAAGCCAATCCTTCCAAAGACACAGACTCGACTTCGGTCAAATCTTTTATACAATTTCCGGCTAAATCATATACCTTCACATCGGCTTTTCCTCCTGCCCAATAGACATAATCGGAAGTAGGATTAGGATATACAGTCAGATTTTCTTTCTTAATTTCCGAAACGGCTAAGGTAGGCATATCTTTTATATCTCCAACAAATATCTCATCGAGAGAAGCCCCGCCCGAAGAAACTCCGGCATTTTCAGTAGCGACAAAACGCCAACGCATATTCACACTCTTACCAGCATAATCGACGAGTGAAACATATTTATGACGCCATTTCGTGCGGTCCTGAGTATAAGCCAAAGGAGTCCAATCGGCTGCATCGACAGCTCGAATCTCGAAATAGAGAGTTCCATCGGCATCATTAACTTCGGAAATAGGCCCTTCGGTGATCGCCTCATTTTCATACCCTTTTTCAAGGCGATTGCAAAGAGCACCACCCCAAGCAAAAGAAGCAACTATATCACCGGTTTCAGGGATTGCGAACACAGGAGAAGTCAGGATAGAAACCTCGCCCGCATTATTATGCCATACCGAAGCAGAATATTTTCCAGCAAACGGCTCTATCTCATTAGATTTCCACATCTGAATACCTTTGCCTTCATGATCGTTTTTCCAGCCCATAGGAGGAAATTCTCCGTTATTTCCTTCAAATCCCATAGTATAGGGGAAATCACGTACAGACTGATCTTCCATCGTAGTAAACGACCAAACCGAAGCATTTTCATTTTTACCTACTGCATTGTAAGGTACAACTTTCCAATAATAGGTAGTAGCAGGTTCAAGCTCGGGAATCGTATAAGACACAGATGTATTTCCTTCTAATTTCTCATTTTCCAACAAAGAGGTAGGGTTGGATTTATCCGTTCCTACCGACAATTCATATCCATCGGCAAACAAAGCGGGCTCCCAAGAAAGAGTCAACCTGCTATAATCGACGTTAGAAACGCCATTCACCGGATTGGGTGTCGTAATTGCCAACGGGAGCTCTCCTTCTCCATATAGCTTAGGCAACACTACATTATCGAAATAGATATCGGTCACCACCATATTATCGAGACCACCGTCGCCCATTTCAAACTCATAGGTCCAACGTAGGTATACATTATCGTCCACTACGAAATTTCCATTTGCGTCTTTAATCTCGATTTCTTTTTGTACCCATTCATTATACTTACTATCATCAAGAGAACACCACAACTCCGTCCAATCGGTATCGGTATTTTTCTTATAATAAAGAATGAAATATGTTGACGGTAAGAACGAATCATCGATGTATTCTTCACCGGTAGTTTCGATATAATCGAATTTCACTTTACCGTTTCCAGCCGATAAATCCAAACGGGGAGAAACGATATCACACGTCATCATACCGCCTACTGTAACCGACTTCACACCCGATGTAGCCATACCTTCCATCGTCTTCCAGCCTTCATTACGAGACCAACCGGCCGGTGGGAAAATATCACCTTCGAAACTTTCCAAAGTATATCCTTCTTCCAACATAACTTTGGTTCCCGACAAATCGACCGACAAAGTTCCGCCATTCGTATTTATTTTCATGACCGTGCTTTTGGCTCCCGTAATCGTAGGAGTATAATTGACGCGGTATGAAAGCTCTTCTCCCCTCTTCAAAGAAACGGAAGCGGGATCGAGTGTCGTAGAAAAATCTGTACCTTCAATACCCTCAATGCTGGTTATCGTCAACGTGCCATAACCCACATTACGAATAGTCATCGGTTCGGATTGAGCCAAATAACCAATATAAGAATTGGAAAACTCGTAAGAAGTCGAGCCCTCTATAACCGGCAAATTTTCAATCTCTTGATTTCCCACTTTTACATTGTCAACGGCCAATGTCGCTTGTGTATAATTATTTACAAGAATAGATCGAAAATAGAATGCAATCTTTACCGTCTTCCCGACATACGCTTCAAGGCTCACATTAGGGGTTAACTTTTGCCAGTTATTTTCTATCCCCATAGCATCTTTATTCCACGGCCATGTCAGTCCAGAGTTTTCAATATCTTCCTGAGAAGCTGCATTCCACAAATCGCTCCATGTATCTCCATCATCGGTAGAAACTTTCACCAAAAAACTTCCGTATTTATTGGTCATAAACGATGAAGCGTTACACCAAAAAGTAAAAGACAGCGACGCATTATCAGCAATCTGCACGGCAGGAGTAATAAGCCACTCCTCCTTCGAAATACCGGCCTGTCCTTCTTTAAAGTCACTCATCACTTCGGCACACCCCGAACCAGCGATACTGCAACCCGTCACTTCATTCCAATTAAGGCTCCAATGCGCATAACCCGATTCAAGATCTTCCGATAATTCAGTACCTTTTACAACCCACCCCGAAGGAGGGAATGTTTGGCTCTCAAAATCTTCGCTGAGTACAAGATTTTCAGCGGAAAAGGTTTCTGCACTGCCTAACAACAATGCACAGGCGAAAAACATACTTTTCATAGTTTCCATAGAATTAATTATCTTTTAATAACTTGGGTGGTATTGACTTGATCTCCCAATTGCATGGTTACAAAGTAAATACCCGACGATAACATCGAAACGTCTACACTTTCTACTTGCTCGGCAAAAAGCAGCTGTTTACCAGAAATATCGGTAACCACTACTTTGTCACACAGTTCATTCAAATAGAGCGTGGAAACGACAGGATTAGGATAAACCGTCAATCGATCACCATTTACGCCTTCGATTCCCGAACCATCAGTCACAACAAGAATAATTTCTTGTACAGTTGTCTTTGAACCATCTGAAACAGATAGTTTCATAATCACTTCTTGTTCTGCCCCCGGAATGCCGGTAATCGTACCGCCGTTAGTACCCGGAGTATGATTCAGCCAGAAGGGTTTGCCCTGCAAGGTCACCGTCAACGGATCTCCATCGGGATCGGCCACAGAATAGTTATAAGTCCATTTCTTCCCTACCGTTGCTGTTGTCTCAGGAACCGTAGTAAAGTAAGGAGCACTATTGTCACTATTGACATATTCAAAATTTTCGAAATAGAAATCATCGAAGAAAGTCACAAAACCATTCGACGGAGTATTATTACGAACAGCTATATAGATTTTCTGTCCAGCATATGCACTTAAATCCACATCAAACTCTGTCCACGATGTCTGACTATCGTTATTATTCTTGTGAGGAACTTGAACCGATGTAAATCCAGACAATGGAGTAAAGCTAGACACAGCGTTATCTGTCGTACTAACCAATACTGTCAAATAAGCCCACGGATGATAAGTGTTATCTCCATCATACGACTTAGCATAAAACCGGAACTTGGCATCATTTCGAGCCGTCATTTGGTCGCTGATAATCCAGTCTACGGCTTCTGTCCCATCGGCAGTCGCCATCGTCGCTAACAGTTGGTCTCCCGAACGAGGATAGATATTCCTCCAATCGGCTCCTTCTGGTTCCGGTTGTTGATTAATGACAATATAGGCATAAGCATTCCCAATATTCGGATAGTTTATCATAAGAGGTTGAACTGTCGCTTTATGATCGGCATCTACCGTTGTAAAGCCTTTGGGAGCCACAGAACCAAATTCATCATCTTCAAAACTAAAATAACGAGTGTACATACCCAACGCATTACCCGAAACAGGCAACGTCACAGCAGGAGCATTGTCGAATGTAACAGTCATCTCGTCCTCTACAAGGGCATCTGTTTCACCGGCAGCGAACGTGATATTGAAATCTACGCTCTCACGACTGTCTAACACTAAATCCTTGTGCAACGAAGTAGAGAAATTCTTATTCTTAAATGACACATCGGTGATTTTCATTGTTTGCTCGCCATCGTTCAAAAGATTCAATGTCTTTGAGGTAACGGCTTTATTATAATTCACATCACCCGCATTCCAAGAAGTCACATTAATAACAGCTTTTCCTCCAACGGGAGCTTCTTCAACCAAAATATTATCCAAAGCACCTCCTGATCCGGTAAAATCTACTGCACTATAACGCCAACGGAAATTCACATTCTTACCTCTATAATCGGACAAAACGATTCGCTGACGAACCCATTTTTGACCTTCGGCCTGAGCGGAAGAAATATGGGCGAGTTCTTGCCATGTTCCATCGGATTTTATTTCGAAGTAAAGCGTATCTTTGTTAATCGTCATCGTCTCTTTTACCGATTTCGTCAATCCAGACGGAACGGCATTTCCCCAGTAGAAGCTAACCTGCATATCTTTATCGGCAGGAAGCACGAACATCGGTGTTTGAAGAATGCCTTGCTCGTTGGAGCCCCCAGCAGAAATATAAGCTGCATTTTTACCATCGTATGCATTATAATTAGATCTATCCCACGCTGTATATCCCTCTTTCTCGCTCTTCCAACCTAACGGAGGAAATACGTCACCTTCAAATCCCTCAGACCACGGGAATGTGTTCACGGTTTGGTCGGCAAGCGTCGTAAAACTCCACACCGAAGGATTTTGCGTCTCTCCCATATCGTTATAAGCAACTACTTTCCAATAGTAAGTAGTAGCATAATCCAACTCAGGAATCGTATAAGAGCAACCTTCTACCTCTGTACCCGGCACGACCGAAAAATCTGTGGTAGAAGTTCCAACATACACCTTATAGCCCTTAGCAAACTGTACTCCGTTCCATGACAATACAATATCTTCGTTAAATACATCGGTTGCTCCATTTTCAGGAGAAGGGGTAGTTGCAGCTCCCGGAACAGAAGTTCTACCATAGAATGGAGGTAAAACTACATCGTCCAAGAAAGTAGATGCATACTCGGGCTCATCGTCCCAACCACCCGACAAATCGACATCGAGTACATATTTAAACATGATATAACAATTATCGGATGCCGGGTTTCCCAAATCGAGCTTCATGTGCCACCATTGGTTGATAGAATCGCACGTAGCAATTTTCTCCCACGTTTCCTTGCCATTTTTTGAAAAATAGACTTCAAATTCGCTTTCAGGAGCAGGAGCATCATCTGCCGTCGGCTCCCAAACATTCGCATAGTCGAACTGCAACTCGTGAGTACCCGTCGAACAATCGAGACGAGGAGAAACCA
>OHBI01001099.1_pt1 | contig 11075 bp, 7 predicted proteins | sample 1577361 | NCBI WGS metagenome assembly OHBI01 (sample SAMEA3879579, study PRJEB24766) | human gut metagenome | biome: human-associated habitat; feature: feces | place: USA | collected 1985/1987 | reverse complement strand
GATATTTGGTCTGTTCAGTCAGCGGGCAGTGCAGGGAGATGATATCCGAATTGTGATATAGCTCATCCAGGCTGGTATATACCACTTGATGTTCACGGGCGAAATTATAGTCGGGATAGAGGTCGTAGGCAAGAATATTCATGCCGAATCCACGCAGGATACATATCAGTTTCTTGGCTATTTTTCCCGTGCCGATGATGCCTGCAGTTTTTCCGTACATGTCGAAGCCCAGAAGTCCGTGCAGCGAGAAGTTTCCGTCTCGTGTCCGCCAGGTAGCACGTGGAATTTTACGGTTGAGGGATAACATCAGGGCAACGGTATATTCTGCTACGGCATAAGGGGAGTAAGCAGGGACACGCACTACGGTAATGCCACGGTCGGCAGCTGCCTTTAAATCTACATTGTTGTAGCCGGCGCAGCGCAACGCCAATAATTTCACGCCGTTGTCTGCCATCAGACGGATAACTTCGGTATCGGCCGTGTCGTTCACGAAAATACAGACTGCGTCTACTCCTTGGGTTAAAATAACGTTGTGCTTGTTAAGATGCCCTTTATAGTAGCGGAGCTCAAAACCATATTCCTTGTTTTTTTCGTTGAAAGACGCTTCATCATAAGGTTTGCTGCCAAAAAATGCGATAGTGTATGCCATGGGATTTGTTGTTTTTTAAAATGTTACATAATTATAGGGAGATAACAAGTGGAAAGTTGATATGGTTCAGTGGCCGGAAGGATTCATAAAATGATAATTATTTCTATTTGTTTCATCAGAAACTATTTGGTATTTCAATTAAAGTTCTATATTAGGATAACTTTATGCACAAAATTCTTTTTCATGTGCAATATTATTGTACCTTTGCGCCCGAAAACAAGATTTAGATGAGAAAATTTTCGTTGATTGGCATTGCGATGTTAATCGTTTCAATTCCAACTTTTGCGGGTGGTATCCTAACAAATACAAATCAGCATGTATCTTTTCTTAGAATGTTAGCGCGTGGTGCTTCCATTGATATTGACGGTGTCTATTCTAATCCGGCCGGTTTGGCCTTCTTGCCGGAAGATGGTCTCTATTTGTCTTTGAATGGACAAAGTGCTTATCAGACCCGTAACATAAAAGCGACATTTCCCTTGTTTATTGAAGATGGGAATACACGTTATTATAAAGGAAAAGCTTCTGCTCCTTTCATTCCTAGTTTTCAAGGTGCATATAAAAAAGGAGACTGGACTATTTCCGGTAGCTTTGCTGTTGTAGGTGGTGGCGGTAAGGCATCGTTTGATGATGGTTTGGGTATGTTCGATTCAATGGTGATGGGACAAGTCCATACTATTTCGGGTGGTCAAATCACTCCCAATATGTATTCTATCAATAGTGCAATGGATGGAAGCCAGTTTATTTATGGTGTGCAATTGGGGTTGTCGTATCAAGTTAATGATTGGTTAGGTGTGTTTGCCGGTGGACGTATGAATTATTTTACCGGTGGGTATGAAGGATTTCTGACTGCAACAGCACACAGTAATATTCCTACTTATGGTGGCATGGAATTGGTTGGTATCGATTTAGACTGCGACCAGACCGGCTGGGGATTGACCCCTATCTTGGGAGCTGATGTGAAGTTGGGCAAATGGAATATTGGGTTGAAGTACGAGTTTATGACAAGTCTTAATCTCGAAAATAAAACCAAAAAAGCTGAAGTGCGTGCAATGGGAACTGCTATGGGAGATGAAGGGAATCCTTTGGCTGACTATAAGGATGGTGTGAATACTCCGAGTGATATCCCTGCATTATTGACTGCAGCTGTTGGTTATGAATTCCTTCCTACGCTTCGTGCAACGCTGGAATATCACCATTTTTTTGATAAAGCGGCAGGGATGGCCAATGATAAGCAGAAAGCGTTGAAGCATGGCACACATGAAATTTTGATTGGTGCAGAATGGGATATAGCTAAACAGCTGACCATCAGTGGTGGTTATCAGCGTACAGATTATGGCTTGGCTGATGATTTTCAGAGTGATATAAGTTTTTCATGTGACTCTTATTCACTGGGGTTTGGTGCTGCCATCAAAATGACAAAGCATTTGACTATGAATATAGCCTATTTTTGGACAAACTATGATGATTATACAAAGAAGATAAGTGAAACCACCAAGAATGTTTATAGCCGTACTAATAAAGTGTTTGGTCTTGGTGTTGACTATAAGTTCTGATTTCACAATCCTACCTTTATATATTAAGAAGCCGTCTCAAATATCGATTTGAGGCGGCTTCTTTCTTATTTTATATTGGATTAGAAAGAATACTGTACAAGCAGGTTCATACGGTTGGCATGGTTGGTGGAATTGTCGAAGTTGGTGCGCCAGCCACGCAGATATTCAGCGCCTACCTGCATGTTCGGGGTTACGTTCCAGAATACGTTGGCTACGAAATACTGTCCGTAGCGGTAGGTACTTGGCAGGTCGTTGGGATAACCGTCTTCAGAGTAAAGGCGGGACATGCTGTAAGTGCTTGAAAGGAATATCTTTGGAGAAATGTTATATTGTAGACCTGCATACCAGCCCAGCATGGGCAATGCCTGCATTTTGCCTTCCTTTTCGGGATTGGGGACAATATCGACGTTCAGATTACTGATGTCATTCAGGTATTGCCCGATACCTTTACCATAGTTGATTTGTCCGAATGCCTGCCATTTTTTACCGAGGTTGAAGGTCGTTGAGGCTTGTACACCGTATCCGGTGACGCTGGAAGCCTTGTCCCTTTTCGTGCTGGTATATGTCATGCTGCGGATGATACCTCCTATACGCAGATGACTGCTGCTGTTCCAACTGTATTGTGCCGAAGCTGTGAAGTCCGGCATGCGTTGCTGGGCAATTTCGAATTGGCTGCTTGTTGTGCCGTCAACGGCAGGCGCCTCGATGGAAGCTTGGAAACGAAAGTCTTTCAGCCCTTTATAAGTATATGACAATTGTGTAGCGCGGTAGAACGTGGCACCGTTGGGCCCCTGGAAGTCAATGGTGGAGGGGAGGGCGCCTAAGTCCATGAAACCGCCGTAAGTATATCCCACCGTTATATTTCGGAATGACATATAAGCATTCCGTAGCTGGAATGTTTTGTCTCCTCCTCGGAAATTTCCGGCTGTATAGACTGTGAAGTCACCCAATAGCCGGGTGTGTCCGACTAATTTCAGAAAGATAGTGGCCGTACTGGCATCCATTTGAAATTGATTTTTGATTTTACTACTGCTTGGAATGTTGGCAGGAACAAAGTCAATATCATCCACAATACCTCCAAAATCATACTCGCCGGTGGCACGGACATACCCTCCGATACCCAGGGCGAATTTGCCTTGTTTGTCCATCAATAAGAAGCGGGGAGCTTTCGGGTCATGGATGTAAGGCAATTGTGACTCATTCATGATGCGGATAATCTCGTCGCCCGCTTTGTCGATAGTAACTATGACAATGCCGTTGGGGGCTTCGTCATCGATGATCTCTTTTTTTTGTGCATGGATAGTGGACAAGGGAAGTCCGGCTACGCACAACAGAAACATTGCTTTTAAGATTGTTTTCATTTAAGTTAGGTTTTGATGAATGTGCTTTCAACAACTTAAATGAAAAAAGGTTTTGTAGTCTTGGAGGAGGAAAGGAGGTTATTCCGTCAGTATTCTTGCCTTGAATGAAGATCGTATGCAAAATTACCCTTACCCTAATTTCCGGAATAACCTCCTGAGAATGTGTGTTAAGTTACTTATTTTTTCATGACGGCATTCCACAGCGCTTTGCGTAGAGTTCCCATGGTGTCATCGCCTTCATAATCCCAGAACATCATGCCTTTCATGCCATTTTTTAATATCCATTCACCTTTTGCGGCAATACTGCGGGGATTGTCGTAACCACAGTAGAAACTGCCGTTTTTGGTGACATAGGGGACATTGCCTTCTGTATCCCAATTTTCGATGACATAGCCGTCATCCTTACTCAGGTTGAGAATATCCCGATAATTGATGCTGCCGCCGGCATTGAAATCGGCTCTTCCGTAGAACGGAATTCCCAACACTAATTTGTCGGCAGATACCCCTGCATTCAGGTATTCGTCTACGGAACGCTGGCAGTCCCAGTAATTACTTGGCTTGTTCAATGCTGATTGATGCTGGGGGGCATCAACCAGATCATAGGCCATGATATTGACGAAATCTACATACGGGTCTACGGCCTTTACATCAATATATTTATAGCCTTCGCCTTGGGGACGCTTGTCCATGCAATAACCTGCATAGGTCAATAGGGTGGACTGCCCCAACGCTGCACGCAGGTCTTTCATCAATAGGGTGAAGTTTTCCACATCTACCAACTCGTCATAGGCATTGCTGCCGAAGGTCATACCGGGAAATTCCCAGTCAATGTCAATACCGTCTATGCCCTCACTCGAAACAAAGGCTTTGCAGTCTTGTGCGAATTGCTTGCGCATTTCCGGACTCTTCGCCAGGGCGGAGAAACCTCCGTCCTGGGAATTGTCAGTATTGGAAACGCTATTGGTAAAAGAGAGTAATATCTTCACATGTGGATACTGGCTCTTTATTTTCTTTACCTTATCAAAACGGGATTTATCACCTTGCAGGCCAAACTTTTCATAAATTCCGTTTTTAACATATAATTCTGCAAAAGCGTAGTTTATGTGGGTCAGGTATTTGGCATCGGGTATGGATGTGCCATAATAAGTGACGTAGCCCAATGCAACCCGGCCTGCAACCTGCTCGGCCATTTCGGTCTCGTTGTCTTCATTTCCCGGAGCTGGCAGTCCGGGCATGTAGTCGTCATTGTGACATGCGGCTACTAGAAAGACAGTAGCTATTATAAATAGCAGTTTCCTTTTCATAGAGAGTGCATATTATTCAGAATCGGTTTCTGCTTCAGTCTTGAAATAAGCATACCAGCCGCTGTCGTCCCAATCCACACCACCGCTATACTTGCCGGGATGATAGATTGTGATATAGTTCTCATCCAGTGTCAGCAGCCAAAATTTGTTGCTGCCTACGCTTTGTCCGTTGTCGTCATAATTTCCTCCGATGGTGGGGATACTTGTTATCAGTTCACCCAGTACTCCGTCTTCCGGTTTTTCGTGTGTGAAGGAGAAAGTACCTTCTGCCTTCAGGTTTCCGCTGGCATCATAGGTTTTCATCTTGTTTCCGTCGAATTCGAATACCATGGACTGGTCTCCCGCTTCGGCGGCAGTGACATTGGCCCACCAGGCAAAATTTGATTCGGGAGTATAGCCTGCACTGGTATATTTCCAGCCTCCATGAGCCCCCATATTGCAGACGGAACCCCAGCTGACTTCACGGAATTTCCAGGTCTTCTTGGCAGATTTGTCACTCTTGTCGGTTGCACCGGTGAAGTAAGTGGACCAATCGTCGAATACATTGGTCACAGTCACTACAACCGGATCTGTCTTGATAATCTGATTGGCGGAAATGCCCATATAGTAGATGGAATAGTCCGCATTGGACTCCATGATGACCGTAGCGTTGTCCGTGACCAGAGTCTTACTTTGTTTACTTCCTTCGCCCCCCCATTCTATGTGCCATGAACCGCCAATGTCCGGGCGGGAGTTTTTCAGGGCTATATACTGGTCGCCTTCCACTACTCCGTCTTGGTTGGGGAAGGGTTGGGTAATGGATATGGCGGCTTGTAATGCCTCTTTGGTTATGGGTGTACCGGCATCAGTCACATATTTGTCTCGCAAGTCTTCGTCTTCGATAGGATCGCATGCAGTAACGATGAAGGCTGAAGCAAGCATTGCTATCAATATTTTTGTTACTTTCATATTGTCTTTATTTATAGGTTAATACTCTTACATATTGTTCCAATCCGAGAACTGGGCAGATGCATCCCAGCCTGGATTCTGCTCAAGGACTCCATTGGAGATGTCGATTTCGTCTTGCGGAATGGGCCAGTAGCCTTGGGTTGCTTGTAGGCGTTTCTTATAGTCGAATTTTACCATCGGTACCACCGTAGCGGCATTTATTATATTGAACCCGGTCTGTTTGTTGAGTATGTCACCGGCTTCCTCAAGCGAAGGACCCGACCAGCGAAGGATATCCCACCAGCGGATGGACTCGAATGCAAGTTCCCAGCGGCGTTCCTGCTTGATGGCTTCCAGGGAGTAGGCCACCGGAGCCAAGTGGGAGCGGGCACGTACCTTGTTCAGACCCGTAGCGTCTTGTTTCAGCTCGGACTGCATGAGCAGAACGTCGGCAAAACGGATATGAATCAAGTCGGCAATTTGGAGTAGCTGTTGGGATGTCTGCGAAGATATTCCGGGGAACATCTGCTTGCCGAAAGGTTCGATTTTGCCTTCATTGTAGGAATTGATATTGATGTATTTTTTCTGGAAATAGCCGGTTTGTTCATAGTAACGATAGGATACGGTATATTCCGGTTCACCCTCGTCCATGGTGCAGTCCATCAGCACATTGCCGGCAACATTCGGATCAAGTGCTTTGTACGACCATATGGAACCGGTCAGACGGGGATCCTCCTTATAACCGTCCGTATAGGTCTGCTTGGCGGCCCAGTCTTTCCATTCGTTGACCATAGCCGGAGATACAGGGCCAGCTCCCCAACCGGTGCCGAAGGGATAACTGTCTTTGTTGGAATAGTTGTCGGCAGACGGTGAATAGAATTGCGCGCATGTGTTGGAGAACCAGGTATAGGTCCAGTCGGATTTCAGGTTATGTTTGTTGGCGAATAAAGTTTCGTCGGAACTGTTTCCTTCCCATTTCAGGTTATGGTTGATAACGTATTGGTAACGGAACCCTTCGGTATTGTCTTCGGTAGCATCGTTGGTGTAGGCCCAGATGTTGCGTTGGTCGGACACCAGTTTATGACCGGAGTTGTTTACACAGTCATCTATCCAAGAGATGACCTCCTCTTTGGTAGTTCCGTTGGGGAGTTCGTTTTTTTCGTAGCGTCCGGTATAGAAAAGGAATACACGTGCCATCATGGCTTCGGCAGCATATTTTGTAGCGTGTCCGGTCATGTCTGAGCCTTTCGGATAAATCTTTGCCGGCATCATTTCGATAGCGTTTTTCAAGTCGGCTGCAATCTGGGTGTAGATTTCGTCTACGGATGCACGCGGCAGGTTGGTACTTTCCAGTGTGGTGCGTAAAGGAACTCCGCCAAAGACTTGTGCCAGCTCATAATAAGCCATGGCACGCAGGAAGTAGGACTCACCGAAAAGTCGGTTACGTTCGCTCTCGCTGGACCATGATTTCACATTCTCCATTGTGTTGATGGCATTGTTGGCACGGTTGATAAGGGTGTAGCAACGGTCCCAGATGCCGGCAAATGTATTCAGATTGCCACTGTACATAAGGAAGTTGGTGGCACAGTTGTTGGAGTAGGAGAGGTTGCCTCCCAGACAGTCGTCACCTGCCAACTGGGCAATGTAATACTGGGAAGAGGTTTCAGGACTTTCAAACAACAGATGGGCGTATATGGCCGTCACCATCTCTTGGGCATCCTTTTCTGTCTCCGGGAAGTTGGCGGTTGTCTTTTCGGTCAAAAGTTCCGAATCGAGGAAGTTTTCGCATCCTGAAAGAAGAATCAGTATTGCTGATGCTATGAATAATATCTTTTTCATAATTTCTTCGGTTAATTAGAATTTTACATTTAAGCCTATCATATAGGTACGTGCACTGGGGTAGTAGCCCAGGTCGATGCCTGATGCCCAACCATAATCGTCGCCACCGTAACCGATTTCCGGATCCATACCGGAATAGCCGGTGAAGGTAAAGAGGTTCTGTGCGGTCAGATACAGGCGCAGCTGTTGTACCGGTAACTTCTTGAATGCTTTCTTGAAGTCGAATCCCACAGTGATGTTCTTTATCTTAAGATAGTCTCCATCTTCGATATAAATGTCTGATACTCTGTTCCAGTTGGAGCTGGAAGCGCTGGACAGTCTCGGGAACTTGTTGGACGTACCTTCGCCGTGCCAGCGTTGGAATATCTCTGCTGTATAGTTATTCAAGGGTGAGGAGGAGAAGTCACGATAACACTTCAGAATCTGCTGGCCGAATGCGCCGTAAGTAGTGATTGAGAAGTCAATGGCCTTCCAGCTGACATTCAGGGAAAGTCCCATTGTCAGGTCGGGATTCGGGTTACCTATCATAGTACGGTCATCGCCATTAAGACCATTTTTACCGTCCAAATCTTTAAAACGGATATCTCCGGGCTGCCCAGATTACGTCACCCGGCTGTGTCTTGTCGCCGTTCAGTTTCGGACCTTTGTAGTTGTCTATCTGTTCCTGGTTCTGGAATATGCCGTTACTCTTGTAGCCGTAGAAGTAGCCGATGGGTTTGCCTACTTCAGCACGGAAGCACTCTTCGGCTCCTTCCCACAGAACGCTGCCGCTACCGTGGATGATTCCGTCTTTGTTGGCAATCTTGGTCACTTCATTCTTGTTGTGAGCAAGGGTCAGGTTGGCTCCATATTGGAAATCCTTTCCGATGTTGTCGTTCCAGTGGAGTCCTACTTCAATACCCGTGTTTTTTACATTACCGCCATTGACGGACACTGCATTGGCACCGAAGGAAGAGAGTACCGGAGCCGTAACCAGCCAGTCTCTGGTATTTTTGTTATACCAGTCGAATTCAAAGCCCAGGCGGTTGTTCAAGAAGCGTGCATCGATACCGAAATTCAATTGCTCCTGTGTTTCCCAGGTAAGGTCCGGGTTGGTCAGTCGGTAGGCGTATGAACCGGTACTGATGAGGTCCATGGAGTCGCCGAACGTATAACCGCCATATCCGTTGTTGGAAGTTATCAGTGAAAGATATTGGAAAGTAGATACATTACAGTTACCGTTTTGCCCCCAGGAAGCGCGTAGCTTTAAGAAGTCCAGCCATTTGATTCCTGACATGAAGGACTCGTTGCTGATAACCCATCCTGCGGATACTGAAGGGAAGTATCCCCAGCGGTGTCCGCGGGCAAAAGTGGAGGAACCGTCCGCACGCATGATGACAGAAGCCATGTATTTCTCCTGATAGTTGTAGTTGACACGTCCGAAGAAGGAGGCGATGGAACCTTCCCCGTTAGGCTTGCCAGTCAAGGAGGACACACTGTTGGCGGTCAATGGAACATTGGACAAATAAGCGTGCTTGAAATCATAGAAGTTTGAGCCTATGGCTGAACCGCTCATTTCTTCTCCCATACCCCATTTTTCAATACTCTGACCTACCAGGACGTCGATGTTGTGGTCATCGATATTGAAGATGTAGTTGGCTGTATTGTCCCATGACCAACGGTTATACATAGACATGGATTGGGTAACCTTGTCTTCTGCGTTGTTGAGTGACGCACTCAGATAATCGAATCTCGGCAAATAGGAACGATAACTGGAGGCTCCCATGATGTAACCGAACTGGCTCTTGATACGCAGGTTCTTGATGGGTTGCAGTTCTGCATAGAAGCTGCTCTGCATGTAATGGGACTTGCTTAGGTTCTGGTTCATATAGTAGTCCAGATAAGCTATCGGGTTTTTATTGGCTCCGTTGGAGATATCCCATTTGTAGTTATCCTTTTCCTGGTCTGCATAGAGGTAGTAGCCCCCGTCTGAATTGTAAGGGTGCATCAACGGGCTCATGATGAGCATATTGTGCACTCCGTTCCAATAAATGCCGCCGGTTCCGAATGAACCTTGCGTTTGCGAATATTTGTAGTTGATGGTTTCGCCCACTTTCAGGAAGTCAAGATTGCCTTTTTTCATGACTACGTGGTCCGAGTTGACGCGGAAGTTGTAGCGGTTCATTTCTGGAAATTCGCCGGGAACTCCCATGGTAGCTTCTTGGTTGGTGTATGAAATACCTATGGCATATCTGGAACGGTCTGTTCCTCCGGTGATGTTGACTGCGTGGTTCTGTACCAACGCATCTTCATTCAGCACTTCCTTCAGCCAGTTTGTCCCTTTCCATGTTCCGTTCTGTATGGCCTGCAAATCCCTTTCCGGAATATAGGTCGCCCAGTTGTACGGACTCAATCCGTCCATTACACGGCCTTCATCCTGCATCATCATGTACTCTTGGGCATTGAGGATAGTAGGGATTTTGTAGAGGTTCTGCACACCGACATAGCCATCGTAACTGACTTCGGCAACGCCGGTTTTACCTCGTTTGGTGGTAATCAGGATAACGCCGTTGGCAGCACGCGCACCATAGATGGCGGCGGAAGCGGCATCCTTCAAGACGTCCAAAGATTCAATGTCACTCGGGTTCAGCCCGTCGATGCTACCGTTGGCAACTCCATCTACCACATAAAGCGGGGAGAAGGTTCCGGTAGTACCGATACCGCGGATATTCACCTTAAAGCCCGAACCCAGGAAGCCGTTGTTTTGCGTGATGTTGACACCCGGTGACTGGCTCTGCAAAGCGCCCAGGGCATCCACAGTGTTCAGCTTGGCTATGTCTTCTCCTTTCACTTGTACAGTGGCGCCGGTGACAAGTTTCTTTTTCTGTACACCGTAACCGACAACAACTACTTCATCCAGTAGTTCGGAATCTTCTGTAAGGGTGATTTTCATGTTGGCATCTGCTTTGGCTTCCTGCGTCTTATAACCGATGTAGGAAATGACCAGGGTGGCACCTCTTTTTACGTTTAGCGAGAATTTACCGTACAAGTCGGTGGTAACTCCATTGGTAGTACCTTTTTCCAAGATACTTGCTCCGATGGAATTTTCCGAGTAGGTCTCTATTGCCATGATTTTGCTGCTTCCTATAAATAGGGAGGCGATGGCAATTGCTGTGAGGATTTTGTTGTTCGATGTTCCTCGTTTACGATTTTCATTCATAATAGATGTTTTTTGTTTAAGCTAATGGATCTCAAAATAAATAGGTTGAATAGAAGATGACACTAATAGTGTCTTGGGGCTTTCGGGTAAATCATAGGCATTCATTGTTTTTCTAAGGTTACTATATATAATATGGTATATTCTTGGTTAATATCAATGTGCTTTCCAGAGCTTCCGGATTGTTGTTATCAAATATAATCCTAATTTTCATTATTTAAAATATAGAATCGTATGTATTAAAAT
>OHBI01001084.1_pt1 | contig 11246 bp, 9 predicted proteins | sample 1577361 | NCBI WGS metagenome assembly OHBI01 (sample SAMEA3879579, study PRJEB24766) | human gut metagenome | biome: human-associated habitat; feature: feces | place: USA | collected 1985/1987 | reverse complement strand
TTCTTTTATTACTTTCTCTCCAACGTCTTACTGTATCTGGTAACTCATGTTCGTCTAGCCCCATATTAAGAGCACCCATACTTTTTAAAGCTCCTACACCACCTTGATAACCAAGTGCAAGTTCTGCTATTTTACCTTTTTGTCTAAGTGCATATTCTGGATTACCTTTTTTGATTTTTTCTATGTTTGTACGATGTCTGTAAATCACAAGAACTGTCATTAGCCAGCTTGCGACAATAACTGAAATACTTTCCACGTTGAATCCTAGCATCAATGCCGTAATGTATAAGCTGCTTGCGATGGCTGCACACATACTTGCCAAAGATACATATTTAAATAGATATAGGACAACTAGAAACATGCCAAATGGTACAAGTAAGTAGCTTGCATCTTGAAATAAGAAGATGCTTGTAGAAAACAAGAAGCCAAACATTGTACTAACGGCTTTGCCACCATGGAATTTTGCGAAGACTGGATAACAATGTCCGATGCAGCAGGCAAGTCCTGTCCAGATACCGGCCACTTTCGATACTTGGGTTGCGATCGCAATCGCAAGAACAACTTTTAATACATCAAACACAATGACAGAAATTCCCGCTTTCTTTCCAAGAACTCTTCCTGCGTTCGTTCCACCTAGATTTCCTGATCCATATTGGCGAATGTCTGTATGATAGAAAACTTTACCAATGATCAAAGCGAAGGGTAAAGATCCTAATAAGTAACCTAATAAAATACATAAAATAGTTTTCATCTCTTCCACCTCGAAATTTATTTTAGCAGTTTTGATCCACTTAGTCGAGAATTGTATGGAAAAATTAACAATCTGACATAAATAATGCGGATTTAAAATGTAGATTTAAAAGTGTATATTGGAACTAAAAAGTGGACATTGGGCTTAAAAAAGTAAAACCCTTTATAATGAATTTGGGTACAATCAAGTGTTTTGAAGAATGTATACGATTAAATGAGTTCAGATTTAAATTAAGTTGGGATTATTGAACTTGTTAAATGTGAACTAAAGTTTAACACCATTTTAATTGGACATGAATAGTGTATATTCAAAGTGTTTTAACAGGAATTTATGTGCACTTTTTTTGATTTGTTGATATAATAAAGATTACGTTGGAAAGTAGGGATAGTATGCCAAAACAACAATATGATGAAAGTAGTATCGTTATTTTAGAAGGTTTGGATGCCGTAAGAAAGCGTCCAGGAATGTATATTGGATCTACCGATTCAAAGGGTCTGCATCATCTAGTATGGGAAATTGTCGATAATGCGATAGATGAAGCTTTAAATGGCTATGGTGATGAAATCACAATTACACTAGAAAAAGATGGCAGTGTTACAGTAGAAGACCACGGGCGTGGAATGCCTGTTGGAAAACATAAATCAGGGGTGAGTACACTTCAAGTTATTTTTACCATTCTGCATGCTGGTGGTAAATTTACAAGTCATGGAGGCTATACAAGTGCTGGAGGATTGCATGGTGTAGGTGCAAGTGTTGTGAACGCTCTTTGTACATGGTGTAAAGTTATGGTACATGATGGAAAAGATGTATGGAGTATGACTTTTGAAGACGGGGGAAGTAAGATTGGAAAACTTGAAAAAGTAGGAAAAACCAATCATACCGGAAGTATTGTTTCCTTTAAACCGGATCCGTCTATTTTTAAATCGGTTCACTTTTCATATTCAACCATTTGTGAAAGAGCCCAAGAAGATGCTTTCTTATTAAAAGGGTTAAAAATGATTGTACGCGATAAGCGAAAAGAAGAAAGAGAAGTCGTTTACCAATATGAAGATGGATTAAAAGCCTTTATTGAAGAAGTGAATCAGGATCATACGCCAATGCATGATCCAATTAGTTTTAGAGGTGAAAGTAACCAGATCATTGTAGAAGGATGTTTCCAATATACAGATGAATATCAAGAGAACATTTTCTCATTCACAAACATGGTTCGTACGCGTGATGGCGGATCTCATGAAACAGGGGCGAAACAAGCTTTTACGAAAGTCTTTAATGAATATGCTCGTAAGAATGGTTTCTTAAAAGAAAAAGATAAAGGATTTGATGGGAATGATGTCAGAGAAGGTTTGACATTAGTCATCAATCTGACAATTCCAGAAGATTATCTACAATTTGAAGGGCAGACCAAAGAAAAGTTAGGTACACCAGAAGCTAAGCCAGCAACAGAAACGGTGGTATCGGAAAACCTTCGTTACTTCTTGGAAGAAAATAAAGAGGTTGCCAATGCTCTAGTACGTAAGATCATCAAAGCAGCTCAAGCTCGTAATGCCGCAAGAAAAGCGCGTGCCGATATTCGTAATGGAAAAGGAAAGAACCGTTCGGAAAGAGTGTTATCTGGAAAGTTGGCATCGGCTCAAAGTAAGGATGCCAGAAGAAAAGAATTATATCTAGTCGAAGGGGATTCTGCGGGTGGTTCTGCAAAACAGGGGCGTGATTCAAAATACCAAGCGATTCTTCCTTTGCGTGGTAAAGTATTGAATACAGAAAAGGCAAGTCTTGAAGCTATCGAAAAGAATGAAGAGTTAAATACCATTATTCATGCCTTAGGTGCTGGTGTAGGTGCAAATTTTACGGCTGAAGATTCAAACTACTATAAAGTCATTATCATGACCGATGCCGATGATGATGGAGCTCACATTCAAAACTTATTATTGACATTCTTCTATCGTTATATGCGTGATTTAATTACGCATGAAATGTTGTATATTGCCTTGCCACCACTATATCGAATTGCCAAGGCGGGTAAAGAATACTATTTATATACAAATGAAGAATTAGATGAGAAAAAAGCCGAATTAAAAAATGGTTACACCATTACACGATATAAAGGTCTTGGTGAAATGAATGCCACTCAACTTTGGGATACCACAATGAATCCTGAATCAAGAACTTTACTTTGTGTGACCATTGAAAATGCGATGATGGCTGAAAAAAGAGTGACTGAATTAATGGGAGATAAGGCAGAGCTTCGTCGTAACTGGATCGAAGACAATGTTGTATTTACTCTAGAAGATGATTATAAGGAGGTAAATGCGTGAAAGAAAAAGAAGTAAAACATAATGTTTTAAAGAATTCTTTAGAAGATATCATGGCCGATCGTTTCGCCAGATATTATTCAAGAGCGTGCTTTACCAGATGCAAGAGATGGCTTAAAGCCAGTACAAAGACGTATTTTATATGCGATGTATGAAGATGGGAATACTTACAATAAGCCATATCATAAATCCGCAAAAACAGTCGGTAACGTCATTGGTAACTATCACCCTCATGGGGATAGCTCTGTATATGATGCGATGGTTCGTATGTCACAAAATTGGAAGATTACCAATCCTTTAATTGACATGCAAGGAAACAATGGATCTATTGATGATGATCCGGCGGCTGCGATGCGTTATACGGAAGCGCGTTTAGCCAAAATTAGTGATTTTTTGTTGCAGGACATTGATAAAGATACAGTGGAATGGGCACCCAACTTTTCCGATGAAAAGATGGAACCCACTGTACTTCCTGCACGCTTTCCTAACTTATTAGTCAATGGTATTACAGGTATTGCGGCTGGATATGCCACAAATATTCCACCTCACAATTTAAATGAGGTGGTTCAAGCAAGTATTTATCGTATTTCACACCCCGATTGTTCATTAGAAGAATTGATGCAGTTTGTGAAAGGCCCTGACTTTCCTACAGGCGGCATCGTGATGGGACTTGACGGAATCAAACAAGCCTTTCAAACAGGTCGTGGACGTATTTTAATTCGTTCGAAAGTGGAAATTGTACCAACACGTACAATTAAACAAATTGTGATTCATGAGATTCCTTATGAAGTAATCAAGTCGAACTTGGTAAAGAAAATTGATGAGATTCGTTTAAACAAAAAAATCGATGGAATTTTAGATGTGCGTGATGAAAGTGATCGTACGGGATTAAGGATTGTCGTGGATCTTAAAAAAGATAGTAATGATGAACAGATCTTAAACTATTTATATAAAAATACAGATCTTCAAATATCATACAATTACAACGTCATTGCGATTGTGAACAAGGCACCCGTACAAATGTCATTAGCCATGATGTTAGATGCCTTTATCAACCACAGAGAAGATGTAGTGATTCGTAGAAGTAAATATGATTTAGCTTCCAAAAAAGATCGTGCACACATATTAGAAGGTTTGATCAAAGCTGTAAGTGTAATGGATGAGATCATTCGTATCATTCGTAAATCAAAAGATAAGGCCCATGCCAAAAAGAATTTGATTGAACGTTTTGATTTTACAGAAAAACAAGCAGAAGCCATTGTCGTAATGCGCTTATATCGTTTAACAAATACAGATGTTAAAGAATTAAAGGCAGAATTTAAACAACTACAATGCGACATTGCCGAATTAGAAAAAATCATATCAGATAAGAATGAACTTCATAAAGTCATGGTGGAAGAATTAGAAAAGGTGAATGAAGAATTTAATACACCTCGTCTTTCGGATATTGTACATGAAGTGAAAGAAATCGTAATTGATGAAAAGGCTATGATCTCCAAAGAAGAATGTATGATCACAATTACGCGTGATGGCTATATCAAGCGTGTATCTATGCGAAGCTATAATGCTTCTAGTGAATCCATGACACAACGAAAAGATACAGATTCATTAGTTTGTTACGGAGCGAGTCATACATTACAGACATTAGTTTTCTTCACAAACCGTGGTACATATGGATATATTCCGGTTTACCAGATTGAAGAGGCAAAATGGAAAGATTTGGGTGGTCATATCTCAAATTATATTAAGATGGATTCAAGTGAAAAAATTATCGCAGCCTATGTATTGGATTCCTTTAAAACAGGAGTTCATGTCATAAGTGCAAGTCGTCATGGTATGATCAAGCGTACCGAATTAAAAGAATTTGAAGTTTCACGTTCTAATAAAACAATGGCTTGTATGAAGATTGGGGCTATGGACGAAATGATTAGTGTATCTTTATCTTATAAACCAGATGATCAAGTCATTCTAGTAAGTGAACAAGGCTATGGCTTGATGTATCCGGTTGAACAAATTCCGTTGGTTTCAAATAAATCCAAAGGTGTGAAGGCGATGAATCTATCAAAGGATGATTGCGTAGCTTCTATTTGTGTCAGTCAAAATTGTGAGGAACAAGTCTTAATTTCTACGACAACTCTTTCTTTAAAGCGTATGAAACAAACGGAGATTGCGCCATTAAATCGTCCGGCGAAAGGAAATCGTATTTGTAAGTTAGTGAAGTCCAATCCGAATGTGATATTAAATGTACATGTGGTCGATTTAAATACACCATTTGAAATTTATGCAGAAGATATTATGCGTTTTGAGGCAAAAGAAATCAGTTTGATGAATGCCCAAGCTACATTCTCTTCGCCACTAGGCAAGGTGGACAAGTTTGAGTGGGTCTCACCACTTGAAAATGTTACGGATGGTTCTTGGGTCAAACAAGATGATTTTGAACAACCATCTTTATTTGATGAGGAAAAAGCATGAGCAAACAACAAGCTAATTTAGTATGCCTTTTAGTTGCGGCCATTTGGGGTGGCGGTTTTATCGCGACCGATGCAGCTTTGCGGACATTTGATCCTTTTACTGTTTTAATGATTCGCTTTATTGGCGCTAGCATCGTTAGTATTATTGTATGTTTAGTCAGTCGTGTAAAGATTTCTAGGGAAGCCTTATTTCGTGGAAGTATTTCAGGTGTTTTAATGTACTTAGCTTTTGCGTTTCAAACCTTCGGCTTATTCTTAACGAATACAGGTCAAAATGCCTTTTTAACAGCTGTCAACGTCGTTCTTGTACCCTATATTGTATGGCTATTATGGAAAAAGAAACCGAGCAATCATCAACTTGCGGCAAGTGTTGTTTGTCTTGTAGGAATTGCCTGCCTAAGCTTATCTAAAGGGTATTTCTCATTTAGTTTTGGCGATAGTTTATCTTTAGCATGTGCCTTTTTCTTTGCGTGTCACATCATATCTTTAGAGTATGCGACAGAAAATTCGAATTCAATTGCGATCAATGCTGTACAAATGAGTGTTGCGGCTATCCTTTCGATTCCACTAGCCTTAAGTTTAGAAACGATACCACAAACAATCACTGTACATGCGTATATGAGTTGTGCCTATATGATCATAGTGGCAACGTTCTTGGCATTTCAACTTCAGACTTTGGCACAAAAATATACAGATGCATCGAGTGCGAGTGTTCTTTTATGTACAGAATCCTTATTTGCGAATGTATTTGGATTCTTATTGTTGCATGAAGAGAAAAGTCCAATTATGATTTTAGGGGGACTTTTGATCTTTGTTTCCATCATTTTAACGGAATATAGTGGTCAATTCATATTGTCAAAACCCCAAAAAGATAGTAGAATAGATGAGTAGATAGTGAGGTTGACTAAAACATGGTTGCATCAATTTTATATACGATAGTGGGAGCCATCATTGGTGGCTTGGTTACTTTCTACTTCACTCGTAAGAAGTTTGAAAAAGAAATTAAAGAAAATCCACCAATTAATGAAAAGATGATTCGTGCAATGTTCTTACAAATGGGACGTAAACCTAGTGAAGCACAGATTCGTCAAATCATGAAATCGGTAAACGCAAACCGTAAATAATGATAAAGTGTCTTATGACACTTTTTTTCTGTACGACAGGCAGTCGTGCTTATAGTTGATAATCAATCACCGATTATCAACTGTTTTATTTTATAGACAATAAAGTAAAAGATACTAGTAACACTATACAAACGTCATTGAAGTAAAACGGTCCCAACGAGGTTGAAATACCTTGTCTACCAGGGATATAGCCAGGTAGTAAGCCATACTCAATGCACTCTCGTGAGGGAGTGTGTGAAGGGAGTTAAAGCGAGAGCTCAGGCGCCAATCTATCAATGCGCATGTGGCGTTCAGTATTGATGATGCTGCGGAAAAAAGCAGAAATCCTATGAACAGATATTAAAGACTATATCGATATCTGTTAGTACTGGGCGTGAAAGCAGGAGGCATGAGTTCAAGGGAAGGCACAGATGATCCTGTGAGGTCTCCATATTTAATGGACTACCATCTATAAGCGTAGCGAAATGATGGACAGTGTATGGAGAAGTCAGAGTTACTAATAGTAGCAAAGAAGTTATAGAAATATAATGGAGCGAAGTGGTAACACCTTGTGAGCTTTGAGTAGATGTAGTTATGTAAGTGCAAATTTTAAGAATATTCGTATTAACCTTAAAAGATATTACATGACAGAGGAAAGGAGATAAGAAAAGACATTATGAATGAACCATTAAAATTCAAATTATTTAGTGTGTATGGAAAGATACTACACAAAGATGTTCTTACAGAAGCTTTTCGTAAAGTGAAAAAGAACAAAGGATGTGCCGGCATTGATAAAATCAGTATCAAAGTGTTTGAGGAAAATTTAGATGAAAACATAGATTTGATTTTGAATGAGCTTCGAACAAAGACGTACAAGCCTTCTCCAGTAAGACGAAAGTATATACCGAAGAAAAATGGAAAGTTAAGACCTTTAGGAATTCCAACTATTAAAGACAGGGTCGTGCAACAAGCACTGGTCACTAAACTTGAGCCTTTCTTTGAAGAAAATGTATTTCATGACAATTCCTGCGGATTCAGGCCTAACAGAGATGTTAAGTTAGCCATCAAGAAGATTGTGTCTAGATTAGAAAGTGGATATCTATATATCTATGATTTTGATATAAAAGGCTATTTTGACAATATACCTCACAAGAAACTTATGAGAGTTATCAATAAGTATGTGTCAGATGGAACAGTACTAGATATGATTTGGAAAACACTTAAAGCAGGGTACATGGAAGATGAAATACGATATGAAACTGCGAGTGGTACACAGCAAGGTGGAGTTATTTCTCCACTATTAGCGAATATCTATTTGAATGAGCTTGACTGGGAATTAGCTAAAGCAAATCTTGAATTTGTAAGGTATGCCGATGACTCGATAGTCATGTGTCAAACAAAGGAAGATTTGGAAAAAGCCAAAGTCATAGTTCATGAAACACTACAACGTCTAGGCCTTGAATTGGCAGAAGATAAAAGTGATGATATTGATTTTCACGAGAAAGATTTTGATTTCCTAGGCTTTACGTTCAACCATTTAAAAATGTCAAAAAATAGACATGTCTATTACACGTTTGGACCATCCGTAAAATCGTTAAAGAAGTTTAAGAGTGATATTAAATCTGTCACCAAGAAGAGTTGTACATACTCTTTTGAGAAGTGGACAGAGATTTTAAACCCAGTGTTAAGGGGGAAGTTCAATTATTTTCTTATACCTTTCCAAGTTAAACAGGAAATTAAACTTCTGTTAGAAGAACGCGGTCGAATAATGCATGGTATACCTGCACTTAGAACAAACGCATTAGATGGCTATGTAAGACAAAGACTTCGTGTTAACTTTTCTTGCCGAGGCAAGCGACATGGTGGGCAATTGCAAGGAAAACTACTAACTGTCAAATATGATAACAAGTTCTTCATAAAATGTATGGGTCTCGTTACAGGAACATTTATGCAGGCCAAATTATTTTCTCCAGGAATGGACATTGACGATTTTATACTGTTGAAGGACACTAATAAAAGTAAAAGAGCTTCTAATCAACATATACAGAGGTTCTTTAGTTATGCATACGCAAAATAATCTGAATTACAACATTCAAGTCTTTTCTGAAAATTTAATTCACATTGGTAAGCCGTATGCCTTAGTAGGGCACGTACGGTTTGATAAGGGGCGGTAGAATTTAAACTCTATCGCCTACTTTCTTGTGCTATACTAATGTTGCTTTTTTTGAGGGGGATATACATGTTAGAGTTAGTCATATTTGATGTAGATGGGTTAATGATTGATACGGAAAGCGTATGGAAAGAAGCTTTTGATAAAGCAGGAGATAAGTATGGTATTCCTGATTTAGGAGACACTTTATTTCCTTCCTTGATAGGAAAAAGATTGGAAGATGAGCAAGAATTGTTGGATCGTCTTTTACCAAGTGATATCCAAGATAAATTGTTGAATGATTGGAGACAAATGGGGCTTTCTTCTTTAGAAAAAGAAGTGCCTGTTAAACCAGGCTTATATGAAATGTTGGACTTTTTAGAACAACATCATATCAAAATGGCTGTCGCAACAACGACAAGAAGAGATTTAACCGAACAAAGACTTAAAAAGATTGAGGTATATGATCGTTTTGATTATGTTCTTTGTGGGGATGAAGTCACAAAGCGTAAGCCAGATCCAGAAATTTATTTGAGTGTTTTAAAGAAAATGAACACAAAAGCAGAAAATGCGATTGTATTAGAAGATTCGAGTGTGGGTGTTGAAGCAGCTTATAGAGCGGGTATTGACTGTATTCAAGTGCCTGATCTGATTGCTCCAACAGAAGTACAAAAGGAGCAGACAATTTGTATAGTAAAAGATTTGATCGAAGCTAAAGATTATATTAAAGAGAATAGAGTACATAATGCGACAAAATGATTTTGAAAATACTCCTATGTTAAAACTCGTCATGTCTCTAGCTATACCGAGTATGATTGCTCAACTTGTGAATATTTTATATTCCATTGTCGATCGTATGTTTGTGGGACAAATTGAAGAAGTGGGAAATGTATGTTTGGCAGCCGTTGGAATATGTGGGCCAATTGTTACTTTATTATCGAGTTTTGGAACGCTTGTTGGTATTGGTGGTTCGATTTGGCTATCTATGTGTTTGGGACAAAAGAATGAGAAAAGGGCCAGTCAAATCTTATATAACAGCTTTGTGATGTTGGTTGTTCTTTCCATTTGTTTAACACTTGGATTCATTCTTTTAAAACACAATTTGATCTATTGGTTTGGAGGCAGTGATGCCCTTTATCCTTATGCCAATACTTATTTAACAATTTATACATTAGGAACTTTCTTTGCCTTAATGTCAATTGGATTGAATTATTTTATTACGGGACAAGGCTATGCCACAATCGCAATGTTGAGTGTATGCATTGGGGCCATCACAAATATTATTTTTGACTTTATTTTAATTCGTACACTTAAAATTGGTGTGTCTGGAGCTGCCATTGGTACAGTTGTAGCCCAATTTATATCGTGTATGTTTGTGCTTTGTTTTTTAAGATTCAAATCGAAAATCAAACTTCATAAAGAGGAATTATCTATAGAAGATGAAGCATATTGTAAAACTTGGATTTTCTCCATTTCTGATTATCGCATCTGATTCAATCATTTTAATAGTGATGAATATGATGCTTCAAAAGTATGGTGGAAATATGGGTGATATTTATATTTCGGCTATTACTGTAGCTCAAAGCTATTTCTTATTGATTACAGGACCATTACTTGGCATTAGTTCGGGTACACAACCGATATTTGCGTATCATTTTGGTTCGCAAAATTTAAAGAAGATCAAAGAAGCCTTTAAAATTGTGATTTCATTTGCGTTTTTATTTTGTTTGATCATTTCAATGTGTTACTCAAATGTATTTGTGGCTATGTTTACTAATGATGTCATGACTATGCCAATCGCAGATAGGGCTATTAAAATCTTCTGTTTAGGTATTTTAATGATGTCTATTCAATATGTTTTGGTAGATGGAATTACAGGATTATCTAATGTAAAATTATCATTATTTTTATCATTAAATCGTAAGCTGATGTATTTGGGTTGCACATGTTTATTGCCTGCTTTTTTAGGGGTTTCTAATATTTTTTATGCACAACCTGTAGCGGATATTTATGCAAGTATTGTGACAATCATTTGTTTTATAAAAATCATACCTTCTTATTTAAAAAGTCATGGAGTGAAGTAAGGCGAGATGAACTAACATCTCGTTTTTTTAATACTACAGTCTTTTTCTGATATAATAGTGGTGTAGGAGGAATCTGTATGGCTATATTTCTAAATCCTGATAATGCGAATTTTAATGAAGCGGTTCATTCAAAAATATATGTGGATAAAACGGGTTTAATTGAATATACAAATAGTGTGCTTTCAACCACAGCTAAATTCATTTGTAATTCAAGACCTAGACGTTTTGGAAAATCCATGACTGCCGATATGCTTTGTGCTTATTATTCAAAGGGATGTGAATCTAGAGAATTATTTCAGCCATATACGATTTCTTCATGTTCTACATTTTAGAAGTATATAAATCAATATGATGTCATTCATATTGATGTACAATG
>OHBI01001081.1_pt1 | contig 11267 bp, 7 predicted proteins | sample 1577361 | NCBI WGS metagenome assembly OHBI01 (sample SAMEA3879579, study PRJEB24766) | human gut metagenome | biome: human-associated habitat; feature: feces | place: USA | collected 1985/1987 | reverse complement strand
TTTTCAAAAAAATCCCAATACTATTTAAGTGAGCTACACCTAAAAGCTAGTTCGGTCGATAATTTGTGGGGATTGTCCTTGTATATTACAACTCTTCTCCTCAGAAACTATCGCTTCTTGGGTTTCTTCCCCATACTATTCCCCGGCACAGGGGAGAAGGTATGACGCCCTCGGTAACGAAGACAAAGCCGAACGTAATCTATTCCTCCTATCATTTTTATTGAGTTTTTTTCTTTCCTCCTAATAAGAAGCTGTTTTAAATTTATTGGGAAATAATATTATCATTGCAAGCAGGTATGTTCCGGCCATATTGAGCCCCTGTCTCGGAATAAATTTAAAACAGCTTCTAAAAAAAGAGTCCCATTCTCTAAACGGGACTCTTTCCATACATTACATTTATTTTACCAAAGAGACATTTGCGAGGAATCAACTTGCTGCGCTTTCTTTTGCTCCACAGCAACCTGTTCTTCGGCTTCACGCTTCTTTTTCTCCTCTTCTTTCCGTTTTGCAATCATTTCAGGTGTATCGGGTCTGGTAGGAATTAACCAGTTATCATCGAATGAATCGAGACCCGGAAAATCGTCTTCCCCTGTATTTGTATCAACACTCTTAGGGGAATTCTCCGTAACTTCCTTCGATTCCTCTACTGAAGTTTTTACATTGCTTTTTGTTTCACTTTCGTCCTGACGAACTTCAAAACTAATTACGGACGATGTGTCTTGTTTCTCTTCGACTGGCGTAACGGTTTCCGGCTCTTGCTTTTCATTCGTGTTTTTCACAAATTTCAAATTCTCTATCTGTGCTAATAGTTCTTGTCGCTGATTTCGCAATGCGGCTATCATTGCATTGGCATTTTCTAAATCGCTTTTCAACGACTCAATTTCGTTTTTGTTACCGACATTTCCTTGTGTTACAGCCTGTTCTAATTTTTCTTTTTGTTCTATCAGATCATTCAGTCGAGCTTGGAGTTGTTTATTTTCTTCCTCCACAGATTGCAAGTTGTCTAAGAGTTGTGCTATTTTTTCATCTTTCGATGCTTTTATCTGCTCAAACTGTTGCAATTTAATTTCGACTTCATCTACTACCTTCAACCCATTCTGTGCTTCGGATAGCTGAATTTCGAGATCCTTTATCTGCTTTAAGAGTTGTGAATTTTTATCTTCTCGTTGCATTAAGTCTTGTCGAGCTGCTTCCAACTGACTTGCAATCTCGGTCTCTTTATCTTTTGCCTGTGATAGTTCTTTGCGAGCCTGCTGTAAATCCATGCGAAGTTGCTCTACATCGGATATATTTTCTTTCTGTGTTTTAAGTTCGGCTCTTAACCTCTCAATTTCGGCAGAAGCTGCCTCCAATTCTTCTTGATGAACATTAGATACTTTCAATTTATTCACCAAACTTTTATTTTCCAGTTCAAACTGCTCTTTTTCGGCTTCTAACGCAGCGATACGAGTTTCCAGCTCATGCACTTTTTCCGCCACCGCCCGTTTCTGTCGTTCGGCGCTTAATTGAGCACTTTGCATAGTATTACGCTGCTCTTCCAATTCTCTCATTTTTACCCGCGCCTCTTCCATTTCTTTCGTTAAATTGAGGTGTTCTGTTTTCCATTTCCGTGAAACGGATTCACGGGCACGCTCATTTACCGCACTGATAAATTCTTTAAACGGTTTATCTAATCGATCGAAGAGATATTTTTTCTCCGCTTCCTTATCCAATGCGGCCAATATATAATCGGGAAGCGATTTGTTCAATAATTCTAACAATGTATCGAGCAGCGTATCGGGGAGTTGCAGTTCCTCCTCTTTGTCTTCTCCAACTCTCGAAGCAGACGGAGTAACGTCACTCTCATTATCCTGTCGCTCTTTTTCCCGAATACATGCATTCGTAATATTTTCAGCAGTATAAGGTTGAGCCTCGAATTCATCATCTTCGCCAGAAAACCCCAACGCTTTCATCGTTTTTCTAAATATAGACATAATTTTCTATCTTATTTATTTTCAATTTGTTCCACTCCGGGCTTTGTCACCAGACCTTTCCCTTTGCGTCCGTTTATCTCTATCAATACAGGAACATCAAATTTAACAATTCTCAAAGATTCCGATTCGTACACAGCAGGGAGCTCATTCAGATAACTTTCATCGTAATAGCCATCGTCTGCAAATGTATTTACCGTAAAATAGCCAACACCAAACGAAGTCAAATTCTGAAAGAAATGCGTTCCCTGACTTGGTTCTATCCTATAATTATCAAGTGCGGACTCTACAATGAGACGGGCTGATGATATATGCGGCCATTTAACCGGAATTCCCAGTGAAGAGTCACTCGACCCCCATCGCCCGGGCCCTACCAAAATATAGTTTTCTTCCCGCTCGGTAAAGATACGATTTATTTTCTCTATTTCACGTGCTATATTTACATTATTTGAGGACTTAAAACTCGATGATTTTACATAGACAATATGAGATACATTATCCATCACGCCGTGTCCCAACGCCGTATTGCTTTTAAGAATGGTTCTTTCGTCGGGTAAATCCATTACTTCGTCGCTAAGCATTTCCTTCATATCGACAATAGGCCTTATCTGCAACCAATAGACCGTACCGGGAGTATTACCCGGCCCTACAAGATTTCCTGCAAACTCTATTTCTACCGGCCGTCCCATTTCGCGACTGCCAATGGTAAGCATGGAATCGAGAATAGAGGCTAACGGAAAGGCTTTATGTTGCAAGATATTGGCAAACGTAACGACTTTGCGCCCCCCATCATAGTAACCGTCCCGGATCATCTGATCGACAGGATCGTAAGTAGAAACCATCAAACGAAGGGAATTGTCTTTCTCGGCATCACGAACGGAGAGTTTCAACAAATTGAAGCCATCGTCAATAGAGAAAGGTTTTTCACCTCTATTCATATCCAATGCATAGAATCGTGTTTGTGTATCTCTCAACGCCAAATCGAGTGTACTGGTTTGCAATACTTTATTGGGATGCCGTGGAGAGAATCGTAAACTGCGTCCTCCATCGACAATATATTTTCCTAACCCAATGGCCAAATCGACAACTCCATCTTCGGCCTTTTCGTCATTAATAGGATAGTAGTTTATCGAACGCCCTACTCCTGCAAACGACGGATAATAACGATCGTTGTATTGCGTACCCACCACTTCCTGCAATATAATCGCCATCTTTTCTTGATCGATAACATTCGACGTAGCTGCCATATAGGCTTTACTATCGGCGTAAAAAACCGAGGCATAAACTGCTTTTATAGCATCTAACAGTAAACGGAGCATCTCGTTCTTATCGTCCAACGAGGGTATCATATAGGTAGAATAGATACCGGCGAAAGGTTGATAGTGGGAATCTTCCAACAGACTCGACGAACGAACGGCAATGGGCTTACCCACCACATCGAAAAATGCCAAAAAATCGGGCTTTAATTCTTCGGGGAGCTTCGCTTTAAGAAAATGCTCCAAAATTTCTTCATCGGAAATATCGGAAAGAGCTATTTGATAGAGATTATTACTCTCCATAAAGGTATCGAATATATCGGTACACAAAACTACCGTTTTGGGAACGGTCACATTCACGCCTTCGATATTATCGAAAGTCGGATTTCTTTTTATCATGGCGTCGATAAACGCCAAGCCTCTTCCTTTTCCTCCCAAAGAACCATTACCAATACGAGCAAAATTGGAGTATTTGTCAAAACGGTCACGCTTGAAAATGGCAACTACTCCCCTATTCTTCATTTTTCTATACTGTACAATAGCGTCGAAAATGAGTTTACGAATCTCAGATATCTCACTCAAATCGGTAATTTGTCGAGGCTGCAAGGCTTCGGCCATAGGGAAAATGGCCCGAGAATAGAGCCATCGGGATATGTGATTACGAGAGGCATGATAATAAAGAGAGTCGTCGGGAATAATATCTATATTGTCTTGTAAATCTTTTAGATTTTTTATTGTCACGATAGGCTCTCCCGTATTAGGATTGATGAATGTAAAATCACCGAAGCCGAAATTTTTCAATATCGTTTTTCTCAAATCGACCGGTAATTTCTTAGAATTTTTATCCAAGAACGAAGCGTTGAGCTTAATGGCTTCTTTTTGATTTTCGCGTTCGGAAGACTCGATAATAAGAGGCAAGTAAGGATCGCAAGAACGCACATAGGTGCAAAATTTTATTCCTGCTTTTTTATCTTTTTCGCCTGCCCTAACGAACGAAACATCGGATACGAATATTTTTCATATATCTGCATAGCTTCCTCATAAGTTCGTGCCAACATTACTTTGGGACGCCCCCGCATACGCAGCATTCGCTCGTGATCGTTCAAGGCTTCGGTCGAAAATATTTGGGATTGCTTCAACACAAAATTATACAAATTAGGCAAAATGGAAGAATAGAACCGGATAGAGTCTTCTACCAATAGAATGAGTTGCACACCTACCGAAGTAATATCGACTTCGGCATTCATTTTATCTTCGATCAGCTTAATAATAGCCACTAACAAATCGACATTACCCAACCAACTGAACACGTAGTCCACCCCACTCAAATCTTCCTTTGCTATACGCCTTGAAACTTCGTGAGAAAAAGGGGTCAGAACGACAATAGGGATATAAGGGTAAAGACGTTTCATCGCCTTTGCCTGCGTAAAGGTCTCGGAACAATCGACTCCGGGCATAGTTATAATCAAGTCATAACGTTTCAAAGCCAATTCCTCGAAGGCTTCCTCATTGGTCGTTACCTGTTTCACCCGAGGAGGCGAACTCAGATTCAGAGAAACATATTCGAAGTAAATTTGTTCCTCCACCCGCCCGTCTTCTTCCATGATAAAAGCATCATATCGGCTCGCAACAAGTAAGACATTGAACACTCTTTTTTGCATTAAGTTAGCAAAAGAGGTATCTTTCAGATATAATTGGTTAATATTTGGTCGATTCATTATTTTTTTGTCGATTCCGGCTTTCAAATTGCCATTTTATTTTTTGCGATTTTATTGTTCAAAAGTAGTAAAAAAAATTTTTTTATCCATATAAATATGTACATTTGCGATAAGAGAAACGAGCATCTTCCAAAGAGATGCCCAACCAAGAATTTAACTTAATAATATCGCGACTATGAACATCGAGCACATCATGACATCATTGGCGGCAAAGCACCCCGGTGAGTCGGAGTATTTACAAGCGGTACACGAGGTGTTACTTTCCATAGAGGAAGTTTATAACCAACACCCCGAATTCGAAAAAGCCAAATTAATAGAAAGGCTTGTCGAACCCGACAGAATCATCACCTTCAAAGTGCCCTGGGTAGATGATAACGGCGAAATACAAGTAAACTTAGGATACCGGGTACAATTCAACAATGCCATAGGCCCGTACAAAGGAGGAATAAGATTCCATGCATCGGTAAATCTTTCCATATTGAAATTCCTCGGATTCGAACAAACATTCAAAAATGCACTGACCACTCTACCTATGGGCGGTGGAAAAGGTGGTTCGGATTTCAGCCCTCGTGGTAAATCAGATGCCGAAATCATGAGATTCTGCCAAGCATTCATGTTGGAATTGTGGCGTCATTTAGGCCCCGACACCGACGTGCCTGCGGGCGATATAGGCGTAGGAGGCCGTGAGGTCGGCTACATGTTCGGTATGTATAAAAAACTGACGCACGAGCACACCGGAACGTTTACCGGAAAAGGTCTCGAATTCGGAGGTTCCCTTGTTCGTCCCGAAGCAACCGGCTACGGCGGACTTTACTTCGTAAAACAAATGCTGGCAACCAAAGGAATAGACATCGCCGGAAAGAGAATCGCCATCAGCGGATTCGGCAACGTAGCATGGGGTGCGGCATCAAAAGCTACACAATTAGGAGCGAAAGTAGTCACCATTTCGGGACCTGACGGTTATGTATATGATCCAGACGGTATTTCAGGCGAAAAGATAGACTATATGCTCGAACTTCGTTCGTCGGGTAATGACATTGTTGCCCCTTATGCAGAACAGTATCCGAATGCTACCTTTGTAGAAGGCAAGCGCCCGTGGGAAGTGAAAGCAGACATCGCGCTTCCTTGTGCTACCCAGAATGAATTAAATGGAGAAGATGCTCAAAATCTCATAAAAAATGACGTACTTTGCGTCGGAGAAATTTCCAACATGGGATGTACTCCCGAAGCAATCGACCTCTTTATTGAACATAAGACAATGTATGCTCCGGGTAAAGCGGTCAACGCAGGCGGTGTTGCCACTTCCGGTTTGGAAATGTCTCAAAACGCAATGCACCTAAGCTGGAGTGCTGCCGAAGTGGACGAAAAGCTCCATGCAATCATGCACGGCATCCATGCACAATGCGTGAAGTACGGCACGGAACCCGACGGATACATTAATTATGTGAAGGGTGCCAACATTGCCGGATTTATGAAAGTAGCTCACGCAATGATGGGACAAGGCGTTATTTAGAAGACTTTGTTTAGTTGTATTTGTATTTGTGGTTTGCGCTGCTCGCCTCCTGTGACAGGACGCGGGTAGCGCTATTTTTTTGAGATTAACATTATTTTCGCTGGAATTAATTATCTTTGTGGCATGATAGGTTAAATAATGGTTTGTGAATTTGTTATATCAGATAAACAACTCACAACTAATAATTTACCATTGATAGTTTTGTAATTAATAATCATGTAATAAATAAAAAATGCTACAACCCGAATTGAAATTTCGCCGTGACAAGATTCGCAGTCTGATGGTGTCACAGGGCATTGACGCCGCACTTATCACTTGTAATGCAAATTTAATTTACACGTATGGCTGTGTAGTCAGTGGCTATCTTTACCTCCCCCTTCATTCGCCTGCACTATTATTTTTCAAACGCCCTAATAATATCACAGGAGAACATTCGTTCTCGATTCGCAAACCGGAACAAATCGTTGACCTGTTGAAAGAACAAGGATTGCCGATGCCAACCAAACTGATGTTAGAAGGTGACGAGCTCCCTTATACGGAATATTGCCGTCTGGCCAGCCTGTTTCCGGAAGCAGAAGTTGTAAATGGCACCCCGTTGATTCGTCAGGCACGCAGCGTAAAAACACCTGTAGAAATTGAGATGTTCCGCCGTTCGGGCATTGCCCACGCCAAGGCATACGAGCAGATTCCAAGCGTATATCGCCCCGGTATGACGGACATCGAGTTTTCCATTGAAATAGAACGCCTGATGCGTCTGCAAGGTTGCCTCGGAATTTTCCGGGTATTCGGACGCAGCATGGAAATATTCATGGGTAGCGTACTGACCGGAGACAATGCCGGATACCCCTCGCCTTATGATTTTGCTTTAGGTGGACAGGGACTTGATCCTGCTTTGCCGGGAGGAGCAAATAAAACTCCGCTAAAGGAAGGTCAGAGCGTTATGGTGGACTTGGGAGGCAACTTCAACGGTTATATGAACGATATGAGCCGCGTATTCTCAATAGGAAAGCTGCCCGAAGAGGCTTACACCGCCCATCAGGTTTGTTTGGATATCCAAACAAAGATAGCTTCCATCGCCAAACCGGGCATTGCTTGTGAAGTGCTTTACGACATAGCTGCCGAAATAGCCAAAGAAGCCGGATTTGCCGACAAATTTATGGGAACAGGGCAACAAGCCAAGTTTATCGGCCACGGTATCGGACTCGAAATTAATGAAGCTCCAGTATTAGCTCCCCGCATGAAACAACAATTAGAACCGGGCATGGTCTTTGCCCTCGAACCGAAAATCGTTATTCCGGGGGTAGGCCCCGTAGGCATTGAAAACTCTTGGGTAGTAACCAACGAAGGAATAGAAAAGCTGACGAACTGCAATGAAGAAATCATTGAATTAAGTTAAACAGACGATGAAAAAGATGTGTCCGGCAAAGAACAGACACATCTTTTTCTACTAATAATAACACACTTAACCCCCAAAAACAATGAAACAACCTTTCATTCTAACCCTTATGTCCACTGTTGCCTGCACTGCAACAGCCACTAACAAAGCACCGGAAAACACTACACCGACAAAGTCAAAAACACCCAACGTCGTATTTATCTATGCTGATGATCTCGGTTATGGCGATTTGGAATGTTACGGAGCTAAAAACGTGCAAACCCCTAATGTCAACCGGCTGGCAAAATCCGGAATTCTTTTCACCAACGCTCATGCAACAGCCGCCACCAGTACCCCTTCCCGCTATTCCATGCTGACAGGAGAATACGCCTGGCGCAAAGAAGGAACGGATGTAGCGGCAGGAAATGCCGGGATGATTATCCGCCCCGAGCAATACACCATGGCAGATATGTTCAAAAGTGTCGGTTATGCTACTGCCGCAGTAGGCAAATGGCATTTGGGACTTGGAGATAAAACCGCTACTCAAGACTGGAATGCTCCGTTGCCTTGCGCATTAGGTGATTTAGGATTCGACTATCATTATATCATGGCAGCTACAGCCGACCGCGTGCCTTGTGTCTATATCGAAAACGGAAAAGTTGCCAACTACGATCCGAGTGCTCCTATCGAAGTAAGTTATCAAAAGAACTTCGAGGGCGAACCTACCGGAAAAAGTAATCCTGAATTACTTTACAACCTCAAGCCAAGTCACGGTCACGACATGTCTATCGTCAACGGAATTTCCCGCATCGGTTTCATGAAAGGCGGAGGAAAAGCACTCTGGAAAGACGAAAACATTGCTGATTCATTAACGACACATGCCATTCAGTTTATTGAGGAGAACAAAAACAAACCTTTCTTCCTCTACTTTGCCACTAACGACGTACATGTTCCCCGCTTTCCTCACGACCGTTTCAGAGGTAAAAACCCGATGGGATTAAGAGGCGACGCTATCGTACAGTTCGATTATTGTGTCGGTGAAATTCTGAATACATTAGAGAAATTGGGTTTAAGAGAAAATACGCTCATCATTCTTTCAAGTGACAACGGCCCGGTGGTAGACGACGGATACGACGACAAAGCAGAAGAACTGCTCAACGGTCATAGCCCTGCGGGACCGTTACGGGGCAACAAATACAGCGCCTTCGAAGGAGGCACGCGTATTCCCGCCATTGTCAGCTGGCCTGCGGGAGCAGAAAAAGGCATGACTTCAGACCTGTTGGTTTCGCAAGTAGACTGGTTGGCTTCTCTGGCTTCCCTCACCGGAGCTACAATGCCTAAAAGCACTGCACCGGATAGCTACAACTATCTGGGAAGTTGGCTAGGTAAAGAAAAGACAGACCGCCCGTGGGTAATAGAGCAGGCTTCCAACCACACGCTGTCCGTCCGCACCAAAGACTGGAAGTACATCGAACCGAATGACGGACCGAAAATGATCCAGTGGGGACCGAAGATAGAAACCGGAAACTCTAAAGAACCGCAGCTTTATAAAATGAAAGAAGTGAAAGAGGTGACCAACTACGCAAAGAATATGCCGGAGAAAGTGGCCGAACTGCAAAATATCCTTCAAAGCGTACGCGAAGGAAAAGATTTAATCGGAAAATAGATTCAGGATATAGAATGATGAAATGCCTCATAAAGACAGTCACAAAGCCTTAGAGAGGCATTTCATTCTAACCAGCTTAACCTTATTTAATTGCATAATATGATGAATTATAAATCAATCTCGTTGATAGGCGGCACGCTGCTTCTATCTACCTTAACTGCCAACGGACAGAAAAAGAACACCCAACCCAATATTCTTTTCATTCTTTGTGACGACATGGGATATGGAGATTTAGGCTGTTACGGTCAACCATTTATCCGCACCCCTCATATAGACACCATGGCCAATGAAGGTATGCGTTTTACACAGGCATACGCCGGCAGTCCCGTCAGCGCGCCTTCCAGAGCTTCATTCATGACAGGGCAACATTCAGGCCACTGTGAGGTGCGAGGCAACAAAGAATACTGGAAAAATGTACCGATCGTGTTGTATGGGCAAAACCAAGAATATTCGATAGTAGGACAACATCCTTATGATTCCGACCATGTAATCTTGCCGGAAATAATGAAAGACAATGGCTATACCACGGGTATGTTCGGCAAATGGGCGGGAGGATATGAAGGCTCGCGTTCTACTCCCGACAAACGGGGAATAGATGAATATTACGGTTACATCTGTCAATTTCAGGCTCATCTCTACTACCCCAATTTCCTGAACCGTTATAGTAAAGCGTTGGGCGACACCGGAGTGGTGCGTGTGGTGATGAATGAAAACATCAAATATCCGATGTATGGTCCCGACTACCAGAAACGTCCGCAATACTCGGCCGACATGATTCATCAGAAAGCATTGGAGTGGCTGGACCAACAAGACGACCAACAACCGTTTTTCGGCATATTGACTTACACCTTGCCTCATGCGGAACTCGTTCAACCGGAAGATTCTATCCTGAATGAATACAAAGCCAAATTCAACCCGGACAAAGAGTTTAAAGGAAGCGAAGGCTCACGATACAATGCTATTACGCACACCCATGCTCAATTTGCAGGAATGATTACCCGTCTGGATTATTACGTGGGTGAAGTCCTGAAAAAGCTGAAAGAGAAAGGGCTGGACGAAAACACATTGGTTATTTTCTCCAGTGACAACGGCCCTCACGAAGAAGGCGGAGCCGACCCTACTTTCTTCGGCAGAGACGGAAAACTACGTGGATTAAAACGCCAGTGTCATGAAGGAGGAATACGTATTCCGTTTATCGCGCGTTGGCCGGGACACATACCGGCAGGTAAAGTGAACGATCATATCTGTGCTTTTTATGATTTAATGCCCACATTCTGCGAAGTGATCGGCATCAAGGACTACGAAAAGAAATATCGCAATAAAGAAAAAGAAGTCGATTATTTCGATGGGATTTCTTTTGCTCCCACACTGCTGGGTAAGAAAAAGCAAAAGAAACATGATTTCCTGTATTGGGAATTTGATGAAACAGACCAGATTGCCGTACGCATGGACGATTGGAAGATGGTGGTAAAAAAAGGAACACCGTTCCTCTACAACTTAAAAACGGACATTCACGAAGATACTGACATAGCACTCCAACATCCGGACGTTGTAGAAAAGATGAAAGCTATCATCTTCGAACAACATACGCCCAATCCATATTTCTCGGTAACACTACCCAAACAGTAAACGTACGGATAAAGAAATAATGAGTAATCAGCAGTTAGAAAGCAAGGTTTCATTCATTTCCGCACAGTTTTGAATAAAATAATAGAGTATTCTGGAAACGTTGTGGTAAATCTGAAAAAGATGATTGAGTTTTTAAGATT
>OHBI01001077.1_pt1 | contig 11332 bp, 5 predicted proteins | sample 1577361 | NCBI WGS metagenome assembly OHBI01 (sample SAMEA3879579, study PRJEB24766) | human gut metagenome | biome: human-associated habitat; feature: feces | place: USA | collected 1985/1987 | reverse complement strand
CTTTTCTTTATCTCGGAGTTTTTGTTCTGATATTCCTTGTTTAACACTCTTTTGTTATAATAACTTTTGCATTAACACATCTATTCCCTTATTTCCTATATATTTGCGCAATCTGCGAATTTGATATTAAAAAAAGAAGATTATGGTTTACGTATTATTTATAGTCATTGCATTAGTTAGCTTTGCGGTACAACGTACATTGCAAAGTAAATTCGAACGTTATTCTAAAATTCCCATTCCTTATGGCCTTACAGGACGGGATATTGCCATGCGTATGTTGCAGGAGAATGGAATAAACGATGTTTCTGTAACGCAGGTCGATGGGCATTTGACCGATCATTATAATCCGGCCACACATACGGTAAACCTCAGCCGTGATGTTTACTATGGCAACAGTGTCGCAGCGGCTGCCGTGGCTGCGCATGAATGTGGACATGCTGTACAACATGCCCGTTCTTATTCTTTCCTGAATTTGCGCTCGGCTCTTGTGCCGTTCGTGAGCTTCGCTTCGAATTGGGTACAGTGGATTTTATTGATAGGGATTCTCACGATACAGGCTTATCCGGCTATTATGCTATTGGGTATAATTTTATTTGCTGCGACGACTTTGTTTAGTTTTATTACTCTGCCGGTGGAGATTAATGCCAGTCAAAGGGCGTTGGCTTGGTTGAACGGAGCCGGGGACCGATGCAAGTACTCACGACAAGGCCAAAGACGCATTGAAATGGGCTGCATATACTTATGTAGTGGCAGCGTTGGGGTCGTTAGCAACGTTGGTGTACTACATTATTATTTTTGCAGGAGGGCGACGGGACAGTTAAGAGAGCATTGCTTCTATAATATTAAAAAATAAGGGCTGTTATTCATGTGAATAACAGCTTTTTTTATACAAATGAGAGATAAAAATATAAGCTTATTTTGCATATATGAATGAATTATATATTTTTGTTCCGTTTTTTGAGAGTTATTTAATACTTGGGTAAGAAACGGTTTTAAAACTTCGAGTGAAGCTTTTTGAAAAGGGGGATCGGCTTCCGGTTAGTTAATAAGTATGAAAAAGGTTTTTAATAAATGCTTTATTATTTTGGGAGTGATCCTGAATATTCAAATGGTCAATGCACAACGTGTCGCTCTTAAAAGTAATCTCATCGATTGGGCTACATTATCGCCTAATTTGGCGGTAGAAATGAGGTTGAATCAAAGATTGACCCTCGATATAAGTGCTGCGGCTAATCCGTTTTCGTTTACGATTGCCGATATGAAAGCCACGCATTTCCGTTTTCAGCCGGAGTTGCGGTATTGGTTTAATAGGCCTATGGCTCGGCATTTCATGGGAATAAGTTTGTTGGGTGGACTTTATAATGTGAAATTTAAAGAACATCTTTATGAGGGCGATATTTGGGCCGCCGGTCTTACTTATGGCTACGCTTTTGTCCTTAGTCGTCATTGGAATATGGAAGCTACGTTGGGTATCGGTATGGCGAAGTTACGGGCTTTCGATTATCGGGAAGGAGAGGAAAAACCGGCAACACCCAATCTTTCCAAATGGTCGCCTGTCCCTATTCGGCTGGGACTATCTTTCTCTTATATATTTAAGTGATTTTAATTGATAGATTGTTATGTTGAATCTCAATAAATTTTGTTCCTTGTTCATAGGGCTTATTTTGAGTGTCGTTTGCGCTTTGCCTTTGTCTGCGCGTGATATAAATGTACGGGGAACGGTGACCAATATCGAGGGGGAACCGCTATTTCGGGTGAGTATCTATAATGCCGGAACCAATAAACTTATCGGCTCGACGAATGAAGATGGAAAATATTTGGTGAAAATCGATTCGGAAGGAGAGTTATTGTTTACATCGTTGGGATATGAAGAATGTAAAGCTGCCGTCCGTGGGGAATTGACGGTCGATGTCGTGCTTCGTCATTCGGCAGTGGCTCTCGAAGAAGTAGTCGTTTCTGCCAAGAGAATTACCGACAATGTGGTTCCCGAACCCACCGATATCGAAGTGAAAGGAAATTATTTTCATATCCGCACTCGTGTGAAAATTCCCAAAGAGCTTTTTTCTACGAATGCCCGTATGATTATACAACCGGGTGTTTACAATGTCACTCGGGAACAGATGATTTTTCTCGAACCTTTGGTTTTCGATGGGAAAGAGTATGCCATTACTCAGGAACGTATGTACGATTATGATTCGGGTCAAGACCCTTTGTCGCGATATGTTCAGGTGAAAAGTTCTTCTTCCCGCAAGGACGATTTGGTCGGGTATAGTGACTCGACCTATGTAGAAAATGTAAATGACGATTTCCGTTGCGATATGATGGTCTCGATGGAAAATTACAATCGGGTGCTCTATCGCGATACGTTTGTTATTGCCCGGGGTGTTGTGAACCCGTTGCGTTTCCTCGAATACGAGATTCCCGGCAGTGCGGTAAAGAACGAAAATTTTTTCCCGCAGCCAGAGATGCAACTGCGGGATACGAAGGGCGATGTGAATCTTACATTCAGAGTGAACAAGAGCGATTTGAATCTCGCCGATGGGGATAACCGAGAGGAATTGAACCGGCTTATTTCCCGATTGCATCAGGTAGAGAACGATCCGAATGCTCGGTTAAAAAGTTTTTCTATTACAGGAACGGCATCGCCGGAGGGGAACTATGAGAGAAACAAACAGTTGGCGCAGAAACGTATGGCATCGGCAATGTCGCTCATCGTTAAAGAGTTGAACGAGTCTACCCGGAGGCAAATAGATATGCATACGACAGCATCGGTCGAGACTTGGGACCGGGTGGTCTATTTGCTTCGGGCGGATAACAAAATCCGAGAGTCCGATGCTATACAGGAAATAATCGATAAATATCCCGATAATCCGAACCGGCAGTCGAGAAATGTCGTATCGTTGCCTTTTTATCGCTCTTTGATAACTTCCCGGTATTTGCCTCGGTTGCGTCGAGTAAGTTATGAGCTGTTATTTTCGCAATACCGTTATCTCACAGACGAAGAAGTCGAAGCGCTCTATCGTAGCGATAGTGCATCTTTGTCTCGTAATGAATTTTGGCGGCTGTACAATCTTGCCGATTCGATTACCGAGCGTGAGGCGATATGTCGCCGGGCATTGGAGGTCTATCCCAAATTTTTGGTTGCGGCTACCGATTTGGCGGCCATTCTTATCGATAAGGGAGAGCCGGATTCAGAGCTGCTTTTACCTTATCTCGAAATGCCGGAATTGCCCGATGAAACAAGATTGAACCAAGTGGCCGCTTGGTTGTCTGCCGGGCGTTATGCCCAAGCCGACTCTTTGGCATTCGATTTACCGGATACAGGTATTTATCATAAAGCGAAAGTCTATGCCGCCGCGCTGAATGGCCGTTACAACGAGGTGATGCAGGAAATATCGGCGGAATCTCCTTTTAATGAAGTGCTTATGCTTTTGGCTATTAAGTCGAACGAACAAGCATGGGAAAAAGCGAAGCTGCTCGGAAATTCGGCCAAAGAGGAGTATATCAAGGCCGTGGCGGCTAATCGTGTCGACGAGGTGGTTCTCGCTTTGTCCTATTTGGAGAGTGCGTTCAAGAAAGACCCGTCGTTACGAGATGTTGCCAGTGTCGATGGAGATGTATTGGATTTGTTACAACAGGAAGATTAAAGTATGAAAATGAGATATATTATGCGCGGTTTTACTTCGGTGGTTCGACTGCCGCTATTTTTAATCGTTGTTTTTACGATTAGTGCGGCTGCGCAGGAACAACCGGAGAATAATCAGTTTAATGGGTTGGATTATACCTTGCAAAAGCCCGCCAAAAATGAAAGGTATGCTAAAAAGAAATTTGGCGACCATCTTTTTATTTCAGGGGAGGCAGGCCTGATTCTCGATCGTTCGGCCGGTTCTTTGTTCGCTACTCCCGGTTTGGGGCTTCGTGCAGGATTGACGGTAGGCGATTGGTTTTCTCCGGTGCACGGTATGCGTGTGGGGTTAAATGCGGGGTTACATAACGGGCTCGCAGGGGTGAATCCCTATTTTGTCGGTTTGTCTGCCGATTATTTGATGAATATTACTTCTTTGCTGCATAAAGATAATCCCGTTCGAATGTTCGAGTTAATCGGTGTCGCCGGTGGTGAATATCAGTTACTATATCGTACCGGCAATTGGTCGCATGCCGGCGGATTTCGATTGGGTATGCAGACAAGGTTTAATTTTTCTCCATTGACCTTTTTCTATCTTGAACCCCGTATTGGAATTTATTCCGACGGAATAGACGGGATAAAGACTTGGATGCGTTACGACTGGGAGGCTTCGTTGATGGCCGGCTTAGGTTATCGTTTACTATCGGACCCGGTGCGTCGTAAAGCTCCTTTTTTCGGAGCCGATCAAGGTTTCTTCGTTTCTGCGGGAGGCGGTATGGCGACTACATTGACGAGCGGTTCTGGGCTCCTTCTTGATCCCGGGGCTACGGCTATGCTGTCGATTGGAAATCGATTTACTTCTGTTTCTTCTTTGAGATTATCTGGATTGATGCGTTATTTGAAAACCGACGAATTATATAATAAGTCTTCTTTCGGCTTGCAACTCGATTATCTGTTTAATCTCCATGCTTTGTTCGGCGGATATGATCCGAGCCGGCTGTTCGAGATGTCGGGGGTATTGGGTGCGGGTTTTCATTCGGTAGCCGTAGACGATAAATTGCATACCCGGTGGAGCGCGGGGGCAGGTTTGCACGGAGAGTTTCGCCTATCGGATCATTGGGCTGTATTTGTGGAACCTCGTGTCGATGTGTTTTCGAACGAATCTTGGAAAGACGGGTTGAGCGCTGTCGATCCGTTACCGGCTGTTTTGGCCGGATTTACATATCGTCCTGTATCGCCGTCGTTCAATCGGTCGGCGAGGGAAGAGGATGCTTTTGATTTTCCTCGTCGTATAGGAGATCTTTATTTAACGATGGGAGCCGGATTTGCAGGGGCGATGAAATCTTCGCTTTCCAATCCTTTGCCTAATAAGGGTTTCCGTATTTTCGGCGGTATAGGTACGTGGTGGAATCCTGTTTCGGGAGCTCGCTTATTGTTAAATTATTCGTCTCTCGATGCCGAGTTCTCTCCATACAGGACATTGGCTGTCGGTGGCCAACTCGATTACTTGTTGAATTTTTCCACGCTTTTTTATGGGTATGATAGCAATCGGTTTTTTAATTTGAACGGGGTTGCCGGGTTTAATTACGACTATGTCTCTTCCGAGGGCTATTTCCAGCATGGATTCGGAGCGGGTATAGGCTTGCAAGGGACATTCCGTCTCAACGATATGTTCGATTTATTTGTCGAGCCTCGATTGAATGTGAGTCAAAATAACCGTTGGGAACGAAACTTGTTCTCTTCGGTCGATGTCGTGCCGACTGTTACGGCGGGGCTTTCCTACAATCTTTATGCTTACGGAATGAAACACGGATCATTTGAGAAAACCGTAGAATTTCGTAACGAGAATTTTGTCGACCACATGTTTTACGGTTTAAATATAGGAGCAGCAGGTATTCTGCATAAGGGGTTGCGCACTAATCCTTTGGATCGAATCGGGCCGATGGCTTCTCTTTATTTGGGCAAATGGTTTACGGCCGCGTCGGGCGTGCGTTTGACGGCAGGCGGAGGCGCGTATGGCGATTCCCAACCCGGTTATCGCAAGTTCGGTCTTGTACAACTCGATTATTTGTGGAATATCAATTCGACGTTGTATGGGTATAATCCTTCTCGGATATTCCATGCGACATTGGGTGTTGGAGCCGTACTATCCTATGCGACCAGCTATAATTCGGGATTTTATCCCGGTATGGGTTTGAGTTTGCAAGGATTGTGGAATGTAGGTTCGGGTATCGGATTGTTTGTCGAACCCCAAGTGAGGGCTTTCGGGAAAAAATATTCTCGTGAGAGCTTCGCCGGTTTGCCTGTCGACATGTTGACTTCTCTAAATGTCGGTCTGCAATATCAGCTCGATCGATATGACTATAAGGCCAATCATGCCGCTTATGACTTGTCCGATAAATATTTCTTGTCATTGGCCTATACGGGACGGGTATTGAGACGGTCTGGCGATGATTTTGCGGGAGGTCATGGATTGGCTGTTTCTGTCGGCAAGTGGTACACTCCTTTGTCGGCTTGGCGGTTGGGCTTGGATTATGGATATTACGGTGCGGCGCCACGTTATATGTCGCTGGCTTTGTCGGCCGACTATATGTTTAATCTGTCGGCTTTTACGGTCGGATATAATTCCGACAGGTTGTTTGACCTCATTGCGTTAGGCGGAGTGTATGCCGGAGTCGGAAATAGCCAAAAGAAAAATGAATTTGTTTATGGCGTCAGAGCGGGAGTACAAGGACGGTTCAATGTATCTTCGGGCATCGATTTGTTTATCGAGCCTCAGCTTCTTGCATCTCGTGTTTCTCGTAATGACAATGGCTTGGGCTTCGACCCGGAGGCTCGTTTGATGGTTGGCCTCAATTATAAATTGGGCGGGAATACAGTTGCGGGAGGAAAACGAACTTTCGATAAGAGAAACTATTTTTCCGTTTCGGTAGGTCCGTCGTTGTTCAGTGAAACGATTTTGGTGGATCGTTATCGGAAGGTTTCGGTAGGGGCAGACCTTTCTTTCGGTAGATGGTTTACATCGGCATCGGGTATGGAAATAGGTTTGGGATATGATTTTATCGCACCCCATACATCGAAAACTCTTTGCTTGGGGACGGCTCATGTCGATTATCTGTTGAATCTTACATCGCTTCTTGAACCCGATCCCGATCGTCGTTTCCATCTGATAGCCTCGTTGGGAACCGGTATAGGGTGGAGTAATTATAACAGTGATGGAGGTCTCGGTTGGGTGGCCGAGGGAGGTTTGCAATTCCGGTGGAATGTTTCCCGTTCGTTCGATCTTTTTGCGGAACCCTCGATGACGTTGTGGGACGATAAGTTATATGACTACATACCCAATACACATCATTTCATCGGAGTCGGCCGCATTTCATTAGGAACAGCTTATCGTTTTTAGTCATCGACTTGAAAAGTTGAAAATATTTTCTTAATATTAAGAATTTAGAACTGAAAATGTGGTGAAAAGAAAAATGTTATACCTTTGCATGAAAAGCGAAGATAGGCTGTATTTCGGGAGAATCCGATAAATTTGTTTCTGTCTTTGGTTTACGCTATTTTTGTAGTTCATTTATATCGGGGTTTTCCCCGTAGAAATTTTATAGAATAAGATTATCAAATATGATGGCAAAACCTTGTATCCCGAAGGGTACGCGAGATTTCTCTGTGGAAGAGATGGCGAAGCGTAATTATATATTCAATACGATAAAGCATGTTTTCGGCCTTTATGGATTCCGTCAAATCGAGACTCCGGCGATGGAGACTTTACAGACCTTGATGGGAAAGTATGGAGAAGAGGGGGATAAACTTTTGTTTAAAGTCCTTAATTCGGGAGACTTTCTTTCCGATGTTACCGAGACCGATTTAGAGGAGCGTAATCTCAACCGCTTGTCTTGCCGGTTATGTGAGAAAGGGTTACGATATGATTTGACGGTTCCTTTCGCCCGTTTCGTCGTGATGCACCGTAATGAACTGACGTTTCCATTCAAACGTTATCAGATACAGCCCGTGTGGCGAGCCGACCGTCCGCAAAAGGGACGCTATCGTGAATTTTACCAATGCGATGCCGATGTCGTAGGTTCCGATTCATTATTGAACGAGGTGGAACTCATTCAAATGATAGACGAGGTTTTCGCCCGTTTCGGAATACGGGTCGCTATTAAATTGAACAATCGGAAGATATTGAGCGGGATAGCCGAGTGGATAGGTGCTCCCGATAAGATAGTCGATATTACGGTCGCTATCGATAAGCTCGATAAGATAGGATTGGATAAGGTGAATGACGAATTACGGGAAAAGGGTTTGTCCGAAGATGCCATCGCCCGATTGCAACCGGTGATTCTGTTGCAGGGAAGCAACGAAGAAAAGTTACAAGTGTTGCGTAGGGAATTATCCGCCTCGGAGGTGGGATTGAAAGGTATAGACGAGTTGGAATATATTTTACGAAAACTATCTGCTTCGTCTCTGCGATCATCGCTTGAAATCGATTTGACTTTGGCTCGCGGACTGAATTATTATACGGGAGCTATTCTCGAAGTAAAGGCTCTCGATGTGCAGATTGGAAGCATTACGGGGGGAGGCCGTTATGATAATTTGACGGGAGTGTTCGGCTTGACGGGAGTTTCCGGTGTCGGTATTTCTTTCGGGGCCGATCGTATTTTCGATGTACTCAATCAGCTCGATTTATACCCGAAGGAGTCGATGGAATCGACACAAGTCCTGTTCGTTAATTTCGGAGAGCGGGAATGCGAGGTTTGTCTGTCTCATTTAGCCCGGTTAAGAGCTGCCGGTATACGAGCCGAAATTTATCCCGAAGCCGCTAAGATGAAGAAGCAGATGGGATATGCCGATTCCACAGGTGTGGAGTATGTCGCTTTGGTCGGTGAAAATGAAATTGCGGCAGAAAAAATCACATTGAAAAATATGACTACGGGCGAACAGTCCCTGCTTACCATCGATGAGGTGATAGCTTTGTTCGCATAGCGGTTTCTTTATAAAATAGGTATTAATAGAATAATAGAATAGATGAAATCTGAGGTAGAATATTCCGGGCTTAGCGAATCGGAAGTATTGGCCAGTCGGGAACGGTATGGAGAAAATATATTGACTCCCCCGGCTCGTACGCCTATGTGGAAATTGTTTTTGGAAAAGTTTTCCGATCCGATTATTCGTATCCTTTTAGTCGCATTACTGCTTTCTGTCGCTGTTGCGGTTTATCATATCGCTACGGGAGAGGCCGGTATGTCGGCGTTGTTCGAACCGGCAGGTATCGCTTTGGCTATATTGTTGGCGACGGTTGTCGGCTTTCTTTTCGAAATGAGTGCGGCTAAGAAATTCGATATTCTCAATCAGGTAAACGACGATCTTCCTGTCAAGGTCATACGAGGCGGACATATGTTGGAGATACCCAAACGGGAGATTGTCGTGGGCGACATCGTTATGTTGAATGCCGGAGATGAAATACCTGCCGATGGAATTTTATTGAGTGCTGTATCGGTGCAGGTGAATGAATCTTCTTTAACCGGAGAGCCGATGGCGACTAAAACGACGATAGAAGCCGATTTCGATAAAGAAGCCACATACCCTTCCAATGCCGTGATGAACGGCTCTACGATGTTGGGCGGATACGGTGTCATGCAAGTGACGCAAGTGGGCGATGCGACCGAATACGGTAAGGTATATACCGGTTCTCAGATAGAAAATAATACGCAAACGCCCCTCGATAAGCAGCTAAATACGTTGGCTTCGTTTATTACAAAAGCGAGCTACATTATCGCTGCCGTTATTTTTATAGCTCGAACGGTTATTTACCTGACAGAGCACCCCGTTATCGATTGGTTATTATTCGGAAGCTATCTGTTATCGACGGCGATGATAGCTGTTACGGTTATCGTCGTGGCTGTCCCCGAAGGATTGCCGATGAGTGTCACGCTCAGTTTGGCGATGAGTATGAAGCGTATGCTGGCGAATAATAATCTGGTTCGTAAAATGCATGCTTGCGAAACGATGGGTGCGGCTTCGGTGATTTGTACCGATAAGACCGGAACTCTCACGCAAAACCAGATGAGAGTGCATGAGGCGGCATTCGATTATACTCCTGAGTCGGGAGTGGAGGACATTATTTTTGAGAGTATAGCGGCAAACTCGACCGCTCATTTAGATGAGGCTGCCGGCAGTGTGAAAGTGTTGGGCAATCCTACCGAGGGAGCTTTGCTGCTTTGGTTGGCCGACCGGGGAGTCGATTATGCAGCGTTGCGTCGTCATGCAGAGGTAATCGAACAGTTGACATTTTCTACCGAGCGTAAGTATATGGCTACGGTGGTTCAGTCTCCGTTGTTGAATCACCGGGTGCTTTATGTGAAAGGTGCTCCCGAATATGTGATGAATTTCTGTTCAGATCGGGTTACTTCGTCAGGAAATGTTCCTATGACCGATAGCCGTCCGATGCTGGAAGAAAAGCTGTTGCAATACCAAAATCAAGCCATGCGTACTTTGGGGTTTGCCTATGCTTTGGTCGTGCCCGATGAGGTGTGTTTCATCGCCGGACACTTGGCTCCCCATATCAAATTGACTTTCTTGGGTATCACAGCCATTGCCGACCCGGTTCATAAGGAAGTGCCTGCGGCAGTTTCCGACTGTTTGAATGCGGGGATAAAAGTGAAAATCGTAACAGGCGATACCCCGGCCACAGCTCGTGAGATAGCTCGCCAGATTTCGTTGTGGACACCCGAAGACGGAGATCGTAATATAATTACAGGCCCCGAATTTGCGGCTCTCGACGATAAAACTTTGTTGGAACGTATCCCCGATTTGAAAGTTATCGCCCGGGCTCGTCCAATGGATAAGGAGCGACTTGTGCGTTTGTTGCAATCGCAAGACGAGGTCGTTGCCGTTACCGGAGACGGAACGAACGATGCCCCGGCACTCAATGCTGCGCAGGTGGGGCTTTCGATGGGCGACGGGACATCTGTCGCCAAAGAAGCGAGCGACATTACGATTATCGACAATTCATTCGGTAGTATTACCAAAGCGGTGCTTTGGGGACGCTCGCTGTATCGTAACATACAGAAGTTCATTCTTTTCCAGATGACTATCAATGTGGCCGCATGTTTGATTGTCCTTATCGGTGCTTTTTTAGGAACAGAGTCGCCGTTGACAGTCACTCAGATGCTTTGGGTAAATCTCATTATGGATACCTTCGCTGCTTTGGCATTGGCTTCCTTGCCGCCCGACGAGCGGGTTATGCGGGACAAGCCGCGTCATTTGAACGATAATATCGTTACCCGGCCTATGGCAGGAGGTATCATCGGGACTGGAATTGCTTTTGTGTTGCTCTTGTTCGGGCTGTTGCAATATTTCAAACATGTCGATATTACATCGCTCGCTCAGTTCGATCTGTCGCTTTTCTTTGCCCATTTCTTTAACTTTGCGCCAGTTCCCGGAGGGCTTACCCGATATGAACTTACTCTTTTCTTTTCCATATTCGTGTTTTTACAATTTTGGAATATGTTCAATGCGAAGGCTTTTGGAAATGTACAATCCGCTTTTGATCGTTTGGCTTCATGCAAAGGATTTCTGTGGGTCACCCTCATTATTCTGGCCGGGCAGATTTTGATCGTCAGCTTGGGTGGAGCATTGTTCAGTGTGACCCCTTTACAACCGATGGACTGGGTGTATATTTTTGTGGCAACTTCGTCTGTTTTGTGG
>OHBI01001067.1_pt1 | contig 11428 bp, 6 predicted proteins | sample 1577361 | NCBI WGS metagenome assembly OHBI01 (sample SAMEA3879579, study PRJEB24766) | human gut metagenome | biome: human-associated habitat; feature: feces | place: USA | collected 1985/1987 | reverse complement strand
GGCCAAGAGAATGACAAGGAAAGTAAAAAAAGAGAAAAAAATTATCACAGTCCCAACAAGACTGTGATAATGAAAAGATTATCTAATTTATTTTTTAATGTTTTTCGGGCCCTGGCTTTATGGGTTTTCACCGTATTCACAGAAATCTGCATGATTTCAGCAATTTCGAAATTATTTTTTCCCTCCATATGGAAATATACCACTTTCCTTTGTTCCTCGGGTAATTTTTCAATTTCTTGTGCAACAATACGATGTACTTCTTCTTCAATCACTGTATCTTCGAACCCCCCTTCTTCTTCCATTTGCAGATACTCCTGAATATATTTTTCCTCGACCCGTTTACTTTTCAAGTAGTTGAAACAGCGGTTACGAACCACTTGATAAAGAAACATTTTCAGGTGTAGTTCAGATTCTATAATCATCCGGCTGTTCCACAAAACAATAAAAGCTTCCTGAACGATATCATGCATTCTTGTCTCTTCTTTTATAATCCGCACCACCCAAAGACATAATGCATGATAATATTTCTCGTAGTATTGCCGAAAAATACGTTCATCTCCCTGTTTAAATAATGTGAACCGATCTTCTTTCTCCTCTACCATAAAATAAAACATCTTACGGCCTACGAAGATAGAACAATATTTTCAACAAACACGCTCTGTTTTTCAAATTTCCTTTTGCCTACTCGATCTTCAAATCCTGTAAAACCAATCGTTCTTCGTATTGAGGTTCGGTAAACACGATACGCAAAGCCTTGATCGGAACCGTACAGATCACTTCACTGTCCCCTTCGGCATCGAACCAGCCGGAACGCATAAAACGCTCTCCATCCGTAGATATTTCGACAATAGCATGGGTAATGATATAATGGCTGGTCTGGTAAGCTCCACTCTTGATCGTTATTTTACGGCAATCCAAAGGTTTTTCGAATTCGAACAAAACGGTATCCCCGTCTTTTACCTCAAATTTTGTCTCGGTCGCCTCGTCCAGAAGTTTAAACACGCGCTCAAACACCTGTAAACCGGCGATAATACCGTCTGCCTTGGCTAAGAGCTGTACCTCGCCCTTGCGGTATTCCGGCATGACCGCGTTCGTCGAAACGTCCTCACTGTTGATATCTTCCTTTAACGCCATGCGGATATACTCATCCGCAACAAGCTGCATCGTAATTGGATTCATACTCTTCGTCCTCCCGTCCGGCGATCTTGCCTGCCGCTCTCTCTGCAAATACAAGGCTTTCCAGCAGACTGTTGCTGGCAAGCCGGTTCTTTCCATGTACGCCGTTGCAGCTCGTCTCACCAACCGCATACAGGTGGTTCATCGTCGTCTCGGAGAAATGATCAACATAGATACCGCCCATAAAATAATGCTGCGCCGGTACGACCGGAGCCGGTTCCTTCGTGATATCGTAGCCCTCTTTTAAGCACTCCTCATAAATGTGCGGAAAATGGTTCCGGATCGTCTCCTCCGGAACTGCCTTAAACGACAGCCATACATGATCGCTGCCCTCTTTTTCCATCTCCTTCTCGATCGCCTGCGTCACCACATCACGCGGCAGAAGCTCATCGACAAAGCGCTCGCCCTTTCCATTTAACAGAACTGCCCCCTCGCCGCGGGTCGATTCTGAAATCAGGAAGCTGCGTCCCGGCTTCTTGCTGTACAGGCTGGTCGGATGAATCTGGACATAATCGAGATGCTCCAGACGCACGCCGTGTTTCTTTGCCACATCCAGTCCATCGCCCGTCAGGCTCGGGAAGTTCGTCGAATGCTTGTAAAGCCCGCCGATGCCGCCGGTCGCCAGAACCGTGTCTTTCGCATGGAGCTTTAAAATATCGCCGGCTGCATTCTTTGCCAGAATGCCGGTGCAGATACCATTTTCAACCAAAATATCCGTCATAACGGTATATTCCCGGATTTCTACATTCGGAAGTTCTTTTACACGCGTCTGCAGGGTCGTCGTGATCTCTTTTCCCGTGATGTCCTCATGGAAACAGATACGCGGCTGCGAATGCGCGCCCTCCTTTGTATATTTTAAACTGCCATCTGGATTTTTGTCAAACCCTACGCCTAATTTCAGCAGATTATTTATCACATCCCGGCTGGAGCGGATCATGATATCCACACTCTCCTTGCGGTTCTCGTAGTGTCCCGCGCGCATCGTGTCCTCAAAATACGCATCATAATCCGTCTCATCCCGCAGCACGCAGATACCTCCCTGCGCCAGCATGGAATCACAGCTCTCTATATCTTCCTTGCAAATCATTAAGATCCGGTCTTCCGACGGCAGGTTTAAAGCGGTGTACAGACCGCCTACGCCACACCCGACGATGACCACATCATAATTTTCCTCCCGGACCATTTTGTTGCCTTCCTTTCTATACCATACGTTTGCACTTATCTTTTTATCCCGCAGATAGTTCAGCCTTCAAATCGCAGAATACTATCTGCCACTCTATGCTCCTATCGCAAACAGAGTTCTCTTTCAATCCAAAACTTCATTTGTGCATCCGCACCAGTATAGCACATATTATTTCATGTGACAAGACATATGTAATGATATTTTGGGCGATTCTGTAAAAAACATATTACTATTCACGCATACGTGCCCAGTAACCAAAAAACTCCAGTTTCATTGACAGCCCACCATAAATCCATTAAAATACCTACTATAATAAGGTATTTTACCGAATTAAATTTAAGCATACGAAGAGAAGGTATTTTCATGAAAATCAATCACGTACACGCAGTCTATTTCAGCCCGACCGGCAACGCGAAAAAGGTTGTTACCACGCTGGCGCAGGCGATCGCTGACACACTCGGCGTCCCGATGGATTCCTATGATTTCACGCTGCCGGAAAGCCGCGAAAAAGTTCATACATACGGGGCTGACGATCTGCTCGTCATCGGCACCCCGGTCTACGCGGGACGCATCCCGAACAAGATGCTCCCATTTGTACAGACCCATTTTGAGGGAAATGGCGCGCTCGCCATTCCGGTGGCTGTCTTCGGAAACCGTAACTTCGACAATGGGCTCATCGAGCTTCGCAATGAATTAGAGGCGCACGGCTTCCACACCATCGCAGGTGCCGGTATCCCGACCGAGCACGTATTCAGCGACAAGCTGGCAACCGGACGTCCAGATGCGGATGATCTCGCACAGATCCACGCGTTCGGCATCAAGGCGGCTGAAAAGGTCGCTTCCCTGACCGAAATCCCGGCTCCGATTGCCGTGCGCGGCGATGATCCGGTCGGACCATATTACACCCCGCTCGGCACCGACGGAAAACCGGCTGTCTTCCTGAAAGCCAAACCAGTCACCGATCCGGAAAAATGTACTGGCTGCGGCATCTGTGCAACAGTCTGTCCGATGGGATCCATCCCGGCAGATGCACCGGACACCTGCATCGGTATCTGCATTAAATGTCAGGCGTGCATCAAGATCTGCCCGGCTGGCGCCAAATACTTCGACAATGAGGCCTTTCTGTCCCACGTCGCGATGCTGGAGCAGAACTATACGCGCAGAAGTGAGGCGGAGTATTTTATTTAAAGATAGCCGCATTCTTTCTCTGGGGAGATTCGTGGGAGATTCGAGATAGAATAAGACAGCAGCAAAACAGACTATTTCTTTCCGTTTTTGTCTGTTTTACTGCTGCCTTTTTTACTTACTTTTCTGGTGACGCCCTATCAACCTGATTTTATGACCGTGCAATCTTTATTTTTCTATGCCAGATTCTATTCTTCTGTCTTTTTTCTACCTGTCATTAATACATAGGCTGCTGCCATCATTCCAACTGTCAGCACAGCCATCGGCACATTCATCCTGTCTTCTCCAGTCTTCGGAAGTCCCTCTTCCGGTACGACCGGCTGAGGTTCTGATTCAACCGGTGTAACCGGTTCGGTCGGTTCTGCTGCCGGACCAGACGCGGTTGTGGTCGAAGACTTTTTGCTTCCAGAACTACTTCCTCCGCCGTGACCACCATGGCTTCCACCGCCATTATGATCCGGGGTCGGATCTGGTGTTGGAGTTGGATTATCTCCTCCGCTCATGGCATTGACAAATTTTACAACTGCTGTTTCTCCACCAGCGATTGTTCCCACATCTCCTGTTTTCGTCACGGTATAGCCTTCATTTCCGCTCTCCTCCACCGTGTAAGCGATCCCCTCCGGAATACCGGCTGCCGACTTGCTCTCGCCGTGCTTCAATGTAAATGTTGCTACATTATCGACAAATTCCATATCGCCATAAATTCCGTTCAATGCAGTGCCGCCCTGCAAGGTTACTTTAAACGTGAACACTTTTTCCTTGTCTCCGCTTCCGGTGACCTCTTTGGAAACCGTCAGGCTGCCGTACTGAATTGGTGCATTGGTCAGTGTAATGTGATAGGTCTTGTTTTCCTTGTCATATTCAGTACTGGAACTTCCCTTCCATCCTTCCAGCGTTTCTTCTTCCACAATATAGTGACAATCTTCCACTTCTCCATTCGAAACGCATTTTGACGGAAGATCCTCAAACGACGCCGACCAGTTATTTTCCGCATTCAGTTCTACGCGGCTGTCGAGCTTCACTTTTTCACCGCTCGTATCACCTACGCGGTAGAGATCCACGTACACGTGGTCTGGGTGAGTTTCTTCGGTCCATTTTTTAGTTACTTCTACCGCCACATCGGCATATTCCATACCAATCACGATTGGACTGTTCGTTGCAATACCGCCGCCGCGCTTGGAAACATTGTCACTGATAACAAGCTGTGCCTCCGATGACGCCAATTTCTGGTGTTCCTCACTCAACTCTCCATGTAAACCAAATGACTTATTTGTATTGGTATAAATAGCCGGAGCCGCTTCTGGATTTCCAGCCTGATAGCGATTTTCCGCCTCATCGGAATACCATCTGAGCACACCGCCGCCCAGAGAACGGCCGGAAACAGAAATGTGGGTAGTTGCGCTCGGCGGGTTGCTCTGAATCGAGAACTTATCCGGTGTATCGATTCCTTCATAGCGGATCTCATCTCCTGATGCTTCATAAGAATAGGAAATACCGCCTGTCTTTCCAGTTGCCTTATTTCCATAAAAAGCGCCGCCCAAAGTAGAATAAACCTCTGTCTCCGAGGTCGGGCACGCCCAGATTCCTGCACCACGCGATGCCCGATTTCCTGTTATCAGTACATTCGTAAGATGAAGCGTTGGATTCTCGTGATTCGTGTAATCAATTCCGCCGCCAAAGCCAGACGAGCTATTTTCACTGATCAAACCACTGATTAAATTCACCTGGCTGTTCTTATCCATATTCAGCTTCATACCGCCGCCACGCTGACCCGCTTCATTCTTAGCAATGGTATTTCCTTCCAATGTCAGAACACAATCAGCCTCTCCAAGTACCCACAGCCCGGCACCATTTCCCATGCTGGTACATTCTGTAATGGTATTGTTCTTCAATGTAACTGTTTTCGATATACGGCTGTAAATCGCACCGCCATCGCCGCCTCTGGCTGCCATCTCTGTAATCCGATGGTTATAAGCATGTGAATTTCGAATCCGGTTGCCTGTCAATTCTGCCGTCTGCACCGCATCCAGATGGATTGCTCCACCATAATCCTTAGATGTATTATAGAAGAAATAATTTTCATTCAGTGTCACCGTTCCGCGATCTGCAAAAAGCGCACCGCCGCCAAACCAATACTGTCCGGTCGTTCCTGTCATATCAATCGCACTGTTATAAAACAAATTACACTTCTCCATTTTGACTGTTGCCTGAGAAGTATAGACAGCACCTCCGCTCTGGGCGAAATTTCCCTGTCCACTATATTCTTTATAATTATTATCTTCCCTTGTAAAATAACCGAAATTACATTTCTCTGCTTCCAGCGTACCGCCATTCATCCAAACAGCGCCGCCGTTTCCAGATAACGCCTGAAAACCTGCCAGAATCGTATCTTTCAGAATGACTGTTCCGCCGTTTGCCTCGATCGCACGGTTATCGGCATCTTTGCCACTTCCACCAAGCAGGCCATTCAAAATCGTAAAAGTTACCGATTCTGAAACCGTAAACGCACTGATTGTCTGCGCTGCTTTTGCCTCCGGAACTATTTTTACTTTTACTATTTTTCTATTCAAATCGAGTGTGAGATCTTTACCGACTGAGATAGTATTTGACAGTCCACAGTTTTTCAGCACCTTCACCGTATCCCCATCGCCTGCTGCCGCAAACGCGTCTTCCAGCGTATCATATGCATTGCCATTTACCTCTGCCACGCCGGCAACTGCCTCATTTAAAGCCAGCAGAATCGAAAATTCATTGACGCCAAAGGTCAATTTTGCTGTTTTTTCACTATCCTCTGTGCTATCCTGGATTTCAACCTCCGAAAGTTCCGTAATGACATCCTCATGGATATGCAGGATTTTTGTCTCTTCCAGATTTTCTGCTGTCTCACTTTCAACTGCATTCTTTTTAAACTGAATGCTGACCTTTACTTCTTCGGATGGCTCGACTTCCTCGCCTGCCTCGTTTACAAATTTCACATCAAAGGCTGTAAAGGAATCCGCGCGGTATCCTTCTTCCTGGATCTGAGTGCTCAGTGTCTGATGTTCTTCGCTTCCGTCCTTGATCTCTTCTGCTTTCAGCTTTACTTTTTCTTCAAACGCACCCGCCGGTACCGTCAGGGTAAGTACAGCGGAATCTGTATTAACCGTGTAGACCGCATCATCCACACTGCCGGAAAGCCCCAGCTCCGCAGCGGTCGTCACGAATGCTGCAGCCGCCGTATTTTTAAGAAGAACGCTCTCATATGACTCACCCTGCAGGCGCTCTGCTCCGTCTTCTATATCGACTTCCGTCTCCGCATCCGGCTGGCTGTCTGTATTCGTTTCTTTCTCCGGTGTCTCATCTTCCGTCCGCATCTCGCTCGCCGTCGCCGGTGCCGCTGTCAGGAACATCTTAAAATGATCCGATCGCGATACCTGCGCCACGTTCCCTGCTTCGCTGCCTGTAGAATCATTCTTTTCCTTTTCTGAGCCCGAATCTGCATCCGGCTGACTGTCCTTTTCTTCCGAGTTACCTGTTTTTTCCGCATTACCTGCATCCGAGCCTGATTCCTGGCTTTTTTCCAGCTCGTTTGCCGGGTTCTCTGCTTCTGCCTCGTTTCCTGATTCATTCGCCGGATTTTCTGTCTCTGAACCTTTTTCCGGCTCGCTTGCCGGATTCTCTGACTTATCCCCATTTTCCGGAGTTTCCGCCGGATTCTCTTTTTCTGGTTCCTGCGTATCTATTTCTTTTACATTTTCTTTCTTTTCAGGTTCTCCAGCCGTTTCATTTGATTCTTCGTCCGCACCATTCGAATTCGAAACACCTGTTTTTTCCACAGCTTCCGTTTCTTCATCCTGAACCTGCTTCTTTAACTCTTTCGATGGGAGAATCGAAACTTTTCCGCTTAGTTTTCCATCTACCTCGATCTGTCCATATTCTTTCTCAGAGGAACGATTTAACAGCAGAAATAAAATTTCTTCCTCTCCCGTGATCGTATAATGATCCAGATCCTCTTTTTCATCCAGTCTCGCATAGACCTTTAAATTCACCTTTCCATCCGGCGCTTTCACATCCGGATGCAATTCAAAGAGAGAACCATCTTCCTGAAACAGCGTCTCATACGCTTCGGATTCTTCTCCCTCAAAGGTTAGGGCATCTTCCTTGACCGGCTTTCCTTTCACCGCTTTTAAAAGTGCCTCACTCAGCTCTTCCTGATCCAGGACAAAATTCGGATTTTCTTCTTCCGCCTCATCCTTTTCCAACAGCGGAGCCGTTGCTGCCAGCGCCGTCGTACTTCCAATACTGGTACTGATCATACTGGTGCACAAACAGACAGACAAAAGACGCTTCATCTGGTTCATTCCCTTATGAAACAAATGATGCCTCTGTTTCCGGCTCCTTCCCTTTGTCTCTAACTTCTTCATATTCTTACCTCCTGTTATAGATCTATTTTCCATTCTATTCTGCCGCCTCATACGCATATAGAATTGTCCGGGCATTGTTAAATTCATAACTGCATGTCACAAATGAATACAAACGCACGATCGTCCCCTCGATCGGCGCGGACGCGCTCGCGCCCGCTGTCATCTGCTGAATATACGAAGCAAATTCTTCCCCCGATGCAAACTCCGTTTTCCGGCGGATCGCATCCGGCGATGTGCAGACAGCCGCCAGGGCTTTTAAATGAATCTCCCGCTTCGGCGTATAAAGAATGATTTCTGAATGCTGATCGAAATAGCCCTGATCCTTGTATCTGGAAATGTCCTTAAACATACTTCCATTCTTCATGTGATGGCCGTACAGCACATTATGCAGGGACGAAAAATCTGCCCGATCGGCATAGTCCAGAAAAATCGTGCCCGCCGTGCTCTTCTGCCCGTTCAGGTCACGATGCAGGTAATAATCATTGTCCTTCCCCTGAACCACTGGATAATTGATCTGAGTTCCCGGAATCTGAATCCAGGCAACGACGTCCGGATTCTGGGAATCCAGCACTGCGAAATCAATTGCTGACACATATTCTGTCTCCTTTATTGCATTCGTCTCATCTATCTCATTTTCCACTTCTGGCACTTTTTTCTCCGGCATTGTTTCTCCTGTCGTCCCTGCTTCCGACATTCCCACAACCTGAGCGGTCAGCTCTTCATGCGCCTTCTCCTGACGCATTTCATCCCATTTATGCATTGCCACCCCCGCTGTACCGAACGCCAGACAGATGACAGCTATCACAGCCGCTGCTTTCCGTGTCCACTTTTGCATCGATCCCTCCATCTTTGCCCGTGAAACATTCTGCGCCTTTATTTATTAAGCAAATTATATATTTTTATAAATGATGTATAAATTTGCATACAAAACGAAACAGATAACAGCATAGTTTTAGGACAGCGCCATTATTTCTGGCGCCGCCCTACAACCCTGCTCTTATAACCGGGCAATTTTTATTTTTCTATGTCTTGTCTTACTCTTCCGTCTTTTTTCTGCCCGTCATTAATACATAAGCTGCTGCCATCATTCCAATTGCCAGCAGAGCCATCGGCACATCCATCTGATCCGTATCTCCGGTCTTCGGAAGTCCTTCTGCCGGTACAACCGGCTGAGGTTCTGGTACAACCGGTGTAACCGGTTCCGTCGGCTGTGCTGCCGGTCCCGACGCGGTTGTGGTCGAAGACTTTTTACTGCCAGAACTACTTCCACCGCCGTGACCGCCGTGGCTTCCGCCTCCGTTATTGTCTGGATTCGGGGTCGGAGTAGGATCAGGTCCCGGTTCCGGGGTTCCATGTTCTACCACATATGATACGGTCGGCTTCGCAAATTCCTCTGACCGATACTCATTTCCACGGCTGTCTACCGGATACAGAACCGCCTCCTGATTGGTATAAAGCCCTTCATAGTGCTGGCTGCCGTCCCGGTCATATTTTCCATACGTTCCATCCGCCGTCTTTGGGTTTATCAGTTTTACGGTATAGGTAAGCTGCACCGGTGCAAAGTTTGAAACTGGTTCTTCTATATACCAGGTAAACATCTCTGTCTCTGCCTTATTTCCTGCGTCATATACCACTTTAAAACGGTAATTCTGCGGTCCCGGTTCTCCGTCTCCAAAATACCAGGTGTTGCCCTCCTGATACATAGAAAGCGCTTTTCCCCCTACTGTCAGCTGGTCTAAGTGATCGAAATCAAAGTTATAATCCTCTTTCACATAGCCCATATAATCTTTCACAACAGAACCTTTATCAACGGCATACAAAATATCATTTTTTATACTGTCAAATGAAACCTGCTTTCCGTTCGCAAGGTACCGCATGAAACTCATTCCCCACTCATAGTTACTTGCCGTTCCGAGCGGCGTAATCGGCATCGCATAGCAGTGATATCCTTCCGAAGCTGCCTGTGCATACGCCTCGTAGGAAAGATATAATGCCTTATCGATCGAATTCACATATTTTCCTGCTTCCTCCACCGGTGTAATAAGCGATACATCCGGTTCCGTTCCATATGGATAGTCGTGTGTATCCTTCTGCTCTGAAAGTCTGGCTTCTATGCCGGTCAGCCATGCATTCCAGTCCGCCGGTGCCTGATTATTTCCATACTTGGAATTCCAGTTATCCGGCCCTGCAAAATGTTTCGGAGAATCTGCCATAAATCCCCAGGCAACCGCCGTCGGATTCTCATTAAACATATAGGTAATACCATCACTGACAACTACCAGTGTCTTGCGTTCATCTGCCGCTCCTGTATCCTGGTCTAACATCGATTTACCCGCTAAAATACCTGCGTGAAGATTGGTTCCACTCTTAATCTCCCGACAAATGGCTGCTTCAATCGCCTCATATTGGGTCTCCAAATCCATAAATCCATCCGTATGGGCTTCCTTGTTAAAGAGCACTACTCCCACTTTGACCTTTGCTCCCTTTTCCTGCACTTCTTTCTTGAGGTTCTGAAGCATTTCCAACGCCTTCTCTTTCAGTCCCATGCTGGTTGATTTATCTAAGACAAGCACCACATCACTTACCAGCTGCTCCTCCGCTGACGGCAAAGACAAAGCCACTTGAGACTTAAAATTTTCATCCAGCTGTTCCGCTGTCTTCGATTTAGAAGTTCCTCCCTCTGGAATCGTCGGAAGTTCTCCTCCCGGAATCGTATATGATACAGTCGGTTTCGAAAATACTTCCGTTTTTCCTTTTTCCTGATCGCTTCCAACCGGATGCAGCACTGCTTTCTGGTTCGTATAAAGTCCATCATACTCTTCACTTCCGTCTTCATCGTACCGTCCATACGATTCTCCTGGATTGTTCTTCGGATTTACCAGTTTTACCGTATAGGTCAGCTGCACCGGTTCATTATTTTTTACCGCCTCATTCATCGTCCAGACGAAATGTTCTCCGCCTTCTTTATCCGACGGATCGTATTCCACCTTAAAACGATACTGAGCTGCATTCACGTCTTCATTTCCAAAATAAACGGTATTTCCATCTTCCCATTTAGAAAGCTCCCTGCCGCCAACGGTCAGACGGTCGATGCTCTTTAAGTCAAAATTGTAATCATCCTTGACCCAACCCATATAATCTTCCACAGTCGAGTCCCGATCGACGGCATAAAGGATATCATTTTTGATATCTTCAAAACTTACCGTTTTTCCATCTGCCAGATATTTCACAAAGCTCGGTCCCCATGGATAGCTTTCACCAGCAGATGAACCAATCGGCATCGCATAGCAGTGATACTGTTCCTTCGCCGCTTCCAGATATGCCTCATAGGAAAGATAGAGTGCTTTATCAACGCTATTGGCATATTTTTTTCCTTCATCAGGTGGGGTACATGGCTTTAACTCTCCTTGCTCATATGAATGGTCATAGGTAATTGCGAAACTCAAAATTGAAATATAAGAGCAGTTATCCACAATAAATG
>OHBI01001064.1_pt1 | contig 11457 bp, 10 predicted proteins | sample 1577361 | NCBI WGS metagenome assembly OHBI01 (sample SAMEA3879579, study PRJEB24766) | human gut metagenome | biome: human-associated habitat; feature: feces | place: USA | collected 1985/1987 | reverse complement strand
CCCGTTCTGGCCGGGCTTCCCTGGCTTTGGGACGAACCAGGCGCCCCTGACCGGCCCCCGTTATCTCCAGGCGCGCTCCCGTCTCCCACATCCCCGGAAGCAGCCTGGGCCATAAGTGCATCCCAGGGAGCGCCCTCCGGCCCCTGGCCTGCGTCCAAATAGGAATCCTGGCCTGACCTGCCGCCATTTCCGGACAGCAGCTCCTGACCCTCCAGCCCCTGGGTGGAGAAAGAGGCGCCCATTGCTTCCAGCTCCTCCCTGTGGTTCTGCCAGTATATGGCCTGGGCCTCCCGCTCCATCTTAAGCTCAATCTGTCTCCTGCGGTCGCTGCCCTGAGGCTCCACATAAGCAAAGCGCACCTCCACAGGCAGCCCGCAGCGCTCCGCAAAGACCTTTTCCAGGACACGCTTCAGTTCCCCTGTCCTGTCCCGGTTCACCATGGTGTCCTCCACGGTGAGGACCATGATATCCTCCTTCTCAAAGGTAATCCCGGCCTTGCGGAACATGGTGTACTCGATGATACTGTAATTTTTAAGCTCCAGAAGAAGACTGTCCTTATATACATCCAAAAGCTTTTTGGGCGTATACTGGTCTGACAGCCTGTATTTTTCCTGAATCTTGATAGCCACCTGCTTATCCGGGAACAGCTGGTCCCGGATTCCACGCTCCAGGTCGTATATATTCTGTTTATGTATCAGCCTTGCGCTCTTCAGATAAATGCGGATAGAGCTTCTATCCCTGGTGGTGGTCACCTTCTCCACCTGGGCCAGGCCTAAAAGCTCCTTTAATGATTCCGCTATATTGAGGGTTGGAAATACTTCCAGAAAATTCTTTGCCATATATCCGTCTTCCTTCTATGCTTCGCGATCCCGGCTCATGGCCAGCAGTTCTTCCCGCAGTACTGCCAGAAGCTCAGACTCAGGCACCTTGCGTATGATTTCGCCCCTGCGTATCAGCAGGCCCTCTCCCACACCGCCTGCAATGCCTATATCCGCCTCCCTGGCCTCGCCCGGCCCGTTGACAACACAACCCATGACAGCCACCTTTACATTCAAGCTGTCAAACTCTGTCACCATGTTTTCCACCTGGTTTGCCAGACCAATCAGGTCAATCCGCGTGCGGCCGCAGGTGGGACAGGACACCACCTCAATACCGCCCTTTCTCAGTCCCAGGGTCCGCAGAATCAGCTTGGCGCTCTTTATCTCCTCCACCGGGTCCCCTGTCAGAGATACACGGATGGTATCCCCGATACCCTCATGAAGAATGATGCCAAGTCCCACAGAGGACTTGATATTGCCGGACATCAGAGTGCCGGACTCCGTGATTCCCACATGGAGAGGGTAATGGGTCCGCATGGCAATCAGCTCATGGGCCTTTACGCACATAAGCACATCTGAGGACTTGATGCTGATAACCAGATTGTCATAACCCATCTGCTCAATCAGGGCAACCTTATCCAGCGCACTCTCAACGAGTCCTTCCGCTGTCACGCCGCCATATTTCTCTACCAATGGCTTTTCCAAAGAACCGCTGTTGACGCCGACACGAATCGGCACGCCATACTCTTTTGCCTTGTCAACCACCGCCTGGATCCGCTCTCTGGAACCGATATTTCCCGGATTGATACGGATTTTGTCCGCGCCGCACTCGATCGCCGCGATCGCGAGACGATAGTCAAAATGAATATCCGCCACCAATGGAATATGTATCTGGCGTTTAATCTCCGTCAGGGCAGCCGCCGCCTCCATTGTCGGCACTGCCACACGGATAATATCGCAGCCCGCGTGCTCCAGCGCCAGAATCTGCTCGACGGTCGCCTTCACATCCTCTGTTTTCGTATTACACATCGACTGGATCAGAATCGGATTGCCGCCGCCGATCTGTCGTTTTCCAATCTGCACCACTTTCGTCTCGTCCCGGTATCCCATATCGTTCCTCCCAAACCATTCTTCTCCGACACAAAATTTCCGGCCTTTTTCGAGCGAATCTTTCATGCCTTTGAATCAAATGAATTATCATTACAATAAATTCCTAATATCATTAAACAATACAAATAACATCAGCGTCATCAACGCCGCCATGCCCGCCATATGGACCATGCCCTCTTTTTCCGGATCAACCGGCTTGCCGCGCAGCATCTCCAGAATGATAAATACAAGCCGTCCGCCGTCCAGCGCCGGAACCGGAAGCAGGTTCATGACACCCAGATTGGCGCTGAGCAGAATACACATATTGGCCAGATTGACAAGCACAATCATAAGTCCGTAGCTCTGGCTCTCCTTGACCGTCGTGCCGATCATCGACACAATCCGCACCGGACCCGCGATATCGTTCGAGCTGACCTGCCGCTTCAGAATCATGCCAAGGCTGCTGAACGTCACACGGATCCAATAGCGCACTTCATAGAAGCTATACTGCGCCGTCTGAATCACGGACGCCGGTTTCTGGTAAACACCACCGCTGATTCCAATAAGATAGCGTCCCGCTTCCTCAGAATAGCGCGGAACCATCTGCGTCGTGTAGGATTTCCCATCCCGCACATACTCCACCGTGACACTCTTTCCCGGATGAAACTGCAGATACGTCTGCACATCGCGGTACAGATAGGTGCGCGTACCATTTAAGCGCTCGATCGTATCGCCCACCTGCAGCCCCGCCTCCTGTGCCGGATAGCCGTCCTCAACACTGACAACCGACGCCGGATCAAATCCCACACAGCTGATCACGAAAAAGGCGCAAAACCACGCCAGAATGAAGTTGAATACAGGTCCTGCCACCACGACTTTAAAACGTGTCCAGGCAGAAACCGCATTAAAATAAGTCCCCGTTGCGCCCGGAGGCAGCAGGAGCCGATCCGTTTTTCCATCTGTCAGACTCTGGTTCTGATCGCAGGAACTCCCTTTTTCCGTCTCACCCGGCGCATCATACCCTTCATCTTCCCCCAGCATCATACAAGAACCGCCAAACGGAAGCAACTTCAGCGAGTACCGCGTCCCGCCTTTCACAAAACTGAAAAGTCTAGGACCCATGCCGAGCGAAAACTCAACGACGCAGATTCCGCCCCGTTTTGCCAATAAAAAATGTCCAAATTCGTGAAACAGCACAATCAGGCTGAATACAATCAGCGCCGCCAGCAAACTTACCAATCTACCACCTGCTCTCTATAAAATCATAGGTTTCCTGTTCTGCTGCCAGAATCTCTTCGACCGTCGGATTCTCTTTCACGGTGTGGTGTTCCATCGCCGCCTCAATCATATCAGTGATGGTCAGATATCCGATCTCGCGATCGAGGAATTTCTGGACTGCCCGCTCATTTGCCGCGTTGAACACGGTCGGAAGCGTGCCGCCGCGCCGTCCGGCTTTGTATGCCAGGGAAAGTCCGTGGAAATTCTCAAAATCCGGCGCTTCAAAGGTAATCTGTGCCAGCTTTGCAAAATCCAGCCGGTCGCCCGCCAGGAAGCGGCGTTCCGGATAATACAGCGCATACTGGATCGGAAGCTTCATATCCGGCGTGCCGAGCTGCGCTATCACCGCGCCGTCCTCGTATTCTACCATTGAATGAATCACACTCTGCGGCTGCACAACCACCTGCACCTGATCCATCTCCACGCCAAAGAGCCATCTTGCCTCCATAACTTCCAGACCTTTGTTTACCATCGTGGAACTGTCGATCGTGATCTTGCGTCCCATCGTCCAGTTCGGATGTTTCAACGCATCTTCGACCTGCACACCCTTCATCTGCTCTCTCGTCCATCCGCGGAACGGTCCGCCGGACGCTGTCAGGAGAATCTTGTGGATCTTATTTCCCGTCTCGCCGTTCAAACTCTGGAAAATCGCGCTATGCTCGCTGTCCACCGGCAGAATGCGGACATGCTTCTCCTTTGCCAGCGACATAATGATATGCCCGGCCGTTACCAGGGTCTCTTTGTTTGCAAGTGCAATATCTTTTCCAGCATTCATCGCTGCGATCGTCGGGCGGATACCGATCATTCCGACTACCGCTGTCACCACAATCTCCGCCCCCAGCTCCGTTGCCACTGCGAGAAGTCCATCCATGCCGCTCTCGACACGGATATCCAGATCGCGCACACGGTCTTTCAGTTCTTTTGCTTTTTCCTCGTTCCAGACCGCCGCGATCTTCGGAGAAAACTCCCGGATCTGTTTCTCCAGAAGATCAATATTGCTGCCAGCCGCCAGAGCCGTTACTTCTATATCTTTATTCGCCCGGACCACTTCCAATGTCTGTGTTCCGATCGATCCGGTTGATCCAAGTATCGCAATTTTTTTCATTTCTTATTCTCCTGTTTCTGTATTTTCATACATGCTTTCGTTTTATCGTAAAAACGTCAGTGCAAAATAAATCGCCGGTGCCGTAAAAATCATGCTGTCGAACCGATCCAGCACGCCGCCGTGTCCCGGAATCAGGTTTCCGTAATCCTTGACATTGTGGTTCCGCTTGATCGCCGACGCCGCCAGATCCCCGATCTGGGAAATAACCGCCGCAATCGCACACGCCACCGCGCATGCCACCATCGGATTGCTGACCTCGTCCATCTTCGCACCGAAGAAATACGCATAAATGCAGCCTAACAGAGCCGATCCGACCACACCGCCGACGGCGCCCTCGATCGATTTTTTCGGACTTAAAACCGGTGCCAGACGGTGTTTTCCAAGGAGCATTCCCGCGCAGTATGCGCAGGTGTCACAGCCCCAGGAGCTTAAAAAGATCAGCCAGACAAGGTATTTTCCGTCCGCCATTGCCCGCACCTGATACAGGTAGGAAAGCATAATTCCCAGATAAAAAATGCCGAAAAATGCTACTGTAATCTGCTCGGTCCCATATTTCGGAAACGTGAACACGTAAATGCTCATCAGCACCATCAGGGCTGCAATCGCAAGCAGCGTCACATAATGCTGCCCTTCAAACCACACCAGCCCATAATATCCCAGACACGCCAGATACCCGGCGATGCCCGGCGCTTTTTTCTCAATCCCCATAACCCGGTAAAGCTCAAACATACCGATCAGGGAGATTGCGGCGGTCACACAGTACAGAAGGACACCGCCCTTTGTAACCAGTAAAATCGCGAGTACTACAAGCACAATCCCGCTTATCAGCCTCGTTCTGAACATGGCAACTCCTCCTTATGCCTTGACTCCGCCAAAGCGTCTGTCTCTTTGATTGAACTGCACAATTGCCTTTATAAGCTCGTCGCGGTTGAAATCCGGCCACAGGCAGTCCGTGATATAAATCTCACTGTAGGCAAGCTGCCACAGCAGATAATTGGACAGGCGGATCTCGCCGCTGGTGCGGATCAGAAGATCCGGATCCGGGATGCCCGCCGTATCTAAATAGGACGCAACGGTCTGCTCTGTCACGTTCTCCGGCACCAGCTTTCCGTCCTGACAGTCCATCATCATATGGCGCACCGCGCGCGTGATCTCATCTCTGCCGCCGTAGTTGACTGCGATCACAAAGGTCATGCCCGTGTTTGCCGCCGTCTCGTCTTCCAGGCGGTTGATGCCCTCGATGATATCGCTGTCAAATCGCGTGCGGTCGCCGATCATTTTGACTCTTACATTATTTTTCTTGGCAATCTTTAAAAGCCGTTTCAGATAAAAACGGAAGAGCTGCATCAGCGCCCCTACTTCTTCAGCAGAACGCTTCCAGTTTTCCGTTGAAAAACCATATACCGTCAGATAACGGATTCCCAGTCTCGCTGCATCCTCAACCGTCTGTTCAACCGTCACACACCCCTGTTTATGACCTACGGTTCTCGGAAGACCTCTCTTCTTCGCCCATCTGCCGTTGCCATCCAGAATGAGGGCGACATGCTGCGGAATTACCAGGTTTTCGATGTCCCTTTCCATCCAGTTTTCCTCCATAATATTCCCTTAATAGCCAGAAAACAGGACCAGCCGGCCATCCGCATCTGCAATGCCGGCCAGCCCTGCTTGAGGCAGCCTGATTTTTACATTTAAACTCTATTGTATTTTTATACAGTCATGATCTCAGCTGTTTTTTCTTCTACTGCTTTATCAACCTTTGCGATCATCTTGTCAGTCAGCTTCTGGATCTGATCCTCGCCATCTGCCAGCTCGTCCTCGGTGATCTCGCCGCCTTTTTCCAGCTTCTTTAACAGATCGTTTGCATCACGGCGGATATTGCGGACTGCAACCTTCGCGCCCTCGCCCTTTTTCTTAACATCCTTTGCCAGATCTTTACGGCGTTCCTCAGTAAGCTCCGGGAAAATCAGGCGGACTGCACTTCCATCGTTGTTCGGGTTGATACCCAGATCGGAAGTCAGGATCGCTTTCTCGATGTCCTTAATGAGCTTCTTCTCCCACGGCTGGATCAGAATCATACGTGGCTCCGGCACAGAGATATTTGCCACCTGCTGTAACGGAGTCGGTGCGCCGTAGTAATCTACTTTGATTTTGTCCAGTACATGCGGGTTCGCACGTCCAGCACGAATGGATGTATACTCATTCAGCAGTGCGTCATAGGACTTATTCATCTTCTCTTCGTAAACTTTTAATCTCTCCTGCATAAAATCCTCCTAGTTATGCGGTAACCACTGTACCGTTAATTTTTCCGCGCATTGCATTTACAATTCCGTCTTTTTCATTCAGGCTGAATACTGCCATCGGAACGTGATTTTCCATACACATGATGGAAGCTGTGAGGTCTACGACCGCCAGCTGCTTGTCGATCACCTCCTGAATCGTGATCGTATCATACTTCTTTGCATCCGGGTTGATCTTCGGATCGCTGTCATAGACGCCGTCGATCGCCTTGGCCAGAAGAATGCAGTCTGCATCCATCTCAATCGCACGCAGCGCTACGCCGGTATCAGTTGAGAAATACGGATGGCCTGTACCGCCTGCAAAAAATACGACCATACCCTTTGAGAAATATTTATTGGCTCTGTCCTTTGAAAACAGCTTCGTCATGGAGCCGCACTCAAATGGTGTCAGAATCTGTGTCATCATACCCTCGCTCCGGAAGATCTCCGACACGTAAATACAGTTCATGACCGTTGCCAGCATTCCGATCTGATCCGCCTTGGTCCGATCGATTGCATTGCTCTGGCGGCCTCTCCAGAAGTTTCCGCCGCCGATCACGATACCTACTTCGATTCCGTCATCGACCGCCGTCTTAACCTGTCTGGCTACTTCCTTGACCGTTGCTTCATCAAACCCGGTTTTCTTGTCGCCTGCCAGCGCTTCTCCGCTCAGCTTCAGTAATACCCGCTTTAATTCCATAATTCGGTTCTCCCTGTCTATATGTACGTTCTGATGTACATTTTATCTGTGATGACCGTAAAAAGCCGCGTCACCTTATCAAAGATATTCTACCACAAAAAATCCGAATGTGCGATAGAATTTTCGTAAATCCTGTGCATCCTTTCATCCTTTTCCCCAAACGCCTTTCTGTATACGGATTCTTCGCCCTGTTTTTCATTTTTTTCTCAAATTTTAGCGCCCGTTTTACTTTTTTTCTATTTCACCTTTTCCCGCCACTCTCATTCTGCCCCCAGCTTCTCATTATTTATCTGCACTTATCCTCTGCAATCTTTTTCTGTGCATTATTTAACAACCTTCCTGGGTGCAATCCATGTATGTGCATTATTTTATTGGATATGCATTTTATAATATTGCAAATTTGAATCGTTATATTGTTTGATAAAAATCATTTTCCAGCTACAATAGTTATATCAGTTGTAATTATTTATTATCTCTGAAATAACAATAACGCATGATTCTTTCGGATCGGGGAGGCACTTGAAAAATATGACAGCAATCGATCAAAAACAAATTAACAAGCAGCAGACAAACCGTTATGAAAAATATTACCGTCAGATAGGTCTCAACATCGCTTATTACCGCAAACTCCGCGGCATGAGCCAGATGGCTTTAGCAGAGGCGACCGATTTAAGCCGGACTCATATATCCAACATCGAGGCACCGAACATGAAAACGAGTCTTTCCTTAGAAAGTCTCTTTGATATTGCAGGTGTTCTGCAGGTTGCACCGCGCGCCCTGCTCGATTTCCGTGATGAGAAACCGCAGGATTTTCATGAATAAATCATGATAGAGCACGTAGATTCATGAATTTCTTTAAAGCATGACATTTTAGGGTTCCGAAGATAGATTGGAACCCTTTTTTGTGTAATAGGAAATTCCTTGGAATTCCCTATTACACAAAAAGGCACTAACGTGCCAATGATGCGCACTCGCGCGAAGCAGAAACATGTCGCAAGCGACCGCGCTCGGCGCGAGAATGTGCTAAGGCACATTCTTTTTTATGATGTTCAAAAGTCAAAAACATGGTGATCATTTTCCACCTATTTATTCGTCTTCCGGTTAATAAACTCCGTCCTCGTCTTCGAGTAGATAAATTTCTGACTCGCATACAGGCTGTAATAACCAGAGAAACTAAAGCTGACTGCAATCACCAGCACGAAAAACGGCATCGCCTCATAGCCAAAAAACTCAAAGCCCAGCAGAAGCGTTGAGATCGGGCAGTTTGTGACTCCCACGAAGAGTCCCAGCATACCGCAGGCGGTCATAAGACCGACCGGCTGTCCAAAGAGAAATGCAAAGAAACTGCCAAACGCCGCGCCGATCGTCAGGGTCGGCACGATTTCGCCTCCCTTGAAGCCTGCCTCCAGCGTAACCGTCGTAAAGAGAATTTTTATCAGGAAATCCCATGGAAGTCCCTCGCCCTCGAAACATTTTTCAATCAGGGAGACGCCGCTTCCGTTGTAGCGGGTCGAACCGGTCAGAAGCGTCAAAACAATCACAATCGCCGCGCCGGATAAAATCCGCCAGACCGGCGAGGGAAGATATTTTTTGTAGAGATGTTCCGTTGTGTGAAGCGCGATGCAGAAAAGCTCCGACACCAGCGCGCAGCCAGCCGCCAGACCGACGGCCACGATCGCTGTTTCAATACTCCACGCCGGAACCGCACCAATCGAAAACCGCTCCGGCATCAGTCCCCAGAACCTCGCCAGCGCCGCCGCCGTAAAGGCAGAAAAGACACACGGAACCAGCGCTGCATAGTACATAACGCCGATGCTGATAACCTCCATTGAAAAGATCGCCGCCGCCATCGGTGTGCCAAACAAGGCGGCAAATACACCGCTCATGCCGCACATGACCGCAATCTTCTTATCTTTCTCATCAAATTTCAGCCATTTTCCGATCTGGGTTCCGATGCTTCCTCCCATCTGCAGCGCCGCGCCCTCGCGTCCGGCAGAACCGCCGCCCAAATGCGTCAGAAGCGTTCCTGCAAAGACTGCCGGGGCAGTCGCAAAACTGATCTCTGTGTTCGAATAGATCGATTCAATCACCATATTTGTGCCCCGGTTATTATCCTCTCCCAGCGCATGGTAAACGCCCAGAACCAGAAGACCGCTGAGCGGCAGCAGAAAGACCATCCACGGGTGGCTCTGAAAGAATGCCGACACCCATAGGACGCATTTTCCAAATGCCGTGCCGATGCAGCCGCTCACAATTCCAATCACAATCGCGCCTTCCGCCCATTTTATAAAATAGGAAATATTTTTTAACACCGGCTCATATTTCTCCCGCTTCATTTCAATTCTCCCCTGTCTGCTCTATCTACACCGCTTTTCATTTCCACCTTAGACATCATAGATATTTTTGGATTTTACCAGCTTCGGACGGTAGCCTGCTTCCTTGAGCGCTTCCACTATCTTATTCTTGTGATCCGTACCAAACGCCTCAACGGTGATCCGCAGCTCCACTGCTGCGTTGCGGTTGATGCTGACAAACTGGTTATGCTCCAATTTGATGACATTGCCCTGTTCTTCTGCCATCAGGGTTGCGACTTTTGCAAGTTCGCCTGGCTTATCCGGCAGCAGTACCGATACGGTAAATACGCGGTCTCTCTGGATCAGACCATGCTGTACGATGGATGCCATTGTGATCACGTCCATGTTGCCGCCGCTCAGGATGGATACGACTTTTTTCTTCTTCACATTCAGGTGTTTCAGAGCAGCCACAGTCAGAAGACCGGAGTTCTCAACGATCATCTTGTGGTTTTCTACCATATCAAGGAATGCCACGATCAGCTCGGAGTCCTCGATGGTGATGATATCATCCACATTGATCTGGATGTACGGGAACAGCAGATCGCCCGGGCGTTTAACTGCAGTACCATCCGCGATTGTGTTGACGCTCGGGAGAGTCACTACTTTTCCTTCTTTCAGGGATTCCTGCATACAATTTGCGCCTGCCGGTTCTACACCGATCACTTTGATCTTCGGATTCAGCAGTTTTGCCAGCGTAGCAACACCGGTACAGAGTCCGCCGCCGCCAATCGGAACCAGAATATAATCAACGGTCGGAAGCTCTTTGATGATCTCCATCGCGATGGTTCCCTGACCGGTGGCTACGTCCAGATCGTTGAACGGATGGATAAAGGTATATCCGTGCTCCGCTGCCAGCTCATTTGCATATGCCAGCGCCTCATCGAATACATCGCCGTGAAGAACCACCTCTGCGCCATAGCTTCTGGTACGGTTTACCTTCATGAGCGGCGTGGTCGTCGGCATAACAACCGTTGCCTTGCAGCCAGCCAGTTTTGCCGCGTATGCAACGCCCTGTGCATGGTTTCCAGCCGATGCGGTGATCAGACCGCGCTGTTTCTCCTCATCGCTCAGGGTGCTGATCTTATAAAATGCACCTCTTACCTTGTAAGCACCTGTATACTGCATATTTTCCGGTTTTAAATATACTTTATTGCCGGTCAAATTCGAAAAATATTCACTGTAAACCAGTTTTGTCTCGGAAATAACCTTGCTGACAACCTCAGTTGCTTCTTCGAATTTCTCCAGCGTCAGTCCCTGCGGCTCAGCCTGTACTGCCTCTGCTGTCTCTTCCTTTATTGTCTCACTCATTGTCTTTCCTCCATTTATCCGTATTTCTCAGAATGCGCCCTGCTTTTGCCGGTTCTCTGACCAGACAGTCTGCCGGGTGTGTCCTGTTTATCTGAATCTGCGGCTTAAGCAGATTTGTTCTCCGCCAAACCAGTTTCAGCCGTGGCATGCTCAGCTATTTTTAGCTTTATTCATTCTCTGTCAATGCTTCATTTCTCTTAAACAGTGCATTGACGAAATCATTCGCATCGAATTTCTGTAAATCGTCGATCTTCTCGCCGATTCCGACGTATTTAACCGGAATACCAAGCTCAGACTGGATCGCAACCGCGATACCGCCCTTTGCCGTGCCATCCAGCTTCGTCAGGATGATGCCGGTGATATCCGCCACCTCCATAAACTGTTTTGCCTGTGCAAGCGCGTTCTGGCCGGTCGTTCCGTCAAGGACAACCAATGTCTCACGGTAGGCGTCCGGATATTCTTTGTCGATGATCCGGTTGATCTTCTTTAACTCTTCCATCAGGTTTTTCTTGTTGTGCAGACGACCTGC
>OHBI01001060.1_pt1 | contig 11473 bp, 15 predicted proteins | sample 1577361 | NCBI WGS metagenome assembly OHBI01 (sample SAMEA3879579, study PRJEB24766) | human gut metagenome | biome: human-associated habitat; feature: feces | place: USA | collected 1985/1987 | reverse complement strand
TGTCAGTTGAATCGTGGCCGCATTAGACGACTTTTAGGGTCATTGTGACGGAGGCGAATGAGCAATGAGTAAACCATTAGAGGTCATCGTTTCCGACGGACAGGGGCGGTACAAGGACGCTCTTGAGAAGGCCGCTAAGTTGCTCTCGGAAGTTCCGAACGGATACGAGGCTGCCGTCAGTCGTTCGATGAATCGTGCGGCCACTGCCGGACGCTCTGCCGCGGTCTCAACGATCCGGCAGGAGTACACGATCAAGGCTTCAACGGTGCGCCGTAACTTCTCCATCCATAAGGCGACGCGCTCAGACCTTGAAGCGCTGGTCACGAGTAAGGGGCCTCGCATTCCGTTGGTGAATTACAAGACTCGTCCGAAAACCGACACGACCGGCAATGCACGAAAGCCGGTGCGCGTCGCCGTTAAGGCACGGGGAGGTTTGAAGCCATTGGGGAAAACGTTTGTCTATCGCGGAAGGATTCTTCAGCGATTGGGCACAAGTTCGCTTCCTGTGCAAGAGGTTTATGGTCCAGCAATCCCGGTGCTGTCTGGGAATAACGAGGTCGTAGACAACGTTGAAAAGGCGATGCAGGAGACCTTCCTCAAGCGTCTGGATCACGAAACCGGCTATCTCCTCGGCGGTGGGAACATCAACAAATACACAAAACACAAGGGGTGATTCGGATGGTCGAAAACGAACTGACGCGCGCGATCCGTGAACTGGTTGCTGAAGCCGTGAAGGACTTCGCTTTACCCACAAAGCCAGAGCGCGGATCAGATAAAGAGGAGCTTTGCGCTCCTCAAATCATCAATGGCTATCTGCCACCAAAGCGGCAGGGATCAAAGGACGACTTTCCTTTCGTTCTTGTCAGGGCCGACGAAGGTGCGACCGACCAGGACTCAACAGAAGTGCAGGTCTCGATCATTGTCGGGACCTACTCCGAAGAGTTCGACGGGCACGAATACTGCCTGAACGTGATGTCTCGCATTCGCACGGCGCTGTGCTCCTTGCCGGGAATGGTTCTTGCTAATCGGTATCGGCTGAAGCATCCGATCAAGTGGAGCACCTACGCAGAGCAGCCATACCCGTATTGGCAGCTCGACATGCAGACGACGTGGGACATCCGCACGCCGCAGCCAATTGATAAGGAGGAGGACTTCTGATGACTACGAAGAAACCCACAACTAAAAAGGCGCAAACCACCAAGGGAGAAGCTGTTGTCTATATCGGCCCGACCCTTGGCGGTGGTGCACTGATGCGCAATGCGGTGTTTCGTGCAGGGGAGTTTCCTCCGCACATCGTATCGATGCGCGAAAAGAGTGAGGCCCTGCGCGGTCTCTTTGTCCCGGTGTCTGAACTGGCGACAGCGCGAAAGCGCATCGGCGTGAAGGGCGACATCCTAAACGCCTATGTGCGTCAACTCAAAAATGAACTCTAAGGAGGTCATCAAATGGCATACAACCACGGGGTAAAAATCTCCGAAGTGCCGACTTCTATCCTGCCGCCGGTGCAGGTTGAGGCGGCCATTCCTTTCATCGTCGGGACGGCTCCGGTCAATATGGCAGACCCGACGAACGTCAATAAGCCTGTTCTCTGCTACTCGTATGACGAAGCCGTTGCGGCTTTCGGCTACGTTCCGCCGGTAGAGGACAGCGTCAGCGGTCTGAAAAAGTACGACTTCACGCTGAGCGAAGCGATCTATTCCCAGTTCGCTCTCTTTGGCGTCGCGCCGATCATTGTGGTCAACGTTCTCGATCCTGCGAAGCACAAGAAGACGGCGACGGCAAAGACGGTGACGCTTGACTCGAAGACCGGCTCTGCAACGATTGCAGAGACCGGCATCATCCTGTCGACCCTCAAGCTTTCTCAAGACGTGACGACCTATCAGGAAGGAACTGATTTCGTAGCGACTTTCAATGACGCGGGGCATCTTGTCATCACGTCGAAGAAGGATGAGGACAGCTTCAAGGTGCCGGTCGGCGCATCGCTGACGTTTGCGGCTGAAAAGCTCGATCCGTCTGCTGTGACGAAGTCTGAAATCATCGGCGGCGTTTCCGTTGACGGTGCAAAGAGCGGCCTTGAACTTGTTGGCGAGTGCTTCCCGCGCTTCCGCCTTGTGCCGGGGCAGATCGTCGCTCCGAAATATTCGAGCGATCCGGAGGTGGCGGCTGTGATGGCAGCCAAGGCAGTCAATATCAACGAACACTTCCGCGCGATTTCCCTTATCGACGTTCCGACGGACACCGTCGATTCCTATTCGAAGGTCGCGGAATGGAAGAACAACAACAACGTCGTCGATGAGGCGCAGGTCACTTGCTGGCCGATGCTTGCCCTTTCCGGCACGGCGTACCACATGAGCACGCAGCTCATGGGCCTTATCGGCAAGGTGGACGGTGACAACGACAGCACTCCGTATGTGTCGCCGTCGAACAAAAACTTCCAGATGACGGCAACGGTCCTCGCGAACGGCAAGGAAGTCTGGCTCGGACCTGAAAACGGCGCTTATCTGAACGGCCAGGGCGTCGTGACGGCGCTCAACTTCATCGGCGGTTGGGTGTGCTGGGGCAACCGAATGGCTTGCTACCCGGGCAACACCGACGTGAAGGATTCCTTCATTCCTGTCCGCCGCATGTTCAACTGGATCGGCAACACGCTTGTTCAGACCTTCTGGCAGCGCGTTGATGCCCCGCTGAATCGTCGTCAGGTCGACACAATCGTTGACAGCGCCAACATCTGGCTGAATGGCCTCGCTGCTCGCCAGTACATTCTCGGCGGTCGCGTGGAGTTCCTTGAGAGCGAAAACCCGACGACGGACCTTATGGACGGAATCGCACGCTTCCATGTGTACGTGACGCCGCCGTCTCCGAATCGCGAGATCGATTTCATTCTTGAGTACGACGCGAGCTATCTCTCGACGCTGTTTGAATAAGGAGGCTTGAATTATGGCAACTGGAAACAAGGTGCCCGAGCGCCTGATTAACTTCCGCGTTTACAACGACGGAAACGACTTGCTCGGCGTCGCGAATGTGGACCTGCCGTCCATCGAAGCGATGAGTGACACTGTCAGCGGAGCCGGGATTGCCGGTGAAGTTGAAAGCCCGATTCTTGGTCATTTCGGCTCGATGACTGCGACCTTCACTTGGCGCACCATCACGCCGGAGCTTGCAAAGCTCGCGAACCAAAAGGCGCATGCGCTTGACTTGCGCGGATCGCAGCAGGTATACGACGCGGCGCTCGGCGAATATTCGTCTGTTCCCGTGCGCGTGTCTCTGCGTGCGACGCCAAAGAGCATCTCTCTCGGATCGTTCGAGGTCGGTTCTACGACGGACAGTGAAACCGAGTTTGAGGTGATTTACATGAAGGTCCTTGTGAATGGCAAGGAACTAATCGAAATCGATAAGTACAACTTCATCGCCAAGTTCGATGGGGAAGACAAGCTCGCCAGCGTTCGAAAGGACCTGGGCTTGGCGTAAAGCACAACGCCGGGGGCGGAATGAGCCGTGCCCCGGCAATCCAAAAACAAAGGAGTGAAAAACATGAAGTACATCCTCTCGAAGGAATATGAGTTCGAAGGCCAGAAGTACACGGAGATTGAGTTGAACCTTGATGTCCTTACTGGCAAGGATGTGTCTGCGGTGAAGCGCGAATGGGCGCGTGCGGGGAATATTTCTCCGTTGGTTGCCGTGGACACTGACTTCTGCGTGTACCTTGCTGCGAAGGCCGCGAAGCTTCCGATTGAGTTCATGGAAAACCTTCCCGCCAAGGACTACTGCGCAATCGGTCAGGAGGTCAGCAATTTTTTGTTGGGGTGATCGGCTTTGCAGAACGTTCTGATCCTGACGACGAGGTCAAGTCGGCGGCGGTATCCATTGCACGCGTCATGAAAGGCGGTGCGCTTGAGTGGATGCAAGAGCCATTGATTGAGCTCGCATCATGGAACAGAACGATAACAAAGCAGCTAGAAGCCGAAGCGAAGGCAAATAAACGAAAGTGAGTTGCTTATTCTGGGACTTCTGTCCCTTTCAACGGTATGCTGTGAGTACTGAAGGAGGGGATTGGATGTTTATGCGTTTACTGAACGGCGCTGTTGAAGGCGTTATGACGGTTTTGGGTGTGTTGCTATGGGTCGTGATTCTTTTCGGCCTGTACATCCTGATTTTCTAACGCATCCCAAATTTGAAAAGATGGAGCTCGCTTTTGGCGGGCTTTTTTCTTTTGTACGGAAAGCTCGCTTCGGCGGGCTTTGTTTTTGAAAGGAGGTGACCTCATGTCGAAGGTTTACGACATCGCCTTCAAAATAGCGGGGAAGCTTTCCGGAGACTTCGCGAGCACCTTCAAGAAAGGGCAAGAGACCGTCGCCCGCATGGGTGATTCACTCGCTACGCTGAACGCGAAAGCCGCAAAGATGGACGGCCTCGTAAAGGCACGCAAGGCTGTTGGCGAAAGCTCGCGAGAGTACATCCGTGCGAAAGAAAAGGTCGCTGCACTCGGGAGAGCGATGAGTGCGACCAAGGAGCCGTCCGCCCAGATGGTCTCCGAATTCAACAAGGCGAAAGCCGCCCTTGAAAAGTCGAAGAAGGCTCTTGATAAGAATCGAACTTCTCTGCGCGAACTCGACGGGCAGATGGGGACAACCGGCACGCACCTGAGGACACTTATCGACCGACAAAATGCACTCGCGCAGTCGGCCGACAGGGCTAGAGCGGCACAACAGAAGCTCGCGAAGATCAACGAGCGCCTTGGAAAGGCCAATGATGCTCAAGGGAAGATGAGCGAAATGAGGTCTTCAAGCGCGGGCACTCTGATGGGCGTTGGTGCTACGGTTGCCGCAACCGCAGGCGCTCCGGTCAAGCAGGCGATGAGCTTTGAAGACCAACAGGCTGAGCTTCGCAAGTTTTCGGACGATTACAAGCAAGTCTTTGATGGCATCCAGAAGCTCTCGCTACAGTACGCGAAGAGCACGGAAGACATGACGGCAATGGCCGCGAACGCCTTCCAGTCCGGCATTGCAAAGACGGCTGACGAAGCCCTGAAGCTCGTTGAAATTCAGAACCAGATGGCAATCGCCTTCGATATGACTGGTGATGAGGTCGGTGCTGCATACGCTGACATTCAGTCGAAGATGGGCATCAACATCGAGCAGTCGAAGGCGATGTTCGACATTGTCAACCAGATCGGCAATACCACGTCAGCTTCCGCGAAGGACGTCGTCGAGGTGCTTGCTCGATCCGGTGGTGCCCTGAAGGGCTTGACCGCGATGAATGAGAAGCAGATTGCGGCTCTTGCTGGCTCGTTCCGATCTGCGTCCGTTTCGTCCGAAGTCGCTTCGACCTCGATGATGTCCTTCATCAACGCGCTGTCGTCTGGTGAAGGCGCTACGAAGGGGCAGAAGAAGGCGATGGAAGAGCTCGGCATTGATGCGGGCAAGATGGCGCACATGATGACATCGAACTCCGAGAACGCCCAGAAGGCGATTCAGGACGTTTTCAAACGCATCAACGGTCTCCGAGAAGACCAGAAGTCTTCGGTCATCGGCGCTCTCTTCGGTAACGAGGCGGGCGTGAAGTCTGCAGTGGCAACGCTTGCCAAGCAGGGCGACCTTCTTGCAGGCAACTTCAAGATGATCGGCGAACCTGCGCAGTATGCGGGCTCGATGTTGAAAGAATTTCAGTCAAGAGCTGACACGACTTCGAACTCGATGCAAATCGCGGGCAACGCGGTCAAACTCGTTGCCGGTGGCATTGGGACGGCTCTCCTACCGACAGTTCGAAAGTCGGCAGAAGCCTTCGTGAAAAGCAGCGAGGGTGTCATCAAGTGGGTCACTGAAAACCAGTCGCTGATCTTGAGCTTCATGAAGGTTGCCGGTGCTGTTGTAGGGGCTGTTGCAGGTTTCCATGCGGTGCGAATTGTCTTCGCGTTGTTGGCGAGTCCGGTTGTCTCGATGTATCGAGGCTTTCTCAACATCCAGAAAGCCATCACGCTGATGCGAAACAGTACCGTTCTCGCAACTGCAGCGTCCAAGGCTCAGGCTATCGCAATGGGGGCTTGGAAAATTGCTGTGACGGCAGCGACGGCAACGGCCAAGCTGATGCGAACAGCGATGCTGTTGCTCAATGGGGCCATGCGTGCGAATCCTGTGGGGGTCGTCATTACGGCTTTCACGTTGCTTGTTGGCGCGGGGCTTGCGGTCTACAAAAATTGGGACACGATCAAGGCGAAGGCAGTCGAGCTGTGGAATTCGTTCTCCTCGAACTTCCCGAATATCGCCTCGGTCGTGAAGGCAAACTTTGCGATTGTCGCTGACGTCGCCAAGAACGTCTGGGGCGTCTTCTCGAACCTGATCGGATTCGTGAAAAACGTCTTTACCGGCCAATGGTCGGCAGCCTGGGAGAACGTCAAGGGCATCTTCTCGAATGCGTTTCAGGCACTTGAAGGGATTGCAAAAGCTCCGATCAACGGCGTCATCAATCTGGTGAACGGGGCAATCGGCGCGATCAACGGCATTTCTGTGGACATTCCGAAGTGGGTGCCAAAGTTCGGCGGTGAGACCTTCGGCGTCAACTTGCCGAAGATTCCTCAACTGGCTGAAGGCGGCATCGCAACGCGCTCAACGCTTGCCAATATCGGCGAGGGTGGGGAGCCTGAGGCGGTTATTCCGCTGTCGAAGCTCTCGAACATGCTCGGTGCCGGGGTCGGCATGGGCGGCGGCATCACTGTCAATTTCGCTCCTGTCATCAACGTTTCGGGCGGCTCTGGTGATGCCTACGAAGGCGTGAAGCGCGGCCTTGATGAAGGTCGCCGACAGCTTGAAAAGGACCTGCGCCGTCTGTTGGCGGATCAGCAGCGTCTATCTTTTGCATAAGGAGGCGGTGACGTGAAGACATACACGACCGTCGCGCAGGACACGTGGGACATCATCGCTAAGCGAGTCTATGGCTCTGAGGCGTTGATGGACCAACTGATCCGCGCGAATTTACAGCACCGGAAGACGGTTTTCTTCAGTGCGGGCGTCGTGCTCAATGTGCCGGCCATTGACACTGACTCGATGGAGTTTGCTGAGAACCTGCCGCCTTGGAAACGTCAGGAGGGTGCGCGATGAGTGGACCTATCCAGACCTATTTGAGGCTCCTCTTCACCGAAGCCGGCACTTCGGTGACGCAGGACATTCTGCCTGACCTTCTTTCCTTTTCCTACGACGACAAGGAAACGAACGAGGCAGACGAAATCAGCCTTACTTTAAAGGACCCGACCGGAAAGTGGGCGAGCAAGTGGAAGCCGGACGGCGGCGAAGTCGTCCGCGCTTACATTGCTTCAGGGACAGTGGACGGGAAGAAAGGGTGCGAGCTTTTCTGCGGAAAGTTCTTCGTCGATTCTCTCCGCACCAGTGGCTCGCCTCGTGTCTTCGAGATGAGGGCCGTGTCGATACCGATGAACACTCCGATCCGTCGCAAGATGATCACGAAGGCCTGGGAGAAAAAGACGCTTAAGGGCATCGCTCAGGAAATTGCGGCGGCTGCGAAAGTCAAGCTCCTTTTTGATTCGAAGGAGAACCCGAGCTACGACCGCCAAGACCAAAAAGCCGAAAGCAACCTCAAGTTCCTCTCGCGCCTCTGTGAAGACGCCGGGCTTTCGATCAAGGTGACGGATTCGCAGATTGTGATCTTCGACCAGGCTTTCTACGAGAAGAAGAAGCCAGTCAAGACGCTCACGCTGGGCGTCTCGGACATTCTTTCATGGGACTTCGAGTCGCAGCAATCTGAGACGTACAAGAGTTGCACGATCTCATACCGCAACCCGAAGGAAAAGAAAAAGTCTTCTGCAGGCGGCTACACGTCGAGCGAGTACGACATCGACGCGGTGCCGGGGCAAAAGAACCCTGCTGTTATGACGTACACCTACGTCGATCCTGACGTTGAGGACAACGGGCAGGAATACCAGGTCAAGAAGCGTGCGACCTCGATTGATGAGGCGAAGCGAATTGCCAAGGCAACGCTACGCAAGCTCAACCTTCGAAAGATGACCGGCAGCCTATCGCTTGTCGGCGACACGTCCCTTGTGGCGGGTGTCGTCATCAGCTTGAAGGGGTTCGGGTCGTTCGATGGGGCGTTCATCATCGAGAGCGCGTCGCACAGCGTCAGCACGAGCGGCTACGTGACGAGCCTTTCGGTTCGACGCGTCAACAACAACTATTAGGAGGTGCAGCATGGACGCACTTTGGAATGTTCCTGATGTGCAGAGCCTCATCAAAATTGGTGAGGTATCTAGCATCGATCCTGCGAAATGCACTGCTCGCGTCGTTTTCGACGACGAGGACAGCATCGTGAGCTACGACCTCCCCGTTCTTCAGCGCAACACGCTTAAGAATCACGACTTCGCGATGCCTGACATTGGGGAGGACGCGATCGTTCTCTTCTTCGGTGAGGGCCAAGAGGACGGCGTCATCATCGGTTCGATTTACGCGGGTGAGGTGACGCCTCCGGAATCGACCGAGAATCGTCGCACAGTGGTCTTCGATGACGACACGCGCGTCTGCTACGACCGTCAGGAGCACAAGCTCACGGTGACGATTGAAGGTACGGAGATCGTTTTCAACCGCCAGGACGGCTCCATCACGGTGCCGAACGCTGTGACGATCAATTGCACGGACTGCACGATCAATGCAAGCTCGTCAACAACGGTGAACACCAAGACGGCCACCGTGAATGCTTCGTCTAGCACGACCATCAACTCGCCCGACACGCACGTGACGGGGACCTTGACGGTAGACAAGATGATCACCGGGAAGGGCGGTATGGCGATTTCTGGAGGCTCCGGTGCCACGGCTTCTGTCTCTGGGACGATCGAACTCAAGGGCACGATGACGTCGAGCGGTGACATTACGGCAGGCGGCATTAGCCTCATGACCCATGTTCATACTGAACAAGGTGACGGGGCCGACGTGAGCAAGCCGAAATAAGAAAGGAGGGCCTTCCTATGGGCTTGGGTTTCAGCGCAGTTGGCATTTTCGGCAAACTGCCCTTTCTCTGCAGTAGTGCAGTGACATTCACCTTTAAGGACCTGTCTGTTTCGCGCTCGGTTCGATGGGCGACGCACGAAGTGATAGGCAAAAAACCGTTGCTTGAGTACATCGGACCGGGGCTCACGGAGGTCAGCTTCAACATTCAGTTGAATTCGATGCTCGGGACTCCGCCTTTGGCAGCGCTCATTCAGCTCAAGAAAATGCTCGAGAAGAAACAGGCTGAGCGTTTGCTCATCGGCCCAGATTATCTCGGAAAGTTCGTCATCGAATCAATCGGCGAAGAGCGCAAATATCACAACAACCTTGGCATCTGCGTCTCTGCAGAGGTCAGCATCACGTTAAAGGAGGCGGCATAAATGGCGCAGTACACAGTGACGCTATCAAGTCAAGTTGACTTCGCGCCGTCGGACGAGGTGCGAGAGATTCTGCAGAACGTGAGGACGATCCTCAGCACGCGCAAAGGCTCAGTCCCTCTGGACAGAGATTTCGGTTTGACTTGGGCGCATATCGACAAGCCGATGCCAGTCGCCAAGATGCTGATGCGGTCTGAGGTGATTGATTGCATTGAAAAATACGAGCCAAGGGCGACCGTCGTCTCTGTTGACTTTGATCAGACCAAGACGGACGAAATGGACGGCATTTTGAAGCCGCGCGTTGTGGTACAGATTGGAGGAGATGAGTAATGGCAGAAGTTCTACCAAGATGGGGATTGCCCGCCGTCGAATTTTTGGAAACCGACTCGGAGACGATCAAGTCCCAAATCATCAGCGGGTACGAGAAGGCGAGCGGACGAACCCTCGCGGCAGGCGACCCGGTTCGCCTTTACCTTTTGAGCCTTGCAGCGATCATCATTCAGCAGAGAACTGCTGTGAATATGGCGGCGCAGCAGAACTTGTTGTCGTATTCTCAGGGCGAATTTCTGGACGCGCTTGGGGCCTTCATGAACGTGAAGCGGCTTGCCGCAAGTAAGGCGGTTACAACCATCAAATTCACTCTTTCTCAGGCTCTGGCGACTGTTTATACGATTCCTGCAGGCACTGAGGTGACGAATGGCGTTGTCACTTTTGCGACCGATGATGAGCTCAATATTCCAAAGGGAGAGCTGTCTGGAAGCGTGGCCGCGTCTTGTACCGTTGCCGGTGCTTTTGGCAATGGTTATTTTGCCGGACAGGTCAATACGGTCGTGAAGCCAATGACCTTCGTGGCAAAGGCTGAAAACACGACAACGACCAGTGGCGGCGCAGATGCTGAGACTGATGAGGACTTGGCAAATCGCATTAGGTTGGCTCCGAACTCGTTTTCAGTTGCAGGGCCTACAAAAGCGTACGTCTTTCATACTAAGAGCGTTTCAAGCGCGATTATTGATGTATCTGTCATTTCTCCGACTCCCGGGGAGGTTGATGTATATCCGTTGCTTGAAGAAGGAAAGCTTCCATCGCAGGAGCTTTTAAACAAAGTCAACGATTACTTGAATGACGAAACAGTCCGACCGCTGACTGACTATGTGAAGGTCCTTTCGCCGACGGCGGTCAACTTCGAAATTGAAGTTCATTACTGGATCAATCGCGAAGATAGTGTTAGATCAGAGCAGATCAAGCGAGACGTTGAGGCGGCGGTGGAGACCTACAGGCTCTGGCAACAGGGGAGAATCGGGCGAGACATTCTGCCCGCGAAACTCATTCAGTTGGTTGTTGCTGCGGGAGCGATTCGCATCGACAACAGCAATATGAAGCCTGCCGACTACAAGGCTTTAGACGCCAGTCAGGTTGCGCAATGCACGAAGGTAACCGTTGTTTATGAGGGCTACAAAGATGAGTAAGGAGCTCGTGGATGTAAGGCTGAGCGACTTACTTCCAGATTCCATCGCTCGCGACGACAACGTCAAAAACAGCGCGACCGCTATCGATGCTCAGCTTCGGGAAGTTTCTGCGATGACTGACACGCCTTGCTTGTACGCAAATATCGACAAGCGAACAAGTGAGCAACTCGATCATCTGGCTTATGGCTGGGACGCAAGCGTCTGGCGTGACTATTGGCCCATTGAGCTTAAGCGAAGCATTATCAAAAACGTCGTAACGGAAAAACGAAAGCGAGGGACGCTTAAGGCGGTGAAAGACGCAGTTGCTTCTCTTGGGTCGGCGGCGACGATTAAGGAGTGGTGGCAGCTTGAACCCAAGGGGGCTCCGCACACCTTCACGGTTTCTGCGACGCTTTCGAGTCTCGACGGGGTATTGGATAGCGAGATGCAAGAAGACCTTTTCACGCTCATTGACGATGCGAAACCCGCGCGGTCGCATTACATGCTCGTCATCATTCGTGACGTCAAGGGCCGCCTTGGTGTCACTGGGTACATAAGACACGTGAGCTATGCGCGCATTTGTTCGCTTTGCTAGGAATAAAAAGAGGTTCATCTCGGAAGTCCGTGGAACGCGGCCTTGACTTTTAAGAAAAAGTCTGGT
>OHBI01001059.1_pt1 | contig 11490 bp, 10 predicted proteins | sample 1577361 | NCBI WGS metagenome assembly OHBI01 (sample SAMEA3879579, study PRJEB24766) | human gut metagenome | biome: human-associated habitat; feature: feces | place: USA | collected 1985/1987 | reverse complement strand
CCCGCTTTTGTGACCAATATCACCATATCCGATGCCGGAAAGACCTTCAATCCCGGTGATGCCGTGACCGTCAAAGCCGACGGCTTGCAGAGCGGCGACCAAATCATATTGGACATCTACTGGCCGATAGCCGACAATCCTCTCTTTCCCGAAGGGTATTCACGCTACACACGCGCCGTTACCACGGAGCAAACCACCAACAGCATTACTTTCCTTGCCCCCGGACACTGGCCCGCCTCACGGGTAGAAATGTTCCTGGAACGGGCAGGACAGCTTCAGCCTCTCGGCCAGATTTCGGTAGCCGACGGACAATCCCCCGAAGAACCATATCTCTACGGTATCACCAACTCCCACGCCATTTACACACCGACCGTTCCCCGCGGCATCACCCGTATCGACCTGGTAACACAAGAAATATCGGAAGTAATCCAGTTCCATGACGACGAAGATTTCCACCTTGCCGCCAACATCCCCGGCACCAACATCCTCTGCGGGATACGGGAGAAAGACGGCAGTAGTTTCATCGACGGATACGACCTCTGCATGCACTATTGGTGTAACCCGGTAGAACGTAACGCAATTACCATCTGCTCGGACTTCAACAACACTGTTTCCCTGGAAATGGCCGGAGATAAGCTCCTCACCTACTGTAGCATCTCTTATCCGGTATATACCCGGTTGAATATGCCACCGATACATACTCCCGAAATACCATTACCGGATGGACTGAAGCCCGAATCCCTCTCACGCTATCCGGGCGTGATAGCCGACGTCCACATGCTGCTCTCGGCCAACAACGGCGACGGCACCTTCTCGCCCGTCGTGATAGACATCGCCAAAGAAAAGATGCACTGCTACGACCCCATCAAAGCCGAAGCCTTGATACCTTTCCGGATTATGGAACCATCCCCCGAAAACCCAAACAGCCTGCAATGCAAAGGAGGCTATATCGTTTCCCGTGCCAATGGTGGAGATACGCAATTCTGCTTATGGGATACTACTGCCGGAAACTTGAAAGAGCCTTTCGCCACCTACCCCAACGCCGTACGCTCCGCTGCCATGTACTACTCCAAGGACGGGCAGACAAGGAAACTCTACGTGCAGTTTGCAGGCTATCGTGAAGGCGACTTCATCGAAACTTATGATTTCCAGACAAAGGAATGGAGGATGTTTATGTTCTACGTACCGTTTGCAGAGATTTTACTGGCACGATAACCGGCTCCCTTACTGCTTTTTCTCCCGCAAGTCATCCTTGGGTATGGTCGTCTCACTGCCGTCACGCGTAGCTATATAGTGAGGAGACATGATTTCGATGCCTGCCTCGTTAAAGACATCCTGGATATTCTGATGCAAATCAGAATAAATCTGGCTAAGGCTGTTGGCATCCCTGATATAGGCATTCACTTGATAAACCGGATAATAATCCTGAAGGGAAGTCTCCAATACAAACGGACGGGGATCATCTATCACTCCAGGAGTATTCAATGCAGCCTCTATCAACAGCTGATGTGTCTTCCGCCACGGAACATCGTAGCCAATACTGACCTCCGAATGGATAATCAATCCATACTCACGGGCAGATTGGCTGTAATTGACCGTATGGGAAGACATGATGAAAGAGTTCGGAATGGTCACCACCTCATTCTTCGGAGTACGGATGCGGGTGACGAGCGGTGTTTTCTCAATGATGTTGCCCGTAGTATCGTTCAGCTTGATGCGGTCACCCAGCTTGAAAGGCCGCATGTAGGTTATGACCAGTCCTGCAATGATATTGCCGATAACCGTACTGGAACCGAGCGAAACAATCAAGCCGACAAACACGGAGATTCCCTGGAAGACTCCCGACTTGGAACCCGGCAGATAAGGGTAAATCATGGCAATCATAAACGCATAAAGCAAGAAGCGCACAATGTGATAGGTAGGAATGGCCCAATCCGGATAGAAGCCGTTTATCTTCAGCCGTTCAGCCTGCACCTCATTGGCAAGATAACGCACCAGTCTGACCAGATACTTCACCGCATAGCATATCACAAAGATAGTGAACAGATTGGGTATATAGTCGGCTATTCCATTCAAGATGACCTTTATAGGATTCCAGATGTAGGAGAATAATGTATAAGCCAAGCTCTTGGTCTGAGGGAAAATGGAGAATAATAACGGAACCGTCAGCAGCAACTGCAACAGCATGACTACATAACGCACCAGGTTGGCAACAAACACCAGCAGGTTGACCTGCTTCTGCGTGTCCAACAATTCATAATCCTGAATGGAAATCGGTTTCAGCTTGGTATCCTTCAGCTTCTGAATGCGTAGTTTGAATTTTCTGAACAGCCAGTTGGTAAACTTGAACAAGAAGAACTGTCCCACAAGCACCAGGATAAAGTACAAGATACGCTTACCCAACTGCCACAAGCTATGCTCCTTCTGCATGGCTTTCAGTTTGTCCACCACGACATGCCTCTTGCTGGCGGCCAGCTGGTCGCGGGTACAGTTTTCCCACAAAGCATCCTGATCGGTAAAGGAAATGATGACCTTTTCGCCATACATCAAGTCTGTAACAATATCCGTACTCTCTAAATAAACAGAGTCCGGACGCAGATTGAAACGCGTGCCCAATGCTTCGATGACGTTGCTTACATCTTTGGCTCGCTGTTGGGGCGTATGCCCTCCACGCTTGGCATACAGATAGAACAAAGTGTCCTTCTCCACCACCACCGGAATACCCGGTGTCACCGTCCGCAACGAATCAATGCGTTGTTTCTGCAATGCCAGCTTCACCGAATCGGCCGCATAGCCCGCCAACTTCATCTGCTCCATTTCCATCCGCAGGTTCGCCTCATTCAGCCGGGCTGTTTCCAACTCCTGCCGGACAAGCGACAACTGAATCGAATCGGAGTCAGTCCTTGCCACTGTGACACTCCCCACACTATCCTCACCTAAAACACTGAGCACTTTATCTACCAACTGAGCTGACACTCCGTCCGCCAGCATCAACAGCCAACAAAGACAGAAAGCACGGATAACCTTCATATATAAACTTCTTGATTTGATTCTTTAATTATGCAAATATACCCAATAAATGCTTCAAACATACGGAATGTTTTTAACTTCCTACCCTAATCGATATAACTTTTTCATGCAAACATGAAAGTTCTGTATCCGGTTTGCACTATCTTTGTACTCAAAATTGACATACCTATGGATATATTGTTTCTTGTCGGAGGACTGCTCCTCATTCTTCTGGGTGCCAATGGCTTGACAGACGGTGCCGCATCCGTTGCCAAACGTTTCCGTATACCGTCCATCGTCATCGGGCTTACCATTGTCGCCTTCGGTACTTCCGCACCGGAACTCACCGTCAGCATATCCTCTGCCCTAAAAGGCAGTGCAGACATTGCCATCGGCAATGTGGTGGGAAGCAATACGTTCAATACCCTGATGATTGTGGGTTGTACGGCCCTTTTTGCCCCGATAGCCATTACCCGTAACACACTGAAACGCGAAATACCCCTTTGCATCCTTTCATCCTTCGCCCTGCTGATTTGTGCCAACGACGTCTTACTGGACAGCAGTGGGGAGAACATACTCAGCATCACCGACGGCCTATTGCTGCTATGCTTCTTTACCATTTTCCTGAGTTATACTTTTGCCATTGCAAAAAGGGATGGAAGTATGAAGGAACCGGAAAAGGAGCACTTACAGGAAGAAGACGAAATCAGGCTGTTACCCGCGTGGAAGTCCGCCCTATACATTATCGGTGGACTTGCCGGCCTCATCATCGGAGGTAATTTCTTTGTAGACGGTGCCAGCGGCATAGCCCGCGGATTGGGTGTCAGCGAATCCATCATCGGTCTCACGCTCGTAGCAGGCGGCACTTCATTACCCGAACTCGCCACCTCCATCGTAGCCGCCTTGAAGAAAAACCCCGAAATAGCCATCGGAAACGTCATCGGAAGTAATCTCTTCAATATATTCTTCGTACTGGGTTGTTCGGCCTCCATCACTCCACTGCGTCTGACGGGCATCACCAATTTCGATTTGTGGGTACTCGTAGGGTCCAGCATCCTGCTTTGGCTGTTCGGTATCTTTTTCGGGAAACGCATCATCACCCGGGTGGAAGGAAGCATTCTGATTCTCTGCTACATTGCCTACACAGCGGTACTGATATACAACCTCTAACAGCAAATTTACAGACACCCTACGCGGTATTTTAAAGATTATCACGTATTTTTAAATAAGGCAAGCTGTACCTCGGCATAAAAAATAAGCAAGCTTATTTTGTTCTGCTCTCAGTTTGCATTACCTTTGTGGTCTCAATATTGAACAACTATGGCAATTACAATCAAGAAAGTAACCACAAGACGGGAACTGGAGCGCTTTATCCGTTTCAACTACCTGCTATACAAAAACAACCCTTATTCCGTCCCCGACCTTTTCGATGACATGCTCAACACCTTCAACAAGAAGAAAAACGCTGCATTCGAATTTTGTGAAGCCGACTATTTCCTGGCTTATCGGGAAGGTAAAATCGTAGGACGTGTAGCTGCCATCATCAACCACAAGGCAAACCAAACCTGGAACAAAAAGGAAGTCCGCTTCGGCTGGATAGACTTCATCGATGATGCGGAAGTCTCCGATGCCCTGATTCGCACCGTGGAAGAATGGGGAAAAGAACGGGGAATGACACATATACAAGGCCCGCTGGGATTCACAGATTTCGATGCCGAAGGTATGCTCATCGAAGGATTCGACCAGCTCAGCACCATGGCCACCATTTATAACTATCCCTACTATCCGCAACATCTGGAACGCATGGGCTTTGAGAAGGATGCCGATTGGGTGGAGTACAAAATCTACATTCCCGACGCCATACCCGACAAGCACAAGCGCATCTCCGACCTCATCCAGCGCAAGTATAACCTCAAGGTAAAGAAATACACATCTGCCAAGAAGATTGCCCAAGACTACGGTCAGGCCATCTTCGAACTGATGAACGAAGCCTATCAGCCACTCTATGGCTATTCTGCACTGAGCCAACGGCAGATTGACCAATACGTCAAGATGTACCTGCCCATCCTCGACCTACGCATGGTGACATTGATTACCGATGCCGATGACCAGCTGCTTGCCGTAGGCATTTCCATGCCGTCACTCGCCGAAGCGTTGCAAAAAGCCCACGGGCGCCTGCTTCCTATGGGTTGGTATCACCTGGCCAAGACCATCTTCTTGAAGAAATATCCCAAGATGCTCGATTTGCTGCTGGTTGCCGTGAAACCGGAGTATCAGAACAAGGGGGTAAATGCATTGTTGTTCTCCGACCTTATCCCCGTCTATCAGCAACTTGGTTTCGAGTATGCCGAGAGTAATCCGGAGCTGGAGCTGAACGGCAAGGTGCAAGCGCAATGGGAGTACTTCAAGACGGAACAGCATAAACGGAGAAGATGCTTTGTGAAAGGAATAAAATAAGTTCTAAATCCAGAATATAAGCTTGTCAGAAGTCCATAAAAGACATTATTTTTTTGCGAACCCCCGAATTTCTCATTACCTTTGTCGCAATGCGCAATATGAAGGAATAACGTACTTATGGAAGATAACAACAATATGACCCTGCCGCTGGAAGAAGCAGACAACAATATCACAGAGAGCCCCGTTTCCAGCGTGGAATATACCGACGACAACATCCGCCACCTGGACGACATGGAGCATATCCGTGTCCGTTCCGGTATGTACATAGGCCGTCTGGGCGACGGCTCACAGAACGATGACGGTATCTATGTGTTGCTGAAAGAAGTGATGGACAACAGCATCGACGAGTTCAAGATGGGTGCCGGAAAGCGTATAGAAGTGACTATAGAAGACAGTCTGCGTGTCAGCGTACGCGACTATGGACGAGGCATTCCGCAAGGCAAACTGGTAGAGGCGGTCAGCAAACTGAATACCGGGGGTAAATATGATTCGAAGGCTTTCAAGAAAAGTGTCGGACTGAACGGCGTGGGCATCAAGGCGGTCAATGCGCTGAGTAGCCGTTTCGAGGTACGCAGTTACCGCGACGGCAAAGTACGTACCGCCATCTTCGAGAAAGGAACGCTGTTGAGTGATGTGACCGAAGACTCGACAGAAGAAAGCGGAACCTATATCTTCTTCGAACCGGACGCCACACTCTTCCTGAACTATTCCTTCCAGAACCAGTTCGTAGAAACCCTGCTGCGCAACTACACCTACCTGAATACGGGCCTCACCTTCATTTACAACGGCCAGCGCATCGTTTCCCGCCACGGGCTGGAGGACTTGCTGAAAGACAACATGACCAGCGAAGGCCTTTACGACATCATCCACCTGAAAGGAGAGGACATCGAGATTGCCTTCACACACACCAACCAATACGGCGAAGAGTACTACTCCTTTGTCAACGGGCAACACACCACCCAAGGCGGCACACACCAGACTGCCTTGAAGGAACACATTGCCCGTACCATCAAGGAGTTCTACAACAAGAACCAGGAATATGCCGACATCCGCAACGGACTGGTAGCCGCCATTGCCATCGACGTGGAGGAACCCATGTTCGAGAGCCAGACCAAAACGAAACTGGGCAGCAACAACATGTGGCCTGCCGCGCCGCAGGAACACAAGCCCGCCGGCCCCACGGTGAACAAATACGTAGGAGACTTCATCAAGACGGAAGTGGACAACTACCTCCACAAGAACCCGCTTGTGGCCGAAGTGATGCTGCAAAAGATACAAGACTCCGAGAAAGAGCGCAAAGCCATTGCCGGCGTCACCAAGCTGGCACGCGAACGCGCCAAGAAAGCCAACCTGCACAACCGCAAGCTGCGCGACTGCCGCTACCACTTGAGTGACGGTAAAGGCAAAGACCAGGAAACCGAATCCTGCATCTTCATTACCGAGGGAGACTCCGCCAGCGGTTCCATCACCAAGAGCCGCGACGTGAATACCCAAGCAGTATTCAGCCTGCGTGGTAAACCGCTAAATTCCTACGGACTCACCAAGAAAGTAGTTTATGAAAACGAAGAATTCAACTTGCTTCAAGCAGCCTTGAATATAGAAGACGGCATAGAGACACTGCGCTACAACAAAGTCATCGTAGCTACCGATGCCGATGTGGACGGCATGCACATCCGCCTGCTCATCATCACCTTCTTCCTGCAGTTCTTCCCCGACCTGATAAAGAAAGGGCATGTATATATCCTGCAAACCCCTCTCTTCCGCGTGCGCAACAAAAAGAAGACAAGTTATTGCTATACAGAGGAGGAACGTGTGAAAGCCATTGAAGAACTGGGTCCCAACCCCGAAATCACCCGATTCAAAGGTCTGGGAGAAATCTCGCCCGACGAGTTCAAGCATTTTATCGGCAAGGATATGCGTCTGGAACAAGTGTCCCTGCGCAAGACAGACCTCGTAAAAGAGCTGCTGGAATTCTACATGGGTAAGAATACCATGGAACGACAAAACTTTATTATCAACAACTTGGTTATAGAAGAAGATTTGGCATCATGAGAAGAGCTATCTTTCCGGGAACATTCGACCCGTTTACTATCGGACACTCTTCGGTAGTGAGCCGTGCACTGACTTTTATAGACGAAATCGTCATAGGCATCGGCATCAATGAAAATAAGAATACGTATTTCCCCTTGGAAAAGCGCGAACAAATGATACGAGACTACTACCGGAACGAGCCGCGCATCATTGTGCAGTCCTATGACTGCCTGACTATCGACTTTGCCCGGCAGGTAGATGCCAGTCTGATAATACGCGGCATACGCACCGTGAAGGATTTCGAATACGAGGAAACCATTGCCGACATCAACCGCAAACTGACCGGCATAGAAACCATCCTGCTCTTCACCGAGCCAGAACTTACCTGCGTCAGTTCCACCACCGTGCGCGAACTGCTGCAATACGGCAAGGACATAAGCATGTTCATACCGGAGGGAATGGAGATTAGGGATTAAGGATAAAGGATTAGGGATTAAAATGGAAATGATGAAAAAACTATTTACTATTATAATATGTATATGCGCGGTGACGGCACAAGCGCAAAAGCCGAACAATGAAGCCCTGCGCAAACTGCAAATGGCAGAGTTTGCCATCACCAACCTTTATGTGGACAAGGTGGATGAAGACAAGCTGGTGGAAGAAGCCATCATCAAGATGCTGGCACAACTCGACCCGCACTCCACCTACAACAACGCCGAAGAAGTGAGCCGTTGCAAGGCAATTTCGAGGGCATCGGCGTACAGTTTCAGATGATAGAAGATACCCTGCTTGTGATACAACCCGTGAGCAACGGACCTTCCGAGAAGGTGGGCATCCTTGCCGGCGACCGTATCGTAGCCGTCAATGACAGCGCCATTGCCGGAGTAAAAATGAGCACGGAAGATATTATGAGCCGCCTGCGCGGACCGAAAGACTCGGAAGTGAAACTCACCATCGTGCGCCGTGGCGTGGACGACCAGCTGTACTTCACCGTGAAGCGTGACAAAATTCCCATCCTCAGCCTGGACGCATCTTACATGATACAACCCAAAACCGGCTATATCCGTATCAACCGCTTCGGGGCAACCACCGCCGAAGAGTTTGCAGAAGCCCTGAAAAGCCTGCAAAAGAAAGGAATGAAAGACCTCATCCTCGACCTGCAAGGAAATGGAGGAGGGTATCTGAATGCCGCCATCGACCTTGCCAACGAATTTCTGAAGCAAAAAGAACTCATCGTCTACACCGAAGGAAGGGCCGCACGCCGCAGTGATTTCTTTGCCAAAGGTACGGGCAACTTCAAGAACGGCCGTCTCATCATATTGGTGGACGAGTACTCCGCTTCTGCCAGTGAAATCGTGACCGGAGCCATCCAGGACTGGGACAGAGGCGTGGTAGTAGGACGCCGCACCTTCGGCAAGGGATTAGTACAGCGTCCTATCGACCTGCCGGACGGTTCCATGATTCGCCTCACTATCGCCCGCTACTATACTCCTTCGGGCCGTTGTATCCAGAAGCCTTACGACAGCACCGCCAACCTCGACGGCCGCCTAACCGGCGAGAACAGTCAGGATAAGTATAACCAGGAACTGATAGACCGCTTCAATCATGGAGAAATGATTCATGCGGACAGTATCCATTTTGCCGACTCCCTGAAAGCACAGACCAAGCGTATGGGACGTACCGTTTACGGAGGTGGAGGTATCATGCCCGACTTCTTCGTCCCCATCGACACTACCCAGTACACAGACTATCACCGCAACCTCGTAGCCAAAGGCGTGGTTATCAAAGCCACTACCGGCTACATCGAGAAGCACCGGAAGGAGTTGCAGAACAAATACAAGAAATTCGAAGCCTTCAACGAGAAGTTCGAAATAGACGATAACTTCCTTGCCGAAATACGTACGCTTGCCGACAAAGAGAAAATCAAGTTTGACGAGAAACAGTACAACCAATCCCTACCGCTCATCAAGACACAACTTAAAGCCTTGATAGCCCGTGACCTATGGGACATGAACGAATACTTCCAGGTGATGAACAGCACGAACCAGAGCGTGCAGCAAGCTCTAAAAGTGTTGAACGAAGGCATCTACAGCACTATTATCCAATAGCCGACTTGAAACAAACTTAGGCGCGGATTATGCGGATTTAGTTTATCTAACTCCGCATAATCCGCGCCTAAAATCATTCTCCGAACAGCCACTTATTCAGCCACTTGTTGACGTAGATGTTGACCACAGCACATCCAGCACCGATTGCAGCCCCCGCCAACACATCCGACGGATAATGCACTCCCTCGTTCATACGGGAAACTCCCACGGAACAAGCCCACAGGGCAGACGGAGCTATCACATACCATTTAGGATACTTTACACTGAGCGAGGTGGCAAGGGCAAAAGCCGTCGCCGTATGTCCGGAAGGAAAAGACGGGCTGCCTTCATGGCTATATGCATGCACTCTGTCGGGATATTTATCATAAGGACGCTCACGGTCCACCAGATATTTCATTCCATAAGTCACAACAAAAGCCCCCGCTACACTTGTACCTACGTAGACCGCATCTTTCAGCAAACCCTTATCATGTTTTATCCAAGCGGCAACCGCCATCGCCACCGGAACACCGACAGCAACATAGGGCTCCGAACGTGAAATTATCTTATTATAGTTACGGACAAACTTGCCATCCCAACTGTTAACCCGGTGCAAAGTGTTAATATCCCAATTCTGTGCCGAAAGACCGGATACAACAAGGCAGATAAAATATACAAAAAAAATAGCCTTTTTCATAAGTCCTTTATATTAGTTTGACGCAAAGATAGGACAAATAGATAGAGTTTTCACAAAAAAATTCTATCTTTGTTGCCACATTTATAATAATTCGCTAATCATTTCATGAGACTGGAAACTTGCTGCAACCGACAGATTGATTGTATGGTATGTCCCCAAAAATCAGAAGGAGTATTGGTTTACCGCCACTACCCCAAGGGACAACATTTCTCTGCTGAAAAGTGCACACAGAACTGCATGATATTTATGCTGAAAGGTGAATTACTTGTAAACAGTGACGAATATCCGGGCACCACTCTCCAAAGCCGCCAGCTCATCTTGCAAGCCATCGGCTCCAAAGTAGAACTCCTGGCTTTGACCGAAGTGGAATATATTGTGTATTGGTTCACCGAGCTTCCTCTGATTTGCGAAGAGCGCTACAAGGAGATACTGAAACGCTCGGAAGCCCCCTTGACTTATACCCCGCTTACCGCGATTTCCATGCTCGAAGGGCTCCTGAAAAGCCTTGCCTGCTACCTCAACGAGCAACCCTATGCGTGCAGCAAATACATTGAAATGAAATGCCAGGAATTGGTATACATATTGACATGCTACTATCCGCTACACCAAATCAGTACATTCTTCTACCCCATCAGCACTTATACGGAAAGCTTCCAATATTTCGTCATGCAGAACTACGACAAGGTGAAGAATGTGGAAGAGTTTGCCCACCTCGGTGGATATACCACCACCACATTCCGCCGTCTGTTTAAAAATATGTATGGGGTCCCGGTCTATGAATGGATTCTGGACAAGAAACGTGAAGGAATTCTGAACGACCTGCAATACACCAAACAACGCATTTCAGTCATCAGCGCCCGCTATGGCTTTGATTCCCTATCCCACTTTGCCCACTTCTGCAAAGACTCTTTCGGAGACACGCCCCGCGCCCTGAGAAAACGTTCAGCAAACGGAGAAAAGATTTCCATTATCTGCAAAGAGCAAGGCAAAGACCAGGAGGACGAGTAAACCTTTTACTTGTCCGTAAACTTCGCATTCTGCCGGATTACGGAATTATTTCTTTAATCGCTTGCTTTATCGCTGGATTTCTCCTATTTTTGCGAAACATTTACAGAAGTATCCTGATAGAACAAATTTTCAAACTATTAAATAACTTAAATTCAATCATTTATGTGGTTAAGTAATTCATCTGTAGGAAGGAAAGTGGTG
>OHBI01001056.1_pt1 | contig 11495 bp, 4 predicted proteins | sample 1577361 | NCBI WGS metagenome assembly OHBI01 (sample SAMEA3879579, study PRJEB24766) | human gut metagenome | biome: human-associated habitat; feature: feces | place: USA | collected 1985/1987 | reverse complement strand
TGTAATGGAGTGGTTGTCCCAGTTGTCGCCATCTTGTGCTGACCCTGACTTGCTGAATATCGGATCGCCGACTTCAATAGCCTCGTTCTTCAGGGTAGACCCATTCAGCCTTATGCCGATATTCCAATCGCTGAAGCTCTTGTTCCACGCAGCAGTAAACTCGAAACCTGAGTTACGGATATGTCCCGCGTTAGTATAGACATTGGAGAAACCGGTAGAAGGACGAATCTGGCGATACAGAAGCAGATCCTTTGCGTCACGGATAAAGTAATCGGCAGAGAAAGAAAGCTCATTGTTCATAAAGGCAAAATCAATACCGATATTTGTCTGCTCATTGGTTTCCCATTTCAGGTTGGTATCAATTTCTTTCTGCTGGGCAATACCGGCACCGTTAATCACACTCGAACCATTAAAGAACCAGTACATTGCATTTGCCGAAGACAACTGTGCTATGGACAAGTTGGTACCATTGCCCGCATTACCGGTCTGTCCCCATCCGGCACGCAACTTCAAGTTACTGAACAGTTCTAAATCCTTAATGAACTTTTCCTCGGAAAGACGCCAAGCTACAGAAGCGGAAGGGAATGTACCATAACGATTGCCGGCACCAAAGTTCGAAGAACCGTCGCGGCGTACCGTTGCAGTCACAATATAGCGGTCGTTCAAAGTATAAGTCAGACGGCCGAAGTAAGAAAGGAATCTTGTCTTCAAATCCAGCCCACCATCCGTTTGCTTAGACGATGGGTCATTGGTCAATGAAATTTTGCGGATGTTGTCTGCCGGAAAATCGTTGGCACTGGAATTCAGCCAGGCACCGTTCGTATCGCTGGTAGAGAAACCGGCCATTGCACTTACGCGGTGATGCTCATTGGACCAGTCATAGTTCAAGAACGCTTCCAGACCGAGTGAAGTGGACTGGCTCTGGTTCAGCGAGAACGAGTCCTTACGGTCTTGAGTTCCAAAGGTTCTATCATTATAGGCTGTATAGCCATTATAACCTTTTGTATAATAATTATAACTGGCAATAGTCTTGAAAGTCAACCCTTTGTACAAATCGAGTTGTAGGAAAGCACTAGCAAGCAGACGGTCCCATTTATTAATACTGTCGGCAGTCTTGGCAGCAGCAACCAGATTGTCAGCTCCCTTGTTCACGTCTCCATTGCCTTCTTTCTTGTAATGTCCCCAAGTACCGTCGGGCAACACAATAGGCATGGAATAGAAAACACCGTCCTCTACATAATCCATGGTTGGAATGGCTTGTGCATAGTTTCTCAGGTTGCCTCCTCCCATCTTTTCCGAATGTGCATAGTTCAAGTTCAAGCCTACATGCAGGAAGTCTTTCACTTTGTGAGTGATATTAGCGCGTGCCGTCAAGCGTTTAAAATTCGACTCAATCACGATACCCTGGTTGTTCAAATAACCCAGAGATAAATTGGCTTGGGTATTTTCGCTGCCTCCCGAAGCAGAAAGATTATAGTTCTGCTGTAATGCCGTGCGTGACATTTCGTCCTGCCAGTCAATGCTATTCAGTCTGCCTATGTAATCCTCGCCATACGCCAGATTGGTCATGGCAATACCGTCATTCTTGACAGCGGAACGTACAGCACTTGCAAACAAGTCCGCATCAGCCACATCAATCTTATTCGAATTGAACTGAAGGGCATAATTGGCCGAGAAGTTTACCTTTGCCTTACCCTTACCGCCGTTCTTGGTAGTAATCATAATGACGCCATTGGCACCGCGAGTACCATAGATTGCCGTAGCCGAAGCATCCTTCAGAATTTCGATGGACTCTACATCATTAGGATTCAAGAAATCGATAGAAGTTCCTACCTGCACACCGTCCACTACATAGAGTGGGTCGGCAGAACCATTCACGGTTGCCACACCGCGGATACGGATGGAGAAACCTCCTTCCGGGTCACCGGAAGAACGGATGACAGATACACCTGCCGCAGCTCCCTGCAAACCTTGTCCCAAGTTCACCGGATTCCGCTTCATCATTTCCTCCGCATTCACGGAAGCCACAGAACCGGTGAGGTCGGATTTCTTCATCGTACCGTAGCCCACAACAACTACCTCATCCAAGGTTTCGGTATCCTCCTTTAAAGTAATTTTCAGAGCATTCATATTCCCGGTTACTTTGACCGTTCGCGCCAGATAACCGATGTAACTGGTCTTCAGCGTAGAACCTACGGGACACTGCAAGGAGAAGTTACCGTCCAAATCGGTAATCATACCGTTTGTCGTACCTTCCACAATGACATTGGCACCGATGATGGGCTCGCCTTTCTCATCCACCACTTGGCCCTTCACAGTAACTACACTCTGCTGTACGACAGTGACACCTGCAAACGGCTGTACGCTTGTTGCAAAGAGAGGTCCGGCACATGCCAGCGATACTGACATGATACCCAAATACTTCATCACATTTCTCATAAATACTAAATACTTAGGTTTAACAAATACCCCGGTCATAAGCACATCGGGAAAAAGATATGCGACACAATTTTGTGCCACTATAGAGGCACTGCCGTGCCATTGGGAAGGCACATCTGTGCCACCATAGTGGCACAGATTTCGGTAACTATATCCCTTTCTCTTCCATACCGACAGGGGTGAATTCAATATAGATTTTCAAAGATTAAGTTCAGAAACTCAGGGAAGTGCCTTCAACCTGGTTCAACAGTTGCGGTTTGGCCTTTCCACAATCCACTTTCACAACCTGAATACGGTTGTCGGCAGGTAGACAAACCAATCCTTCTGCCTGCTTCTTGTCAGCACTGTATACCTTCAGGCTCATTTTACTCCAATCCATCTCAGCAGTGGACTGCGCCAACTTCAGATGAGGAAGTACCGAACCGTCACGTACCAGCATGATTATCGGCAGACTGCCTGCTTCAATCCGGTGCCATCCGCCTTCGTAGACTTTCTCTGTCTGGTAGTCTATCCATTTTCCTTCGGGAAGGTAAACTGTGCGGCCCGTCATACCGGATTCAAGCAAGGGGGCAACCAGAATCTGCGAACCGAAGAGATACTCGTCATCCACTTTCCATGCTCCCGGATCATCGGGGAATTCTACAAACAAGGCTCTTAGCATCGGTAAGCCCTTTTCTGTACATTCCTTAGCCTGAGCATACACATAAGGCATCAGACGGTACTTCATCTCCGCACTCTTGCGGAAGACATCCTGCACACGCTTGCTGTCGTACAACCACGGCTCTGTCGGAGGTGCCCCATGCGCGCGGGTATGGGAAGTAAGAAAACCGAACGGTATCCAGCGGCAATACAAGTCCTCCGGAGTGGATTTTACAAAGCCGCCCATATCATGGCTCCAGAAGGAGAAACCGGACAAGCCGAAGGACAAGCCTGCACGAAGCGTACCCAGCAGACCCGTGTTCGTAGTTGCAGCATCACCGCCCCAATGCAATGGATAACGCTGGGAACCAGCCCATGCGGCACGTGCCCACATTATATTCTCGTTGTGCAACTTCTTGGTTATCTCGGACACTGCCATATCATAACGCACTGGATAGAGGTTATGCTCATACCATCCGCTCTTGCCGGAAGCGTAAATACCATTCAGTGGAGCAGCCTCGCCAAAGTCTACTTTAATGGCACTGACACCGATATTCAGCAATCCCGCCAGTTTGTCCTGATACCACTTTACTGTTTCCGGATTGGAAAAATCAAGCACCACATCTTCGTAGGGAAGTTCACCATTTCCATTTTTCACATACATGTCTTTCTCTATCAGTTCAGAGAAATAACGGTTTTTAGGAGTGAAATAAGGCAACTGCCACAAACATACATGGAAACCTTGTGACCTCAAATCCTTCAACATCTGCTGTGGATTCTGGAAACGGTTCTCGGAGAATTTATAGTCACACTGCCAGTCCACATCAAACCAGCCGGTATCGAAATGGATAACATCGCACGGATACTTGTTCTTACGGATATTGGCCGCTACATCATAACCTTCCTTTTCACTGAAATAGGTAATACGGCTCATCCACGTACCGAAAGACCACAAGGGGGGCATGCCCGGCTTTCCTACCAAATCGGTGTACTCGTCCAGAATATCTTTCGGCTCGCCGAAGAAAACGAACAAATCCAGGTTCTCGTCACCCATGAACATTTTGTTCAGCCCAATATAGGTAGCACCAAAATCACAAGTCACGGGAGCGGATGTATGCATAAACATACCATATCCCCGGTTACTCATAAAGAAAGGAATCGGTTTGTACATTTGGTCCGTCTCAGGCCCTTGTGGGTCTGTAACGAACAAGTTCACCTTCTGTCCGGCCTTGTTCAGCCCAGTGGCAGACTCTCCGCAACCAAAAATCATTTCATCTGCAGTCAAGGTAAATACCGGATTGATGCGGCGAGCATTGTCGCTTCCCCGCTTCACAAAACAGAACGGCGTATATTTTACCTGCGTAGAGTCCGCGTCGCTCAAAGCGGCAGTCTGGCTCAAGATACGTCCGGCTTTATCCTTCAAGACGATTCTCCAAGGATTCTTGTTAATCTGAATGGTTCCATAGTCGCTGGAATAGATAATCTTGTCATTCGTCTCGGTAACTTTCCAGCTTCCATCCCTGCCCGGTTCCTTTGCCAACATGATGGAAGCGGCAGGTTTGGGTTCCACCGGGGTCGTTAGCATACGGATACGTACCGTACGCGGAGTTACAAAGTCAATCTTGAATTTGAGGTTAGGGTCATTTTCATAGGCAGTGAAGGGGAAATCGAGCATTCTCATTTTACGGGGCTGTGCACCGTTGGTATTGAAGGCTTGGCGGGGCATCAGATGCCCGCGTTTCCAATTCACCAGCCCTTCACCCGACTTGGCATCGAATGACTCCAGGTGATCTGCAAAAAACAAGGTATTACTCAAGTCACGGAAATCGGTACTCATGTCCAGAGGTTGGTTCATCAAATACGAAGTACCGTCATTGACATGTGGCTGTGCCAACAGATTGCCACCGGCAAACAACAGCATCGCCACTGCTAAAAGTTCTTTCTTCATACTATTAGGATTTAAATGATCTCGCCTGCAAATGTATTTTTCTTAAAGGAAACACAGATGCCTTAAAAATGTCTTTTAATATCCGGTTTTGTTTCATAGAACCCATATAGGGCCATTGGAAACAAAATGCATACTATTTTTCACCAAACGGAGGATATCATCCCACACGAATACGCAAATCTTTCCTTGCTCGTTCGAAGGATTATATTTAAGTTTGCAGTTACAATATTGTTAATCCTTCTAATAAAGAAAATACATGAAACAACTGCTCCTATTCCTTATATGCAACCTGGCCTTCCTCCTTACTGTTCAAGGTAACTCAGCGGAAATCCCGCCGGCTGTCATGTTCAAGCAGCTCTCTACAACAGAAGGACTCTCCAACAACAGTGTCCGAAGCATCTACAGAGACAATAGGGGATTCCTCTGGGTGGGGACAGAATCAGGACTCAACAAATACGACGGCTACTCCTTCCAGCAGTATTACCAGAACAACTCCGACCTGCCGGACGATGCCATCAGCGAAATTTTCGAAGGACCGGACGACAATGTATGGATAAGGACTTCCAGCGGCTACAGTATCTATAATTATAAGACCGGTAAATTCGACAATGACTATAAACCCATACTCGATGGGCTGCAAATCCCCAGTAAAAACATTCTGAGGATGGGAAAAACATCCAAGAATGAGTTTTGGGCCTACGACTATTCCAAACTTTACATACGAAGCATGGACAACAGCTCCATCAAAGCCTATCCACTGGCAGTTGAAAAGATTTCAAACCTCTATATAGGTGTCCAGTTCATTTATATAATGTACTCCAACGGTACCCTATACAGTATCAGCAAGCAGACTTCCGAAGTCAAGGAAATAGCCATTCCCACCATCTATAGACCTTTGCTGGAGAATCATGAGCCACACATTTACATAGACCAAAACGAAAGCCTATGGGTATACACCTTCCAAAACAGCCTACTTTTGCACAAGAACAGTTTTACACAGCAATGGGAGGACATCAGCCTGAACAATAACACTCACATACAGTACAATCGCGTGCAACGCATCCTCGACCTGGGAGACGGCAACGTATGGATACTTACCAGCCATATGGGGCTGTTCGTTTACAACACCCTGACCAAATCGCTTACCAACTTGGTGCACAATCCATTGAAACCGCACACCATTGCCAGCAACAATCTGAATACCATTTACCGGGACAAAGACGGAACCATATACATAGGGAATTTCAAACACGGTATTTCCTATTATAGCCCCATGTCCCAAATCATACTATGCAACAAATCCCTGGAATATGATGATATCCTGACCTTCTGCGAAGACACCAGCCAGGAATACATTTACTACGGAACAGACGGTACGGGACTAATCCGACGTTCACTAGTGACCGATTCATACGAAAAGATAGCAACTCCCGCCAATATTGTAGTCGACTTATCCATCGACTCCAAAAACCGCCTATGGATAGGCACCTTCCAGAAAGGACTGCTATGCTACTCGAAAGGGCAAATCAAACAATACACAGTAAGTAACAGCCAGCTTCTCGAGAACAATGTGTATACAGTAAAGGTAGACAAACACGGATACATCTGGATAGGTACCATGAAAGGATACATACAGAGGTTAAATCCGGAAACCGGGCAGTTTGACACCATCTTGTACCGTCCGGGAGAATTCTTTGTCCGAGATATGTACTATGATAAAGACAGTACCCTTTACGTAGCGACCAAAGGAGGACTCATTATCATCGATACGGAAACCCAAGCCTATAATATCTACGCCGAAGCCGGCCGCTTCAAGGAGAACAATATGCTCACTGTCTATAAGGACAGCCGGGACCTTCTTTGGATAGGACATCCACACGGACTGAGTATATGGAACCAGAAGAACGACTCCATCTACTTCCTTGACCAGAAAAACGGACTTGCCGCCAACCTCGTCAGAGCCGTCACGGAAGACAACAACAACCAGATGTGGATTGGTACCGGCAACGGCATCTCACGAATCAAAATAACAAACGGTACATACGCCATCGTGAACTACTCCGTAAGCGACGGACTGATATGCAACGATACTAATGTCCACGCCATCCTCAAACTGCAGAACGGCAATATACTGATAGGCACGCCACAAGGTTACCAGACTATCATTCCACAAGACATCCTGACCACAAGTTATGATGCCAATATTTACCTTACCGGTATTGAGCTCAAATCCGGAATGACCCATCCGGACATCCTGAACGGCAGCTCACTTGAATGTGCACAACATCTTTCCTTCACTGAAAAGGAAAATTCATTCACTCTGTCCTTCTCTGCCCTCGACCTGGTGGAAACGGATAAGATAAAATATGCCTATAAGATTCATTCCAACTGGATTTATGCTGAAAACAACAAAGTAAACCTATCCATGCTGACTGCCGGAAACTATACTTTATCCGTCAAGGCATGCAACTCACAAGGCATATGGAGCCCCAACGTCAAGGAACTGAAAATAAAGATACTCCCTCCTTGGTGGCGCACTTGGTGGGCTTATACCATATATAGCGGTATCGTTTTGTGCATCCTTCTGTCCATTATCCGCAATCTGCGCTTACGCCAAAAGCAGAAACAAATCATGCAGGCCATCGAGGTGGAAAATGAAAGGCAGCAGAAAATCAACAATATGAAACTGCAGTTCTTTGCCAACATAAGTCACGAACTGCGGACCCCCTTGTCACTTATCATCAATCCGCTTGAAGAGTTTTTCGTAGACCATCCCGAATATCGTAAAGGCATTTTGGATATGGTCAAACAAAATGCCGACTATCTGCTGGAACTGATTAACCAACTGCTGGATTTCAGAAAGCTGGATGCCAAGGCTGAAACCCTGAAATGCAAACATGACAACATCCTTATCATTCTGAGTGAAATATTCCACTCTTTCGATCCGATAGCACAGAAACGGAACATCAGCTATAGCCTTACCGCTCCACAACATTCTGTATTCATGGATTTTGACTATGACAAGATACGCAAGATATGCACAAATATCCTGTCAAATGCATTCAAGTTCACTCCCAATAAAGGAAGCATCTCACTGGATATTGCCGTAAGAGGCACAAATCTGGAACTGACCTTTACCGACACCGGTTGCGGCATAGAGGATGAAGCCAAGGAGAAAATATTCCAAAGATTCTATCAGTCGGGCAAAAACCAGTCGAACAACGGAGGCAGCGGCATTGGACTGCACATTGTTTCCGAATACGTAAAGATGCATCAGGGTACTGTCTGTGTCAGGGATAACCAGCCTTGTGGTTCTGTATTCCTGATTGCCCTACCCCTACACCAGAACAGTAATGAAACCAAAAACGGAGAACCGGTCGAAGGAGCGGAAATAAAAGAAGAATCCCATCCATTCACCATACTACTCGTAGATGACAACTACGACTTCTTGAAATTTCTCTCTGAAAGTCTTGCCAGGCAGTATCATGTATTAAAAGCCACAAACGGAAAACATGCACTGAATGTACTGGAAAAGGAAGATATTGATTTAGTGGTCAGTGACATCATGATGCCCGAGATGGATGGTCTGGAACTATGTTCAACCATCAAGAATGACATACGCTACTCCCATATCCCCATTATCCTCCTGACAGCTAAGGCAAGTGAAGAACACCAATTGGAAGGGCTTAGCGTTGGCGCAGACGACTATATCACCAAGCCTTTCAATATGGAAGTCCTCAAGCTGCGCATCAACAAGATTATCGAGATGAACGTCAAACGTCAGGAAATATTCAATCAGGACATTAAAATCGAGCCAAGCCGTATCACCATCACTCCCCTTGACCAGCAGCTGGTGGAAAAAGCTATCCAGATTGTAGAGGACAATATCAGCGAAACCGAGTTTTCCGTCGAGGAGCTTGCCAGCAGCCTGAATATATCACGCAGCTATTTCTACAAGAAAATGATTAAGATAACGGGAAAGAAACCCATCGAATTCATCAGGACCATCCGTATGAAACGTGCACAACAACTCTTGACAGAAAGCCAGATGCAAGTTTCGGAAATTGCATATACCTTGGGGTATAACTCCCCCAAGATATTCTCCAAACATTTTAAAGAAGAGTTCAACATCAGCCCATCCGAATTTATAAGGCAGCAGGCTGAATAGAAACATTATTTTGACATCAAAGCATCCAACGAAGACACCAACGCCACCAAAGCAGCACTCCAATTAATGGCTATTTCATTGGAAGCATACGAACCTTCCACATCTGCATAAGACTCATCCGGCAGATTGGAAGGATAGGGTACACCGTCTTGTTGGCCAGGATTGGGACCGCCAACAAGGAAACCGGGAAGAGGTGCCTCTATATCATCCGATGCAGAAAGACGATGGTGCGGATACAGAGGACTTTTCATCCCGAAACCGGTGACATAACAATATCCCGTGGCATTCTTTCCTAAAATGTAGTCCATATTGCGGTAGGCGTTCGTCAGGTACGACTTCTCACCCGTAAGCAAATAGGCGCAAACCAGTGAAGTGGCTTGGTTAGCACACCCTTCGGCAAGGCATCCCCAAAAGAAATCTTTGGCATCGTTGCCGTAAGGAGCGTGGAAAGGAGAGCGGTCAGCACCCCGCACAGCCTCGGCAGCATAGTCCAGTAGCAGGTCTTTCATGGCATTTGCCAACTCCACGTCTTCACCCTGATATTCCCTGCCCGGTTGCAGCCAGGCAAACACGCCCAACGCAGTGGTATTGCCCCAGGAAGGAGTCTTATATGCGGTGGGGAGATGCTTCTTCACTTGTTCCCGGTAAACGGTCTTTCCCGTAGCAAGATAGAGCTCGGAAGCCGCCCAGAAGAATTCGTCATCGGCACTACGATCACCGTAAGCTCCCGTAACCACGGCAGGTTGATATTGCTTGTTGAGGAGGTCCTGATGATAGAGCGCTTGCGGATGCGCTTCTGCCCAGGCATAAGCACGTTCGGCAGCCTGCAAAGCCACTTCCGAAAAGCCAGGATAATCCTCTTCGTAAGGAGCAAACAACACGGAAGCTTGCGCTAAAGCCGCAGCATAGTCCAATGCCGCCGTTACTGATTTCTGAACTACATAACGGGGCTGCTTACACTCCGTAGGCTTGATAAATCCCTCGAACGAAGGGGTAGTCAGCTTGTGGTAGACTCCTCCGTCGGCAGGGTCTTGCATGGTCAGCATCCATTTCAGGTTATAGTACATCTCGTCCAGCAAATCGGGCGTGTGGTTTCCGCTTTCCGGGATGTTCACCCGTTGACGGATAAAATAGTCAGGAAAGCGGGCATAAATCGCCTGCATCAATCCGATGGAATAAGCGGAGTTCACAATGTACTTGTTATAATCTCCGGCATCATACCATCCTCCCGGAGAAGAAATCACCGCTCCCGCCTTACGTTCCGGCCCGGCAGCATTGGGATGTACCAGCACCTTGTCATCTGGATGGCCTGCCGGACGGCTCCACCGACCCGCATAAGTCGCTTCGATGGGCATACCCGTACGTTGGTAATAGAAAGACTTCAAAGCGGCATCGGCCAAAGGGGACAGCACCTTTTCCTTTACTTCGAATGCCACTGAATCGCCGTTAACCAACAGAAGATATCTTCCCGGTACCGTGATGTCACTGAAATCCAATATTGTCCTGCTCTTATCCGACCAAGCGGATGAAGCGGTATATCCGGGTTTGCCGGAAAGTAGCCGATTGCCCGTGGCTGCATCTACTATGGTAAATTCACGTACCTCACCGGCATTCACCACAGCTACTTTTTCCTGCTGGGGATAATACCCTAACTGATTCAAACGTACAGTTTCTGAAGGATGCCCTAAAGTGGCCATTCCTCCCAGAACTGTAAACAGACATGTAGTTATATTCATATCATTATTTTAAGAAATTATCTATTTTCCAGCATTCGTATCTTCTTCCCAACCAATGAATTTGTCAAGTTTAATATCCTGGATTTTGATCAGCCTGACTAATTGCTGCATTCGTTAGTATTTCTTGGGTAGGAATAGGATAAAGCATACGATTTGAGTCAAAGGAAAATGTTCTCGGTGTACATGGCTCACCATCAGTATTATATCTTTGCCCATTATTCTGAGGATATTCGCATTCTAAGAACTCTTTAGCCATCTCTGACCGACACAGATCGTACCAGAAGGAATATTCTGCCAAGAATTCGTGGCGCCGTTCAATCGTCAAAGCTACCTTCCATACATCTGAAGTATAACCTTTATCTACTCTATATTGAGTATAATATGCCTTTGCATCAGGCACTTCTATTGTCGAATGGTTAAATTCAAACGGGAAATTATCAATTGGGCTTCTACCAACCTCCATATTTCCCCAAGCACGGTCACGAATCATCTTAATCTGATTCCACCCTTCCGAGGAATCTGCTCCTTCCGTTTGAAAACAACATTCTGCATAATTCAACAAAAC
>OHBI01001034.1_pt1 | contig 11612 bp, 10 predicted proteins | sample 1577361 | NCBI WGS metagenome assembly OHBI01 (sample SAMEA3879579, study PRJEB24766) | human gut metagenome | biome: human-associated habitat; feature: feces | place: USA | collected 1985/1987 | reverse complement strand
AGCCTTTTTTTAAACCAGCCAAATAAAAAACTATGCCATACAACATGTTTTTAGACTTTTCTGTCTTTTTTGGCTATTTACAAACCGAAAAGCTCTTTATCTGCCTCATTACATAGACAAAGATAAGATTTTTTTGGGAGAATGAAAACATTTTATCGTTTTTATTCCTTCCCTATAAAGTGCTCATCCACTTTTCTGCTATGTTTTAATACTTTGGCATCAATGAAAAAAACTATCTCTTCGGCAATATTCGTTATATGGTCTCCTGCCCTTTCGAGCTTGCGAATCACAGTCCCCAGTTCCAGACAAGTCAAAAAACAATCGGGATGCTTTCCCAAATATTTAGTCAGCACCCCCGGAGCATCCGCATTAATCTGATCCAACAAATTGTCCTTGCCGAAGACAGCCAATGCCAAATCCAAATCTTCTTCATTCAATGCAGTCTTGGTCATTTCAAGCATACCGAGTACTTGTCTTTGCATCTCCTCTATCCGCAGTTCACGGAGTAATTCTCCATCAAGTGCTGTTTCATCGCTTCTCACCACAAAACGGGCAATGCCTTCGGCAAAATCTCCCAACCGCTCTAAATCGCTGTTTATCTTGAACATGGCCAACACAAATCGCAGGTCTATCGCCACCGGATTATAAAGAGCAATGGTATCTTCCACATCGCTGTCTATCTTCAGTTCGAAAGCATTAACCCGTTTCTCGCGAACAATCACCTGTTGCGCCAGGTCACGGTTGAATGTCAATACCGATTCCCCGGCCCTGTCCAACTGGTTATACACCAGTGTCCACATTTCGTTCACCTCTTTTTTCAGTGAGGTAAGCTCTGATTCTATAAATTTCACCATAATATCATCTTTCTTTTTGTATTCTTTTTTTCTGACGGTACCCCCATCATCCGAAACGCCCCGTAATGTAATTTTGAGTGGCTTCTTTGCTGGGGTTTGTAAAAATCTTCTTCGTATCGTCATATTCCACCATCGAACCCATGTAGAAGAAAGCGGTTTTATCACTGACCCGTGCTGCCTGCTGCATATTATGGGTTACAATAACAATGGTATATTCCTTCTTCAGTTCGTGAATCAGTTCTTCCACCTTAGCGGTAGAAATGGGATCGAGCGCCGATGCAGGTTCATCCATGAGCAAGACGGAAGGCGACACAGCCATGGCACGCGCTATGCACAAACGCTGTTGCTGTCCGCCCGAAAGGGCAAAAGCAGACTCTTTCAACTTGTTCTTCACTTCATCCCACAAGGCAGCTCCTTTTAATGTTTCCTCCACCCGGTGACGGATAAATTCATTATCCTTCACTCCATTTACCCGCAACCCATAGGCAACGTTCTCAAAAATACTTTTCGGAAAAGGATTGGGACGCTGAAACACCATTCCCACATTCTTGCGAAGTTCGTCCACCTGCACAGATTTATCATAGATATTCACGCCATCTATCTGTATCTTCCCCTCAAGGCGTGCACCGGGAATCAAATCGTTCATACGATTAAAGAGACGGAGAAAGGTAGACTTTCCGCAGCCCGACGGACCGATAAAAGCCACTACCGCTTTTTCTTCAATCGCCATACTGATATCTTTCAATGCCTGGAAATCTCCATAGAAGAAATTCACATGTTGCGCATCTATCTTATTCATATATTATAGATTAATTCGTTTTTAATTTATTCGAGAAATACCTGCGAAGTCCGTTCGCCAGCAAATTGACCACCAGAATAATAAGGATAAGCACTAAAGCAGTTCCGTAAGCAATGGGCAATTGTGACTCCATATCGGTTCCACTGGTCGATATGACATAAAGATGATAAGGAAGGGCCATGCATTGGTCCAATATGCTATGCGGCAACTGCGGCAGGAAGTAAGCGGCACAAGTAAACAGAATGGGTGCGGTTTCTCCCGATACCCTTCCCATTGCAAGAATAAGCCCCGTGATAATATTAGGCATCCCCATCGGAAGAATCACGTAGCAGATAGTTTGCAATTTGGTCGCTCCCAACGCCAGGCTGCCTTCGCGGTAACTATCTGGAATAGCTTTCAAAGCCTCCTCGGTAGTACGGATAACCAACGGCACACAAAGCAAACCCAATGTGAGTGAACCCGCCAGAATACTATCGCCAAAACCCAGGTACTTCACAAACAGCGCCATACCAAACAAACCGAAAACGATAGATGGGATGCCGCTCAAATTATTCGTCATCACCCGTATGAAGCGGACCAATTTACCTTTCGGAGCATATTCGTTCATATAAATACCGCTCATCACGCCCACAGGAAAAGCAAACAATGCACTGCCTATCATCAAATAAAAAGTACCCACGATAGCCGGCCAAATGCCTCCTCCCGTCATTCCGTCGCTGGGAGGCGAAGTGAGAAACTTCCAGTTGATAACTCCTATACCTTTATATATAATAAAGCCCAAGATGCAAAACAAAATCAGTACAATACTGTAACTAAGCAGTTTGAACACTCCGAACGCAATCCACTGTGAACGTCTCTTGCGTACCCCTTGTCGGGCATTAAATATATTTTCTTCCATATTCTATCGTATTATGACTTTCTTCCGAAACCCGCTCCGGTTTTGGATGATATATACTCTACACTAAAATTGATAATCATGGTAATCAGAAACAGCACCACCCCCAGCAGGAACAAAGCTTCATAATGTGCGCCACCGGCAGGAGCTTCTCCCAATTCGGCAGCAATCGTCGCAGGAATCGTGCGTAGCGGTTCCAGAATCGTTGTCGGTATCACAGCCGCATTGCCGGTCACCATCAGCACAGCCATCGTCTCACCAATGGCACGTCCGATGCCCAGCACCACTCCCGATGTAATGCCTGAAATGGAAAACGGAATCACCACTTTATAGATGGTCTGCCAATGCGTGGCTCCCAAAGCCAGACTCGCCTCGCGCATGGCACGCGGACAATTACGCATAGCATCCTCGCTGACCGTGATAATAGTAGGCAAAGCCATAATAGCCAACACAATGCTTCCAGCCAAACCGGTCTCTCCCACCGGCAAATCAAACACCTTTTGAATGAGAGGTACAATAACTATCAGCCCGAAGAATCCGTATACCACCGACGGTATACCATTCAGCAATTCAATAACCGGTTTCAGAAATCCGCGTGTGCGGCTGCTTGCTACTTCCGACATATATACAGCCACAGACAATCCGAACGGCAATGCAAAAAGAATCGCAAAGAAGCTCACCCAAAGTGTTCCCATAACCAAAGGAACAAAACCGAATTGCGGAGCCGGAGTTGCTGTCGGGAACCATTCTTTACCGGCAAACACTTCCGAGAAAGAGATATGCTCATCTTTCAGCAAACGACCCGGAAAGTCCTTCTCTATAAACTTTGCCGGGACAAAAGCAATGATACCCGGATGGTCTGCCACTACCTTACCGATACATTCTCCCGCCTTGTCGTATTCCGCCCCCAACTCTTCTTCCGAAAAATAAGAAGTAATATCTTCCAGCCGGAATACCTTAATTCCGATATCGGGACCTCCCACTTCACTCCAATTGGTTATCTCTTCGTCAAACACATCTTTAATTTGCACCGCACTCAGTTCCCTGACCGGATTCTTCCCGTTGACAGCCAGCACATACCCTTCTTCTGTTACCTTGTTGCCAAAGAGTCCGAATGCCTCCGTAAACAGAAAAATGACAATCAGCACTATCGTAATACTTGTGATAAAGCCGCTGCAAGTCAATATTCCTTCGACAATCTTTTCCCAAACTTGTTTCATACTGTTTTAGTCTTCTATTAATAATCGATGCAAAAAAAGCTTCTCGATATTAAAATGATATGAAAGGAGCTTGAAGTATTTGCTACAATTATGTTACAAAGTTATTACACCCGGACAGAAAAGTCTACTCCTCCACCTGAAAAGCAACACCTCACCTTGTAACGGAATCGTAATACACAAGTAAAACAAATGACACAGGAAAACGTTTCTTTTGCACATGAATTAATATAATAACTTATGAATCAGTTAAAAGCCCTGTTTTTCTTTGTCTTATCAATTTGCAGCCTGCACACTGCCGCACAACGCATCAAAGGCAGCGACACCGTATTACCTGTCTCACAAGAGACTGCAGAAATATTTATGAACACTCACCCCGAGCAGCGGGTAACCGTCACCGGTGGCGGGACCGGAGTCGGCATATCCGCCCTCATGGACCATACCACCGATATCGCCATGGCTTCACGCCCCATCAAGTTCAGTGAAAAAATGAAGTTGAAAGCTGCCGGACAAGAAGTAAAAGAAGTAATTATCGCTTACGATGCCCTTGCCATCATCGTCCACCCGGACAACCCTGTCAGCCGCCTCACCCGGCAACAATTGGAAGGCATCTTCCGCGGAAAAATTGTAAACTGGAAGCAAGTGGGAGGCCCCGATATGAAAATCATTGTCTATTCTCGCGAAACCTCTTCGGGAACATACGAATTCTTTAAAGAAAGCGTCCTAAAAAACAAGAACTATATGAGCGGCAGCCTCTCCATGCCGGCAACCGGCGCCGTCATCCAGTCCGTCAGCCAAACCAAGGGAGCCATCGGATATGTAGGTCTTGCCTATCTGTCCGACCGTGTCAAGCCGATAGCCGTCTCGTATGACGAAGGAAAACACTATGTACTCCCCACCATGGAAAACGGAACCAAAAGACAATATCCTGTAGTGCGTCCGCTCTACTATTATTATAATGTGTCCGACAAAGCGAAAGTCAGCCCTTTCATCGAGTATGTACTTTCCCCTGCGGGGCAAAATATTATAAAAAAGGGAGGATATATTCCCGTGAAATAACGCATATCCCAAAAAGAATACGTATTTTTGCACCTTAAAGTGTAAAATTAATATCACTATGACTGAAATGAACGCTACAGAAGCTACAGAAAAGAGAAGTCTGAACTTCATCGAACAGGCAGTAGAGAACGACCTGAAGGAAGGTAAAAACGGAGGAAAAGTCCAAACCCGTTTCCCGCCTGAGCCCAACGGTTATCTCCACATCGGTCATGCCAAGGCCATTTGCCTGGATTTTGGGATAGCCGCACGCTATGGTGGAGTATGTAACCTGCGTTTCGACGACACCAACCCGACCAAAGAAGACATGGAATATGTGGAAGCCATCAAGGAAGATATCCAATGGCTCGGATTCCAATGGGGAAATGAATATTATGCATCCGACTACTTCCAGCAATTGTGGGACTTCGCCATCCGTCTCATCAAGGAAGGAAAAGCTTATATAGACGAACAGAGCTCCGAAGTGATTGCCGCACAGAAAGGCACGCCCACCCAGCCGGGTGTAGAAAGCCCTTACCGCAACCGCCCTATAGAGGAGACACTCGAACTGTTCCAAAAGATGAACACCGGAGAAATAGAAGAAGGAAAGATGGTGTTGCGTGCCAAAATAGATATGGCAAGCCCCAATATGCACTTCCGCGACCCTATTATCTACCGCGTAGTAAAAACACCCCATCACCGCACAGGCGAAACATGGAAAGCATACCCCATGTATGACTTTGCCCACGGACAGAGCGACTTTTTCGAAGGTGTAACCCACTCTTTATGTACACTGGAATTCGTTCCTCACCGTCCGCTCTACGACCTGTTTGTGGACTGGGTAAAAGAAGGAAAAGACTTGGACAACAACCGCCCTCACCAGTACGAGTTCAACAAACTGAACCTGAACTACACGCTGATGAGCAAGCGTAACCTGCTGATTTTGGTAAAGGAACACTTAGTAAACGGTTGGGATGACCCCCGTATGCCGACCCTCTGCGGTTTCCGCCGCCGTGGTTATTCTCCTGAGTCCATCCGTAACTTCGTTGACAAAATCGGTTACACCACATACGATGCCCTGAACGACTTCGCGCTGTTGGAGAGCGCGGTGCGCGAAGACTTGAACACCCGTGCCACTCGCGTATCCGCCGTAATCAATCCGGTGAAACTTATCATCACCAACTACCCGGAAGGACAAGTGGAAGAGATGGAAGCCATCAACAATCCCGAAGACCCGACAGCCGGCACACATACCATCGAGTTCAGCCGTGAGCTTTGGATGGAACGCGAAGACTTTATGGAAGACGCTCCGAAGAAATACTTCCGTATGACTCCGGGACAAGAAGTCCGCCTAAAAAATGCATACATTGTGAAATGCACCGGTTGCAAGAAAGACGAAGAGGGCAACATAATAGAAGTATATGCCGAATACGACCCCGATACCAAAACCGGCATGCCCGGCAGCAGTCGCAAAGTGAAAGGAACACTGCATTGGGTGAGCTGCGCTCATTACCTGAAAGCAGAAGTACGCCTGTATGACCGCCTATGGAAGGTAGAAAACCCACGTGACGAAATGGCTGCCATCCGCGAAGCCAAGAAATGCGATGCACTGGAAGCCATGAAAGAAATGATCAACCCGGATTCATTGCATGTTCTGACCGAATGTTATGTAGAAAAATACCTTGCAGAAGCCAAACCACTGGATTACTTACAGTTCCAGCGCATCGGCTACTTCAATGTAGATAAAGACTCCACGCCCGAACACTTGGTGTTCAATCGTACCGTATCTTTAAAAGATACCTGGAGTAAAATTAATAAATAAAAAACTGCTTATGAATAATGACCTGTCTTCCTATTTTGAAGACCCGGAATTTAAAGAAGCGTTAGAAAAATACGAGGGTATGGTGAAAAACCATACCCCCGCTTATTTTGATGCTGACGAACTGACAGACATCGCCGAATATTATGCTTCAAAAGGAAGACAAATAGAAGCAGAAGCCGCAATAGACTTTGCTTTACAACTGCATCCCAACGATACGGATGCCTTGATTTTTCGTGCCCGCTCCCTGGCCATGAAAGGCAGGCTGGACGAAGCATATATGGTTATGGACTTGATTGAAGACCGGTCGGATCGCGAGGTGAGGTTCTTGAAAGCCGATTTGTTGATGGAAGAAAAACGCATGGAAGAAGCCGACCATGTATTCGAAGAACTAGCTGCCTACGAAGAAGGAAAACTGGAAACCCTTATCGATATTATCCTCGCTTATATAGATGCCAATCAGGAAGCTTTGGCAAAGAAATGGATCAAGCACGTGGGCGAAACATACGATCTTGCCTCCCTTTCCCAAAAAAGCCAGAAGTTCAGAGACCTATTGTGTGACTTTTATATCACTTTCAATAATCCCGAAGCGGCCATTCCTCTTCTGCAAGCCACACTCGACTGCTATCCCTACTCCATCAATCATTGGAACAGTTTGGGCAAATGCTACTTGAGCACCAATGACTATGAAGAGGCACACGAAGCCATAGACTTCGCACTGGCCATCGATGACAGCAATGCGGAAGCACTGACGCTTAAAGCCTTTTGCTACCAACAAAGCGGTGAACTTCAAAAATCCTGTGATTACTATCTCCGCCTGGCAGAGCAACAGGAAAATAAAACACGTGCTTATCTGGCATTGGCAAAGACCTATTTTGAGATGCAGGATTATACCTCCTCCATCTATTATATAGAAGCACTGCTGGACAATAAAGACGCATTAAGCAAATACGAACTGTCCGAACTATATGGCGACATAGCTTTATGCCATGCCGCCCTGAAGCACATCGGCGTGGGACAAGCATCCATCCGACGTTCTTTGGAACTGAACGAGAACGACCCCGATACGCTTATCGTTGCAGGACGATTCTTCCTGATGGAAGCCAAAGCATGCAATGACGAGACTGCCAAAGCAGAAAACCAGGCCAAAGGAGAACTATACTTCCGACAGGCATTGAACTTAATCATGGAAGACGAACGGCTGGACTATCTGTTCACTATCGGCGCTGCTTGTTTCGACACACAGAACTTCAAGCTTGCCGCACAATACTACGAACAAATAAACCGTGAGTTTCCCGACAATGCACCCGCCACTTATTTCTTTCTGGCCTATTGCTATTTCTATCTGGAAGAAGCCATCTCCTGCATGCATTACATCGCAAAGATGAAGCACGAACTGCCCGATGCGTACAGCAACCTGGGCACAAGCGACTCTATACTGAGCGATACACGCTTTAACGAATTAATGCGTAACCTGAAAGACAGTGTCAATAATGGAAAAGTAGACTTAGATAATTTCTTATAATTAATTAATCATGGAATCAGTTGCATTTATCCAATGGTGCTTAGATCACCTTAATTATTGGACTATTACGTTATTAATGGCCATTGAAAGCTCTTTTATCCCCTTCCCGTCGGAAGTGGTGGTTCCCCCGGCCGCTTATAAAGCTGCAGGAGGAAATAGTGACCTGAATGTATTTCTGGTAGTTATTTTCGCCACCATAGGAGCCAATATCGGTGCCATCATCAATTATTACATTGCCTACTTTGTCGGCCGACCCTTGGTATACAAATTTGCCAACAGCCGTTTCGGTCACATGTGTCTGATAGACGAGGCAAAAGTACAGAACGCCGAGCATTACTTCGACAAGCACGGTGCTCTTTCCACCTTTATCGGCCGCCTCATTCCGGCAGTACGCCAGTTGATTTCAATTCCTGCCGGCCTAGCCAAAATGAAGCTGTCCACTTTTCTGCTCTACACTACATTAGGTGCAGGCATCTGGAACTGTATCCTGGCGGCAATCGGCTATTATCTGCAATCAGTGGTACCCGAAGAACAACTTCTGAGCACAGTAACCGAGTACAGCCACGAATTGGGCTACTGCTTCATTGCCATCGGTGTATTGGTAGTGGGCTTCCTTATTTACAAAGGACGAAAATAAGTGAACCTTTTTCTACTTACGTTTGTTATAATTACAATATCAGAACTAAAACAATAAAATTATGGCAAAAACAGCATTCAAAGGCACACCGGTAACATTAGCCGGCGAATTTGTAAAAGTAGGAACTCCCGCACCCGAATTTACATTGGTAAAAGGTGATTTAAGTAATTATACATTGAAAGACGGAAAAGGAAAGTATTTGGTACTCAATATCTTTCCGAGTATGGACACAGGCGTATGCGCCACCTCTGTGCGTAAATTCAATCAATTGGCAGCCAACCTCCCGAATGTGACGGTATTGGCCATCTCAAAAGATTTGCCTTTCGCACAGGGACGCTTCTGTACCACAGAAGGCATCGCCAACGTCGTTCCCTTGTCCGACTACCGATATACTTCCGATTTCGCACAAAAATACGGCGTACTGATGACAGACGGACCTTTGGCAGGACTTCTGGCCCGCTCGGTAGTGGTCATCAACCCGGAAGGCAAAGTGGTATATACGGAATTAGTACCCGAAATCACTCAAGAACCCAACTACGAAGCAGCCCTGAAAGCTGTGGAGTAAAGTAATTCATAAAGGTGCTTTCACACCTAACAGCACGTTAATCCGCTTATTATAAGTGGATTAACGTGAAACTCTAAATACTCCCGGCACCGGACGATAAGCATCAATACCGACAACCTTCTCTAACATATTCCTCGCCATCCAAGACTTTATACGACGATAAGCCGTACTACGCGTCATACCGCATACACGCTCCAATTCAAGACGAGTGATGTAACTGTTGTATTTAAAATAGTCACTCAGTATCCCCATCAGTTCGATATCCGAATAATTCTTCGTATGTCCCCCTCTTTCGGAACGGATAAACTTCAGCCCCTCCAATTTACCGCATATAGCCTTCTCCGGCTTATACACCACCGACTTAAAACGGATGGATTCCGCCCGCACCTCTCCTTCCTTCTCCACATCGCCCGGACACGATAATGTCATCTGGAAATAACCTATACCGTCGATATGCACACAATTACCTTTTTGCAGTTCTTCCACAAAACGGTCACTCATTTCGCACAACACTGCCCTCAAATCACTCTTTGTCAAACTGGTCGCTTTCTGTATGTCATCTCCCAAACTCCAAATACTAATCGTTTTTGACCTGGCTACACGGGCGTGCAGATGCACCACCTCCTTCCCATCCACTTCACGGGGAGGGCTCTTATACAAATCATATTCCACCTTCATAATCTTCTCCTTTTACTGACTATTTCATACGTTTTTTCCTCATCGTTTCAGCCGGATGAAATGACCATCCCACCCGGCTGACATGCTCGCTCCACCCAGGTAGAATGGTCGTGCCAGCCAAGTGGAACGATATCATTTACAGCATAAAGGTAACAAAAAAAAGACAGACAGACACCACGTCAGGCATTTATTTCCGATAAACGGAAAAATATCTGCTAAAGCTGCAAAATATTTGCAAACCCCTCTCCTAAGGTCGTAACTTAGCCGCATAGAAACCCAAAAACAAAAAAAAATGAGCAAAAGGAACTTGAAAAAGCTGAGAAAAGAGAATGAATCTTTAAAAGAAATGTGTGCCCGAAAAATGGCTCCGTCCACTGACCCTATACTGGATGCCATTTTGCAAATGGAATCTTACCTGAAACGCCACTATGATTTCCGCTTTAACCGAATGAACGAAATAACCGAATACCGCACGCACGGTACTTTGCCTTTCGCTCCGCTGAGCCAACGAGACTTGAACTCCATCTGCATTGCAGTCCGCAAAGCAGGAATAAATTGTTGGGATAAGGACGTCAACCGTTTTATTTACTCCACACAAACCGGCAGTTATCACCCTTTCCTGCTCTATATGCAGGAACTTCCGTTGTGGGACGGTACAGACCGGCTGACCGACTTGGCACAGCGTGTTTCTACCGATGATTACTGGATACGGAGTTTCCACCGATGGATGTTGGCAATGGTAGCCCAATGGATGGGACTGGACAACACCCATGCCAATAGCGTAGCCCCCATTCTGGTCAGTCGGAAACAAGGAAAACAAAAATCCACGTATATAAAAATGCTGGTACCGCCCGAATTGCAAAACTATTATACCGATGACTTCAACCTGAATTCCAAGGGACAGGCCACTCGTAAATTATCGGAATATGGGCTGATATGTATGGATGAATTTGACAAGGAAACCACCAAGAAAATGCCTTTATTAAAGAATCTGATGCAGATGGCAAGCCTGAGTTTCATCAAATCATATCAAAAGAGCTTCTCCAAACTGCCTCGAATCGCTTCGTTTGCCGGTACATCCAACCGCAAGGATATTCTGACCGATCCTTCGGGAAGCCGCCGTTTTATCTGTATCGAAGTGGAAGAGAAAATCAATACAGAAGATATCATACATTCACAAATCTATGCCCAGTTAAAAACAGAGCTGTTGCGTGGGAAGCGTTATTGGTTTGACAGTGACGAAGAAGCGGAAATCAATTTCCATAACCGCGAATTTTACAGACAATCAACAGAAGAGAGCATATTTAATTGTTGTTTCCGGACGGCACAACCTGATGAAACGTATATGGAACTGTCGGCAGCAGAAATCTTCCTATGTATCAAGAAGCGCTATCCCCATGCATTAAAGCAGGCATCTCCGGCTAGTTTCAGTAAAGTATTGATGTCACTTGGAGTAGAAAGGATACATACGCGCACCGGCAATCTCTATCGGGTGATAGAAATGAGATAACCCCCTTCACAGTAAGCATCCGATAAAGTACACATTGTAGACCTAAAAACTCTTCTATTACTTTGCGATCAAAAACGT
>OHBI01000993.1_pt1 | contig 11949 bp, 12 predicted proteins | sample 1577361 | NCBI WGS metagenome assembly OHBI01 (sample SAMEA3879579, study PRJEB24766) | human gut metagenome | biome: human-associated habitat; feature: feces | place: USA | collected 1985/1987 | reverse complement strand
GGACTTTCAGAAAGCCCCATTGACGGGGATAAAACGTAACAGTCACGAAAGAAAGGGGAGAAGACCGTGACGGGGCTGACAGGCTCTCGGCAGTGTGCGGTTATAGAACGCTGCCAAAAGAAAATAAGGGACGCAAATTTGTCCCTTATAAGCACAGGAAGATTATATATTGTTGGAATGTTACGAGGTGATGACTCTTTTGTTAGTAGTTACAATTATATACATAGTATCAATAACTATTCTATTTATTTATTGCTATAAAGTCAAGAAAGTGCAACGGGCTGCTGACAGAAATAGAAGAATATTAATAGATCATGCAACGGCACTTCTGATAAAGCAGGAATATTTTATATCTGCAATATGCAATGGAAATATACATGATCCAGGGTTTACCATAGAAATTTCGCATTTCCTGACAGACTATGTTTTTAAATGTATTTTAAAAGGTACTTTTGAAAGTGAAAGAATTGAAAAGGCGCATTTATGGCTGGTAATGAAATACCCGGAACTGTTTGAAATTTATAATACGATGGAAAATAAAGCATCGCTGACCAGCAGGATGCAAAAATGGGAAGACGTAGAAGAAAATCGGGTAAAGCGTTTTGAATTGGAAAATGGAGATGTGTGGGAAAAATATGTAGTGTGGCGGCAGAAAGCAGAAAGAGAAGGTAAAACGCCTTACGAAACAGACTGCATTTTTGAGGAAACAAGAAGTACGTTTTCTATATGGTGCCATTTAAAAAACAGAATACCATTTGAAATTATGCTTTTTTATGAAAGATGCTATGAAAAAATACGAAGAGGTGTAGCAGGAGTAAGTATGATGGATGATCTGAAAATATTTGAAGAACAAAACGGATCGCTCCAGGAAGAATATAATGCCTGGAGAAGACATGCAGAAAGATCAAATCTGCCACAGTACAAAATGGATTGTGCATTTCAGGAAGCAAGAGAAAGATTTTCTTTATATTGCAGTCTGAAAGAGACAATTCCTTTCCTTGTTATGTGCCGCTATGAATTGATATATAACCTTTTGGAAGGAACAACGATGTGATAAAGCATTCCTGTGTTTATAAGGGATTAATTAATCCCATACAGATTTCACCTGCAGGAGAATCGAGTAACGATGAAAGGAGGAAGATTCCCATGGAAGAGTTTATGAAAGAATATGGTGGTGCAGTAAAAAGAGGTGCAGTGATTATTGCAATTACAGTATTGATCTTGTTCATTTGCAATCCAACGGAAGGCGGAATTGCTTTGGAGCAGTTCAAAACAGCATTCACGAATTTCTTTACAAAGATGAATGCATTAGGCTGATAAGTAAAGTGGCCGGAGTAAAAAAACAGGCGGCGGCAAATGTTCGGTTGGTCTTTGACATTTACATGCTGCCTGTACCTTTTAAAGGAGGGAAAATTAAATTTGAGTGAAATGTTTGAACCAAGCCCGGAACAGTTTGGTGTGTTCTGGGATTTTTTAATGCAGCCGGATGTCACGGATGTGGATTATAACGGTTCTGCCCTGTGGATCACGGATCTCAAAAAGGGTAAATACAGAGCAAAAGAAGCGGAAGAAAAAGTTACAGAAAACTTTTTAGATGCCTTTACACATAACATTGCAAATTGTGTGGATGCACAGTTTAACAATGCAAATAAGGTGTTAGAGGCAGATACGAAAGAACTTCGTATCAGTATCATTCATGATTCTGTGGCGGCAACCGGGACAAGCGTCTGTATCCGCAGATCTCCGTGTCTGGTGCGTAATACGATTAACGGGATGTTAAACAGCGGTTTTTGTGAAGAAAAGGTGCTGCATCTGCTTTTAAACTGTGTGAGAGCGGGTATGAACTTTGTATTTGGCGGGGAACCCGGAGCTGGAAAAACGGAAACAGCAAAGTTTTTTATGCAGTTTATTCCGAAAGAAAGCCGTGTGATCACGATCGAGGATTCTTTAGAAATCCATTATCCGGAAATTAATGCCGGAGCGGATGCCGTAGAGCTTCGTGTAAAGGATAACTTTTCCTATACGGATGCGATCAAGGCGTGTTTAAGACAGAATCCGGCTTATCTGGTTTTGTCAGAGGCAAGGTCAACGGAAGTGACATCACTGTTGGAACAGTGGAGTACTGGTGTCAATGGATTTACAACGATCCATCTGGATGATGTGAAGAAGCTGCCAGACCGTATCCAGAGCATGATGAATAATGTAAATGATGCGAGACGTATGGAAAACAGGATTTACCGTTATGTAAATCTTGGACTTCTGATCCGGAAAGAAAATACACAGGATGGAGAGATCAGAAGATATTTAGATCAGCTTTGTTTTTATGCCAGGGAAGATCATGAAAACAGAATTTATATGCTGGTAGAGGATGGGGAACTTGTTTCAGAGGAGATACCGAAAGATATTCTTTTGAAATTAGAACGTGCTGGAATACAAGAACCGTTCTTTTGTGAAAGTTTTTACAGATACCGGAAGGAGGGCAGATAGTGGCAGGATTGAAAAAGACACGGATAAAAGAGAAAAAAGAGAGAAAGCAGATCAAAAAAGAAAACCGTGTGGCGAAAAATCTGTTGCTTTTAAATCCGGGAAACCTTGCAAAAGAGGTTTATACATACGGATATCATTTTTCCTGGAAAACGCATTTATTTGTCATTGGTGCATGTATTGCCGGAATGGGAGTGGTCGGCTTACTGTTTCAACTGAAATGGAAACTGCTTGTCATTGTGCTGATCGCCATGTTTTTGGCACTTCCGGCATTTATCCTTGACACTTATAAAAAAATGTATGAACAGAAACGTTTTGCAGATGCTGCCACTTACATGGAGCAGATGTTATATGCGTTCCAAAAAACAGGAAAAGTATTATCTGCCTTAAAAGAGGCAAGAGAGACATTTGAACCGGGACATATGCGGGATATTATGGATGAATCAATCGGACATCTTGAAGCGGGACATTCCTACAGTGAAAAAAGTGTTTTAAGGGAATCCTTAGACATCGTGGAAAAAGAATACGAGTGCCGCAAGATAAAAACACTGCATGAACTTTTGATCAGTGCAGAGGAATATGGTGGAGAGGCGGATGATTCCATTTCCCTGTTATTAAATGATGTGGAATTATGGAAACGCAGAGGTTACCTGCTTCAGGGAGAAAAGAAAAAAGCACATACAAACAATGTGGTATCCATTGTTGTGGCTACAGCCTTATGTGCCGGAACTTTATATATGTTAAATGCACTTCCGGGTATCCTTAACATGGAAGCCCCTTACAATGTGCTTACAACAGGTCTGGTACAGGTCACATCTTTTGGACTTCTTTTATGGATGATCTATGTATATGCAAGATCAGAAAAGACATTGACCAGGAACTGGTTAAAAGAAGAAAGCGGCAGGGACGAAGAATATGTGCTGCGCTGCTATGAAAAAGCCATGTCACAGCAGCATAGATTTGGCAGGAATATTGCAAGACGTGTAGTATCTGAAGAACTTTATGCGGCATTCCCAGAGTGGCTGATGCAGATGGCATTATTAATGCAGCATAGCAATGTGCAGGTTTCAATCGCGAAATCGTTAGATGGTGCACCAAAGATCCTGGTTCCGGAAATAAATGCATTACTGCAGCGTTTGAAAGAACAGCCGAAAGCATTGAGTTCTTACACAGATTTTTGTAAAAATTTCGATATCCCGGAAACAACCAGCTGCATGAAAATGCTGTATGCGATTTCAGAATCCGGTACCGGAGATGCAAAGGTGCAGATCCAGAACCTTTTAGTACAGGTCCAGGAAATGAGAAACCGTGCTGCAGAACGCCGGAATAAAAGTTCGGCTTTCCAGGTTAAGATGTTATATTCGTATCCGGTTTTTGGTGCATCCATCAAGTTGCTGGGAGATCTGGTCGTTGGCATGATGTTTTTATTTGAAATGCTGTCAGAGGCGGGAGGGATGTAGATGAAAAATATAATCAGTGCATTTACAACATTGTTTTTTTATCTGCTCTGTGTATTTGGTGCAGCCGCATTATTAACTGCATCAGCACAGACGGCAGCGGCAAAGGAATACAAAGCGGATGTGATAGCAGAAATTGAAAACAGTGATTTTAACCGGGATGTGATAAGCAGCTGTATTTCGCAGGCGCAGTCAGCAGGGTATACACTGACCGTAACGCCTTCTGCGAATGCAGAGGGGGAGACAGTATCAGCAGATGTAATACTGTCTTATGATTATAAGATGCCGGTTTTTGGCATTGAGAAAACGCATATGACAAGGGGGATCGCGCGGTAATGGAAGAGTTTATAGAACAGATTGGTGAAATGATCTTAGAGTCGGTTCCGGCGTTGGCGGTTCTCACGTTTATGATCAGCGTATATATGGCTGCAACAGCATTTTAAGGATGGTGTATGAAATGGAAGAGATTGTAAAAGAACTTGGAGGAAGCGTACAGACCGGAGCGGTGTCCGTCATAGCACTTGCCATGGCATATGGTGTATATGCCGGATATTTTAAGCAGATGATAGAGACATTTTTTAACGGTTTATGTGGTTAGGAGAATGACATGAAAGAGATCATGAAAGAACACGGCGGTCTGCTGGTCACTGTTGCGGTAACGATATGCATCCTTACGATCATATTTTCTGCAGTAACAGATTCGGATGGAAACCGTGGAATCGTAAAAATCATAGCAGCGCATATGAATACGGATGGGACTGATTACAATGCTTATGCAGACTATGGTGCGTATCAGACAGAAATCGCAAAAGATGCACCGGTGATTGAATACCATGGAAGTGGCAGTCTTGCACCGGGAACAGTGAATGTAGCAGATTATGTAAAAGCACATGACTATAACGGACAGGAGCTTGCGGTAAAACTTTTAAAGTTTTGTGATAAAGATGGAAACGAACTGACAGACCAGATGGATCAGGCATCCGGAACGATCACATTTTCATCTGCCGGAATGTATTCTTTTACGGTAAAAGCAGTGGATTCCGGTAATCGGAAAACAACCGTAGAGATCCATGTTCCGGTCATGTAGAAAGGGGCACAAATGAAATTAATCATCAGGGCGATTGTCACAACCTGTATTGCCGGAGTGATTTTTTTAACGATCATGGCGGTATCGGGAAGAATGAACCGGAGCATGGAATTAAAAAGTAATTTGCCGTCCACTGTAGAAGAGACGGCAGAAAATCTGTTAACAAAAAAGTATAATGTCACAGATAAGAATCAGCTGGAAGCTGATTTTTTAGAAACATTAGCTTATGCGATCGATTCAGATTCGGATATCCAGCTAAAAGTAAATGCTGCAGATACGGATAAGCAGCTTTTATCCGTTTCTGTGACAGAAGAATTTAAGCATCCGAATGGAAAACCGGGAACCGTGTCATATGACAGGACAGCGGTTGTAAATAAACTTCAGGAAGAAGTGCCGGAGATCTGCCTGGTAAGATATTATTTATCGGATACGGACTGTTATAAATGCTATGAGGTCCTGAACGGTGATGGAGTTCCGGTTCCAAAAAATCCGGTACAGGAAGGAAAAACATTTACAGGATGGGCAGATGCAGAGGGAAATGCTCTGGATCAGAATATGACGATGACACAGGATGCAGCTTATTATGCAGTCTGGAATTAAGGAAAAAGATGAAAAAGATAAGAAAAAACAGGATGTTAAATATCCTGATTATTGGGATGGGAACATTTATATTTGTGGAAGTATTTTTATTTACGGCAGTGACAATTTTTATTGCTCACTGCCTTGGAATTTAAGAGAAAAAGGTGTATACTATAAGTATAGAAATATCAGGGAAAACAACATGGAACAATGTTAAAAGATAAAACAGGAGGCAGTTATGAAGAGAAAAGAAAAAGGATGGAAAAAAGCAGTCGTGCTCATGCTGGCACTTATCATGTGCATCAGCAGCATCGTAGTACCACAGCCGGAGGAAGTATCGGCAAAGGCAGCCAATCGGATCGATTTCAAGATCAACGGCAAGACTGGCAGCAAAGTAACCTTATATGCAGGCGAATATGTCAAATTCACGATCGATGGCATGTGGCAGAATGGGGATTACATTCAGACAAGCGGAACAAACGCTTATGGGGATAAGATAAACTTCAAACCGTCAAAAGAGCTGACTTATAAATCCAGTAACAATGCAGTTGCGACAGTAACAAATAAGGGTGTCATCACTGCAAAGAAAAAAGGAACCTGTAAGATCACGGTAACATCCATTTACAATGCCAAAGTAAAAGGCACGATCAAAGTTACCGTCAGCAAAAAGAAACAGAACGCCAAGATCACACTGGAGAAAAAGAAAGCAACGATCGCAGTCGGAAAGACAGCCACGGTCAAAGTAAAATCCTACAAAGGGATCAGCAGAAAGGGTGTTAAATTTGCATCCAGCAATAAAAAAGTAGCAACAGTTTCATCCAAAGGAAAGGTAACTGCAAAGAAAGCCGGAACGGCAACGATCACAGTAACATCCGTGGTAAATAAAAAGGCAGTCGCAAAGTTTAAAGTAACAGTAAAGAATCCGGACACGATCAACACAAACTATACACCAAGCGGAAAGAAGAAGATCGTTCTTGATGAAACAAGCGTAACACTTGCACCGGAATCCAGCTTTGATAAAATGCCAAGAGCAGTCGACGGTATGCCGGATGCGGTATTTGATGCAGGGGAGATTGCAGCATATGCAAGAACAGATATTGCAGATCCGGATATGGGACGTAAATATTATGTAGTCTGTGCAAAAATGCTTGTTTCAAATAAAAAGAAATACGGTACCGCACAGATCAAAATCAAAAGCATGACCGGCTTAAAGAACAGGGAAGTTACATATAAATCAAGCAATAAGAGTGTTGCATCTGTTTCTTCCACTGGTAAAGTCACACCGAAAAAAGCGGGTACCGCAGTAATCACTGTGACATCCAAGGCCGATAAGAGCGTGTCTGCGACTTACACGGTAACAGTTAGGAAACTTGTGACAGCATTCCAGTTTAATATGTATACGAATCTGAAGAAGCAGGATCCTGATTTGGATGCTACATATGAGGATGATATATATGATTATCGTCAGGTTATGTTATCAAGGGATGTGCTTCCGTTAAATGCGGAAAACAAAAATTTTACGCTTACAAGTAGTGATGAAAGCATTATCAAAGTATATGATGATTATGCAGTTGCGGGTGTTGGATATGGTACAGCAACTTTGACTTTAAAGTCTGCCGATGGATTTTGCAAATATTCTTGGAAATGTACAGTGACAGATAAGGGAACAACCTGCTGGTATACACAGAGTGCAGGAGATTAACAAATAATCTAAATTCATTCATGACAGTAGGATGTTCGCAGAAGCGTGCATTCTATTGTTTTGATAGAAAAGAATGATGAAACATGAAAGGAGAACTATGAAAGAACAAAGAAAACTGAATAAAGGAGGAAAAATGCTGCTGCTGTTCACACTCGTGATCAGCAGTATTTTTTTACTCCGGCCGTTTACTGTAAAAGCGGATATAAATGTAAATATCAATAAAGAAACACAGATCGTGACGGATTTGATCGGTCAGTACAGCATCAATTATACCGGAGACGCGAACTTTTTCGGATTTTATGGTTATTATGAAAATAATAATTATAATGAGATGGTGAAGGATACTGATTTTAAAGCAACGGTAGATACCATTGGTAAGGACAAAATCGTAAACAGTTCTATTGCAAGTCTGAAAAAAACAGACGGTGCAACACAGATAGAAGCAGCATATCTTGTCTGGGAAACATCCGTACAGGGAAAAAATAATACGGATCTTGTAAAAAAGGCTGCAAATAAGGCAATCTATTTTGCCGGTGCAACAGACAAGGGTGCTTTTACAAAGAAAGTAAATGCTTCCTATGCTGCAGTTGATATGCGTGAACCACATCTTGGAACAAAAGAATATACATTTTCCTGTATGTATGTAGATGTAACCTCGGTTGTTCAGAAATATGGCTATGGTAAATACGGTGTTGCAAATATCCCTTATGCAGCGTCAATGAAAACAAGTAATACAGACAAGGGTACACATGCAGGTGAGAGCAGTTCCGCATGGCAGCTGATCGTAATCGAGAAAAACAGCAAAGCAAATGTCAGGGCTGTTTCTTTAAAAATTGGATCTCATTTTAATTATCAGTGGGAAGGCAGTACATGGACAAAAAACCCTGTATCCATGAATCTGAATCTTGGAGATTGTAAGACAAATCAGTATATAAATGAAGATTCCGAAGTAAGCGGAGAATTATTACTGCTTGGAACCAATTCAGGAATTGTGAAAAGCAACGCGACAGAACAGAAGTCTTTTGGACTTGAGTTATATGATCGGGTTAATAAAGACAAGAATAAAAATGACAAGTTGGCATATTCAAACAGTGGACTGATCGGACATTCTTATTTCTATCATGGAGACACACAGCTGAGTTCTAAATTATCTTCTGTCCGTGGTATATTAACAGATTTCAGCATGAATAAGGATGATGGTGCACATCCGGGATTTGCAACAAATAAATTCCGTGCGGAAGCATCCGATTCATCCTGGTCGACATTATTTGTTGTCGGGCTTGCGGTGGATGTAGCGGATTATGATCTTATTTCAAATCAGGATACAACGGTAACCAGTGCAGTATCTGCAACTGTAACAGGAGGTATACAGGTAAAAACAGACCAGCCGGATACCGGTTATTATGATGGAAAACTGGTAGTTACATTGGATGATGCATTGACTCCGATAAAAGGTGAAACAATATTTACAGTGCTTGATAAAGGTGTAAAAAATCCTAAAGAAAAAAAACTTGTTTATGGGACTGCAAAAGAGCTTAAATATGATGCAGCCAAACATACACTGACTTTATCCGGTTATGATAACAAGGCAGATGGCAGTTATGTTGGCTATACGATTTCATGTAGCGTAAAGGAAAATTCAGGAAAGAAAGTTTTTAAAAACCAGTATGAGGTTGTCGGAAAACTCCGGTCACAGTCTTTTAGCACCGGAATTGAGAAAAAAACAGAACCATTATCGTCTCAGGCAGTTCCGATGTATCGGTTTACAGTAAAGATGGATAAGACTGCCGGAAAGAATATTGATATACAAAGATTTAACCCAAGTGGGCGGTATTACACTTCACTTACGGTATTAGCAGATCAGAAATTGTTAGCAGGCGATTACTATGTAGGTTCTGTTGATATTCCATATAATGGAATTATTTCAGCAGTACCGACCTTTAACACCGGCTACGTGTTCAGTAAATGGATAGACCTCAATGAAAAAACGAATGTCTCCACAGACCGCAAGGCAACATCGGACATGGTAAATGATAATACCTATGCTTATGAAAGACAGATGCCTGCTTATAACCTGACGCTGACACTTACCGGCATCGGGGAGCCTTATGAAGTCCGTTATTACATAAACGCACCAAGGGTATTGACGAATACGGATGTATGGAAAGTCGGTAATACATTTACATTGATCGGAAACAGTGCTAAAGAAACAGCAACAAAGAGTTATACCGGAACACAGATCAGCAGTATCTGTAAAAGTACCAAACCGTATATTTATAAAACATACCGTTACGGCACCTATTATAATGCTGCATTGTCAAGCAGTATCACGATCAACGGATACCGTAAAGTGATCAGTGGAACCCATACGAAAGCCGGATGGTGGACTGCAGCAAGCGGTGGAACCTATGTAAATGTGGACGGAGCAGCATCCGGAGATAATCAGGGCAAGATCTGTGCCAGTGACTGGCGGGACTATGCAAAGAGCGGTACCTTATCCAATGGAACAAAAGGAAAGATCATTTCCCTGTATGCACACTGGGAACTGGATCAGGCAGAATATACCGTCCGCCACTGGAAACAGAAAGCAGACGGTATTGCATCAACCCATGACGATAAAAACTATGAACTTGCCGAAACAGAGACGAAAAAAGCACAGATCGGAAGCAAGGTTACTCCTGCAGTAAAGACATACACCGGTTTTGACAGCCCGAAAACACAGACGAAAGCGGTAACTGCAGATGGAAAGATGGTCATTGATTATTATTATGAAAGACATCTATATAATGTAACATTAAATGCCGGAACCGGCATTGAAAAGACGACCGGAGGCGGATCGTACCGCTATGGACAGAGCGTTACCATCGATGCGGCAGTAAAAGAAGGCTATCACTGGTTAAACTGGAAAGGAAATTATAAAGGCGGATCCGGTGGGGAGCAGACCGTGGATGCTAAGAAGTTTGTATTTACAATGCCAGCCGGAAACGTCACGATGACAGCCAATGCAGAAGCAAATAGATATACAATCCATTTTGATCCAAACGGCGGAGCCGGACATATCGATGATATCGAAACCACGTATGATACCGATGTGACACTGCCGGATGTATGGAATGCAGACGGAACAGCAGCCTATGTGAAATATACACTGGATGGACAAAACGTGACAGAGGATGTGATTGCCGGGGCAATTCCAAAAGCAATGATGGCAGGATATGAAGAGGAAGAAACTGAAATTGAAGATACTGAAACCAAAGATGATGAAAATTCAGATATCGAGGACGAGGATACCGGAAAAGATGGTAATGACGCGGATATAGTAGAAACAGACACACCAGATGACATGGACGAAGCAGAAGCTACGGAAACAGAAGATGATTCTGACGATGCAAATGACGAAGAGCTGGATAAAATTGAAGAAGATAAGAAAGCCGAGGAGCCAAAGAAAAAGGTATATGCATCCATTTTTATGGGATGGGCTTTGGAAGATGGCAAAGATACCTTTATCCCGAAGTGGGAAGCCGGAGATATCGTTCAGAACCTTGTAGCAGAAGATGGTGGAGAGATCACACTTTATGCTGTCTGGGACGACTGTCCGTGGATCCAGGCACAGGATCTCTATTATACCTTAGAGCAGGCACAGAGTGGTTTTATCACGGAAGAAGAAATCTTAAGCCATGCAACGGCAACCGACCGGGAAGATGGAAGTCCGATTTTACCGGGAACCAATCCGGCACCGAGTGATCCAGAGGTTTTTACATCTTTTACAATTCCAGATTATCAGGCGGGCGAATTTACCAGTCTGCAGCATGATTTTGCCACATCCGAGAATTTAACCGTGGTAGACCATGTAGGAAACACATATGTGAAACAGATCATGGTGCATGTGACCGATACCACACCGGTGAAAGTAAAACCGGAAGGAAAGACCAGGTTTATCAGTGAAAAATATTTTAAATTAGATCATGAACATGGTGGATTAGAAGAAAATTCTATCTGGATGACAGATGCGGATTATCACTCTGCACTGCAGAAAGCATTTGATAATTTGAAAAACGACACGCCGGAAGATGAGTTTTTGATCCCGCATGAAACGATTCTTGAAATGAAACAATATGTCCAAGATCACGGGATCGGAAACAGTAAGGAGCCTGGAACATTGACAGAATTTTATAACCGTTTTATGGCACCGAATAAAGTAGAATAATTGCGACGTCGCAACAAGGGAAGATGGAGAGATAAAACATCTTCCCGTCAACGATTGTGATGTTTCGGTGTGGACGCAGTTGCTTATCCACAAAAACAAGTGGAAATCTCCTGCGCTTAATGCGTTTATTGATTTTTATCGGGATGTTATACGAAAATAAAAAGTATCACATTTTGCCTTACGCACCGCCGTATTGCGTTATGATAATCTTGGCAAGCTTTGCGTTCGGCTTTTTGATATTGACGGGGTACTGTAACTTTTTTTCATAGACAAACATCAGCAATCCTCCTCGTTTTCCCACGGCCACGGTCCCTTTATCCAGCTCCACATATTGGTGCTTGTCATACTCTTTTTCAAAGGACCGAATTTTTCTTCATATTCTTCAACAAGCGGTTTCAATTTTTCTTTGAAACCGTTCATTTTTTGTATCATT
>OHBI01000989.1_pt1 | contig 11960 bp, 10 predicted proteins | sample 1577361 | NCBI WGS metagenome assembly OHBI01 (sample SAMEA3879579, study PRJEB24766) | human gut metagenome | biome: human-associated habitat; feature: feces | place: USA | collected 1985/1987 | reverse complement strand
ATGGCGACAGGAGCAGAGGCAGATGTCGTTGAAGTCGGATATTTTGGAGCCGGACAATTCATTCCATGTGATGAGCTGGAAGCGGGTATGGTAGGTTATATTACGGCCAGCTTGAAGAATGTCGGAGATACCCGTGTAGGAGATACCATCACAGATGCAGCGCGTCCTTGTGCAGAGCCGCTGCCGGGATATAAAAAAGTAAATCCGATGGTATACTGCGGACTTTATCCGGCAGACGGAGCGAAATATGGAGATCTTCGTGATGCTCTGGAGAAGCTTCAGCTGAACGATGCTTCCCTTTTCTATGAACCGGAGACATCAGTAGCTCTTGGATTTGGTTTCCGCTGCGGATTTTTAGGCCTGCTTCATTTAGAAATCATTCAGGAGCGTTTAGAGCGTGAGTTTAATTTAGATCTTGTGACAACAGCTCCGGGGGTTATTTACAAAGTGCACAAGACAAACGGAGAGGTCATGGATCTGACAAACCCGTCAAACCTGCCGGATCCGTCCGAGATTGCCTATATGGAAGAGCCGATCGTGTCGGCGGAGATCATGGTTACGACCGAGTTTGTCGGTGCGATCATGACGCTGTGCCAGGAGCGCCGCGGTGTTTACCTGGGAATGGAGTATATTGAGGCGAGCCGTGCGCTGCTGAAATATGAACTTCCGTTAAATGAGATTATTTATGATTTCTTCGATGCATTGAAATCGCGCTCCCGCGGTTACGCGTCGTTTGATTATGAGTTAAAGGGCTACGAGGAATCAAAGCTGGTAAAACTGGATATTCTCGTCAACCGCGAGGAAGTGGACGCGCTCTCTTTCATCGTATTCGAAGGTTCGGCATATGAGCGCGGCAGAAAAATGTGCGAGAAGCTCAAGGATGAGATTCCGCGTCATTTATTTGAGATTCCAATCCAGGCGGCGGTCGGTGGAAAGATCATTGCCCGCGAGACGGTCAAGGCAATGCGGAAGGACGTTCTGGCAAAATGCTACGGCGGCGATATTTCCCGAAAGAGAAAACTTCTGGAGAAGCAGAAGGAAGGAAAGAAACGTATGCGTCAGATCGGAAACGTAGAGATTCCGCAGAAGGCATTTATGAGCGTCCTGAAGCTGGACGAGGAATAATGGAATTATATATACACATCCCGTTCTGCGTCCGCAAATGCCGTTACTGTGATTTCCTTTCGTTTGCGTCCGATGCGTGCGTGCGGGAGAAATATGTGGATCAGCTGATCCGGGAGATTGAAAGCATTCCGGAAGAGGATGCAGGGCAGTGCTCTGAAAATGCGGCGCCGCGGCTAAACCTGACAGGGCGGACGGTGGAGACGATCTTTATCGGTGGCGGAACGCCGTCCCTGCTTCCACCATCGGCGGTTGAGCGGATTCTGGCAGCCGTCCGGCAGGTCTTTCGGGTAGAGCCGGATGCGGAGATCACGATGGAGGCGAATCCGGGGACATTGACGCCGGATTCGGCAGCCGGTTACCGGAATGCAGGGGTCAACCGCCTGAGTCTGGGGCTGCAGTCGGCTTCGGAGGAGGAATTGCGGCTTTTAGGGCGGATTCATACGCGGGAGCAGTTTTTACAGAGTTTTCGTGCTGCGCGGGACGCTGGATTTGACAATATCAATGTCGATCTGATGTCGGCGCTTCCGGGACAGTCGGAGGAGAGCTGGCAGGAGACTCTGCGGTTCGTCTGCGACCTTGAACCGGAACATATTTCCGCATACAGCCTGATTGTGGAAGAAGGCACGCCGTTATATGAAGAGTACGGGGAGATGTGCGCGGATCTGGAGAAATACGGCGATTACGCCTCTATGCCAAAGCGTTTACAGACGAAGTATGAAGGCTGCAAATGTCTGCCGGATGAGGAGACAGACCGGAATATGTACCACCACACGAAAACAACGCTGGCGAAGCTGGGCTATGAGCGATATGAGATTTCCAATTATGCCAGACCGGGCTATGCCTGCCGCCACAACATCGGTTACTGGACCGGTGTGGAGTATCTGGGACTTGGTCTGGGGGCATCCTCGCTGGTGGGCGGGAAACGCTTTCAGGTGACGGCGGATTTGAACCGTTATCTGGTGTTTACGAAAGAAGAGCTGGCAGCGGGCGCGCAGTATGAGGAAATACACGAATTGAGCCGTCAGGAGCGGATGGAAGAATTTATGTTTTTGGGGCTGCGGCTGACCGGCGGCGTCCGGACGGCAGAGTTTGAACGCCGGTTTGGCGTGGCGATGGAAGCGGTGTACGGCGAGGTGATCGAGCGGCTTTTGAAAGAAGGATTGTTGGAAGCATCGGTCCAGACAGATAGCCATATCTGCCTGACTGAATATGGCTTGGATGTCAGTACCTATGCACTGGCGGAGTTTTTGCAATAAGAATAGAAATGTATGCCCGGAGTGCTTTTTGATTTCTCTTTTGCGACGGCAGGAGGAATTTGGGCGTGCATGAAAATTTTGGAGGATGTAGCATGGATTGCACGATACTGCAGTTTATAATCGTCTGCCCGATGGTATTTCTGGCAGGCTTTGTGGATGCGATCGCAGGGGGAGGCGGATTGATTTCACTTCCGGCGTACCTGATCGCCGGGGTTCCGACCCATATGGCGCTCGGAACCAACAAAATGAGTTCCATGATGGGAACGGCAATCGCGACCGGGCGGTTTGCCAAAAACGGTTACATACAGTTTAAGAAGGTGGTCTGGTTTATCGTGGCGGCGCTGATCGGTTCTTCGATCGGTTCGAACCTGACTCTGTTAGTCAGCGATAAGATTTTACAGTATATGATGATCGTGATTCTTCCGATTGTTGCATTTTATGTTATGCGGAATAAGAAAATGGGCGATGATTCGCTGGCGGGCACCCTGCCGGAGCGGAAATCATTTCTGATTGCGCTGGCATCCGCGCTGATCATCGGTATTTATGATGGTTTTTACGGACCGGGAACCGGAACTTTCCTGCTGCTGGTGCTCACAGGAGCGGCGCGCTATACGATGAAAGAGGCGGCGGGTACGACAAAGGCGATCAATCTTTCGTCTAATGTGGCGGCGTTTGTCACATTTGTGATTCACGGCAAGATCATTTACACGCTGGGGCTGGCTGCGGCGATCTGCAGTATTTTAGGAAATTATATCGGTTCCGGCCTGGTAATGGGAAATGGACAGAAGATCGTGCGCCCGCTGATTCTAGTGGTGCTGGCGATCCTGTTTGTGAAGATTTTATCGGGAAATTAGAAAAGAAAATTAAAACGATTAGGCGGATTCATTCGTTTGACAGTTACTGTTCACGCATACGTGCCCAGTAACGGAATTTGCCGTGGCTTCGCATTTAAATACGGCAAATTCCTGCTGCCACCACGTTTTCTTACGGCACTTTCGGTTCCAAAAGTGCCTACCTGTGAACAGTAACGTTTGACACATTTACAGTGAAAATGATGAAAAAATAGCTGCGTGATGAAACGTGAATATTTGGCTGATAAGTCGTTTCAATAAAGAGAGGTAACGAACATGAAATGGAAGAAATTTACGCTGACGACCACCACAGAGGCGGTGGATCTCATCAGCTACACATTGGATGAACTCGGTATCGAGGGCATTGAGATTGAGGACAATATCCCGCTGACCGAGAAAGAGACGAAGGGAATGTTCATCGACATTCTGCCGGAGCTTCCGCCGGATGAGGGCGTGGCGAAGGTAAGTTTTTATCTCGATGAGGATGATGATATCCCGGCGATGATGGCGAAAGTCAAAGAGGCGCTGGAAGAATTGAAGCCGTTTACCGATCTGGGCGCCTGCACGTTTGCAGAATCCGAGACGGAGGATAAGGACTGGATCAACAACTGGAAACAGTATTTCAAACCGTTTACGGTCGATCACATCCTCATCAAGCCGACCTGGGAGACAGTGCCGGAGGAGCACAAGGACAAGCTGCTGATTCAGATCGATCCGGGTACGGCGTTTGGTACGGGCATGCATGAGACAACGCAGCTTTGCATCCGCCAGCTCGAGAAATACGTGACACCGGATTCAGAGGTGCTTGATGTCGGAACCGGAAGCGGTATCTTAGGCATCACGGCGTTAAAACTGGGCGCAAAACACGTATTTGGAACGGATCTGGATGAAAATGCGATCACAGCTGTTGGCGAGAATCTGGAAGCAAACGGAATCGCACCGGAGCAGTTCAAGGTCGTACAGGGCAACATCATCGACGATAAAGCAGTGCAGGACGAGGTAAAATACGAGTATTACGACATTGCGGTTGCCAACATCCTGGCAGACGTTATCATCATGCTGCAGAAAGAGATCCCGGTTCATATTAAGAAAAATGGTATCTTCATCACATCGGGTATCATTGATATGAAGGAAGAGGCAGTCAAGGCGGCATTTGAGGCGAACGATGCCTTTGAGATTGTAGAGATTACCCATCAGGGCGAGTGGGTTTCTGTCACAGCGAGGAAGAAATAATCATGTACCATTTTTTTGTGGAACCGCACCAGATCGGGGCGGAAGAAATCCGGATTGAGGGCGCGGATGTCAACCATATCCGCAATGTTCTGCGGATGAAGCCGGGCGAGGAGATCCTGATCAGCAGCCGTGAGGGCGGCGACTATTTCTGCCGCGTGGAAGAACTGGAACCAGAGCATGTTTCGGCAAAGATTCTGGAAGAATGGGAAAACAAAGAGCTTCCGGCGCGGATTCACCTGTTCCAGGGGCTTCCGAAGGGCGATAAGATGGAACTGATCATCCAGAAGGCGGTGGAGCTGGGGGCATACCGGGTGGTTCCGGTCAGCATGAAGCGCTCGGTTGTCAAGCTGGATGCGAAAAAAGCGGACGCGAAGAGAAAACGCTGGAATGCGGTTTCTGAGAGCGCCGCGAAGCAGTCCAAGCGCAGCCTTATCCCGGAGGTGGCGCCGCTTATGACCTACAAAGAGGCGGTCAAAGAGGCAGCCGGGTACGATATGGTTTTTCTGCCATATGAGTCGGCGGACGGCATCCGGAAAACGAGGGAACTGCTGGCGTCGGTCAAGCCGGGTACGGATATTGCCGTTTTCATCGGTCCGGAGGGCGGTTTTGAGGACGAAGAAGTCGAGCTTGCCAGGGAAAACGGGGCGGAGATCGTAACGCTTGGAAAGAGAATTTTGCGGACGGAGACGGCAGGCTTGTGTATGCTGTCGGCACTGATGCTGCAGTTGGAAGTGTAATTGGAAAATTACAAAGGAGATAGAGATAAAAATGGAAGCCTATTTTGATAATTCAGCGACCACCAAGGTGCTGGACTGCGTAAAGGATGCGGTCGTTGATGCAATGTGCGTCAACTACGGAAACGCGGCGGCGAAGCACAGAAAAGGTGTAGAAGCAGAAAATTTGATTCGCGAGGCAAAGAAGGCGATCGCGGATACACTGAAAGTGCAGGAGAAGGAGATTCTCTTTACTTCCGGCGGAACAGAATCGAACAATACGGCGCTGATCGGCACGGCGCTGGCAAACCGCAGAGCCGGAAAACACCTTATCACGACCGGTGTGGAACATCCGTCGATCTACAATACGATGTCATTTCTGGAGGAGATGGGCTTTGAGGTGACCTATCTTCCGGTCGATCATCTGGGACATATTTCTCTGGAGGATCTGGAAAACGCTATCCGCGAGGACACGATCCTGGTGTCTGTGATGTACGTCAATAACGAGGTCGGAGCAGTAGAGCCGATCGAGGCGATCAGCCAGTGCATCAAGAAGAAAAATCCGAAGACATTGTTCCATGTCGATGCGATCCAGGCATATGGAAAATATAAGATCCGTCCGAAAAAACAGGGAATTGACCTGCTTTCCGTCAGCGGACACAAGATCCATGCGCCGAAGGGCGTCGGATTCCTCTATATCCGCGACGGTGTCAAGATCCGCCCGATTCTGTTTGGCGGCGGTCAGCAGAAGGGCATGCGTTCCGGTACGGAAAATGTGCCGGGGTGTGTCGGACTCGGCGTGGCAGCACGCGAGGCGTACAAAGATTTTGATGCACGCATCGAAAAGCTGTATACACTTCGGGAGCACCTGATTGCGGGATTGAAACCGCTCGGCGGCGTCACCATCAATGGCAGTGAGGACCGCACCAACGCGCCGCAGATCGTCAGCGCCAGCTTTGAGGGCGTCCGCAGCGAGGTACTTCTCCATGCGCTGGAGGACAAAGGGGTTTATGTATCGTCCGGTTCCGCCTGCTCGTCCAATCATCCGGGCATCAGCGGTACTTTAAAGGGAATCGGCGTGAAAAAAGAACTTCTCGATTCGACGATCCGGTTCAGTCTGGGTGATCTGAATACCGAGGAAGAAGTAGACTATGCGATCGGCGTTCTGGGAGAGCTGCTTCCGGTACTGCGCCGTTACCAGATGAAATAAAAGGGCTGTTTAAAGAATGGCTGTTCAGTTTTTTTGCGGGAAAGCAGAAGAATGACAGCCTGTTGTAGAAAGGAAATTCCATGTTTCATACATTTTTGATTAAATATGCGGAGATTGGCCTGAAAGGTAAAAACCGCTATGTATTCGAGGACGCGCTGGTGTCCCACATCCATCACTCGTTAAAACGTCTTGATGGAAAATTTACTGTAACCAAGGAGGCAGGGCGTATCTATGCGACCGCAGCGGAAGAATTTGATTACGATGAGGTCATCGACGCACTGAAAAAGGTATTCGGTATTGCGGCGATCTGTCCGATGGTCCAGTTAGAGGACAACGGCTATGACGACCTGAAAGCGAAGATTGTTGAGTATGTGGACAAAGCATACCCAGATAAACACTTTACGTTCAAGGTAAACACCCGCCGTGCCAACAAACAGTATCCGCATACCTCCGAGGAAGTCAACCGCGATCTCGGTGAGGTCATCCTGGACGCATTCCCGGAGACGAAGGTAGACGTACACAATCCGGATGTTCTTTTAAATGTGGAACTGCGTGCAAAACGTATCAACGTATACTCTCTGGTAATTCCGGGACCGGGCGGTATGCCGGTCGGAACCAATGGACGCGCGATGCTGCTTTTATCCGGCGGTATCGACAGCCCGGTGGCAGGATACATGATCGCAAAACGCGGCGTTACCATCGAGGCAACCTATTTCCATGCGCCGCCATACACCAGCGACCGTGCAAAACAGAAAGTAGTCGATCTGGCAAAACAGGTAGCAAAATACGCAGGTCCGATCAAATTAAACGTAGTCAATTTCACAGATATCCAGCTCTACATCTACGAGCAGTGCCCGCATGAGGAGCTGACGATTATCATGCGCCGCTACATGATGAAGATCGCGGAAGAGCTGGCGAAGAAAGACGACTGTCTCGGACTCATTACCGGCGAGAGCATTGGTCAGGTAGCATCCCAGACGGTTCATTCCCTGGCGGTTACCAATGCAGTCTGCACACTTCCGGTCTTCCGCCCGCTGATCGGTTTCGACAAACAGGATATCGTCGATATTTCCCTGAAAATTGGTACCTACGAGACATCGATCGAGCCGTATGAAGATTGCTGCACCATCTTCGTAGCCAAACACCCGGTTACCAAGCCGGTTCTGCACCTGATTGAAAAATCCGAGCGCAATCTGGAAGAGAAGATAGATGCGCTGGTAAAAGAGGCGATCGATACGGTTGAGGTTATCCGGTGCTAGTCATATATAAAAAAGAATGTGCCTTGGCACATTCGGGCGTCTCGCGCGGTCGCTTGCGACAGTTTTTTGCTTCGCGCGAGTGCGCATCCTCGCGGAGTGTTTTTTTCATAGGACGCAGTTCTCTATGAAAAAAAAGAACCGCTGCAAAGCGAGTTGCTTAACAGCGGTTTTTTTCGTTTCAAACAGAACCATCTCGATCGTTCTAATGGTTGCTATACAATGTACGGAGCCAGTGTCGTTAAGATCTCATCGATCTGGTTCTCAGAATGGATGTTTAAATCGATCGGTTTGGACAGATCCAGACTGAAGATACCCATGATGGATTTAGCGTCAATCACATAACGTCCGGAAACAAGGTCAAAATCTACGTCGAACTTCGCTAAGTCGTTGACGAAGGATTTAACTTTATCGATCGAGTTTAAAGAAATACGAACTGTTTTCATGAAAAAAACCTCCTCTATCTACAATAATACTTTTATACTACAAAGTAATCTGACAAAAGTCAAGAGAGGATTCAATTTAAAGGAGATAAAAATGAGAAAAGCGGCATTCCACAATCTGGGCTGCAAGGTGAACTCGTATGAGACGGAAGCCATGCAGCAGCTCTTAGAGGATGCAGGATATGAGATTGTGCCGTTCCGGGAAGGAGCGGATGTTTATATTATCAACACGTGTTCCGTGACGAATGTTGCCGACCGGAAATCGCGCCAGATGCTGCACCGGGCAAAGAAAATGAACCCGTCGGCGGCTGTTGTGGCGGTCGGCTGTTATGTGCAGGCAGCAGGCGCGGAGCTGAAAAAAGATGAGGCGGTCGATCTGATCGTCGGCAATAACCAGAAAAAAGATTTGGTACAGATCCTGGATGATTATTTTGCAGATCACGAAAACAGCGGTGAGATTCTGGATATCGGACATTCACAGGAATACGAAGAACTCCATATCCGCCGGATTGCTGACCATACGCGTGCCTTTATCAAGGTACAGGACGGCTGCAACCAGTTTTGCAGCTATTGTATTATACCATATACGAGAGGACGCGTCCGCAGCCGCCGCCCGGAGGACATCGAGCACGAGGTGCGCGGGATTGCGGAAGCCGGATACAAGGAAATTGTCTTGACCGGTATCCATTTAAGCTCCTATGGTGTCGATTTCAAGGATGAGCAGAAAGAAAATCTGCTGACTTTAATCAAACGTCTCGACCAGATTCCGGGCATTGAGCGCCTGCGCCTTGGTTCTCTTGAACCACGTATCGTAACCCGCGAATTTGCCAAAGAGCTGGCGAGGCTACGGACCATCTGCCCGCACTTCCATCTGTCACTCCAGAGTGGCTGTGACGCGACTTTAAAGCGCATGAACCGCCGCTACAACGCTGCTGAATATCAGGCGTGCTGTGAAATTCTGCGGGAAGAATTTGACAATCCGGCGATCACGACCGATGTCATCGTAGGATTCCCGGGCGAGACCGAAGAAGAATTTGCCGAAACTGAACGCTTCTTAAAAGCGATCCATTTCTATGAAATGCATATATTCAAATACTCCCGCCGCGCAGGCACCCGCGCCGCCGATATGCCGGATCAGGTGCCAGAAGGAACCAAATCCGTCCGCAGCGATATCCTGCTGGCACTGGAAAAACAGCAGTCCTTAGAATACCGCGGGCGCTTCCTCGGAACCGAAGAAGAAATCCTTCTCGAAGAACCAATCGAGATTGACGGAACCAAATACATGATGGGACACACCCGCCAGTATGTCAAAGGTGCCGTGCCATACGAAGAAGGATTGAAAAATAAGACGGTGAAGGGAATCTTCACGAAGGCACTGAATGAAGAGGTGCTTTTACTGGAAAAAGAATAAAAGACAGAAAACGAAAAAACCAATGATACCCCCAAGATGGGATTCATTGGTTTTTTACATACATATAAAATTAAAAAAAATGACACAAAGAATATATCGGCTTAACAAATTAATCGGTAAGCAATCAATGAACCCCAACGAGATCCTTAATAACTTCCCCAGCAATAATCAGTCCCACTACTGACGGTACAAAAGAGATACTCCCCGGAATCTGCCGTCTGGCGGTACAGCTGCGTGCGGTTCCCGGCGGGCAGACACAGTGGGAACTGCAGGAGATAGCCGTATCATCCACCGGCGTCAGTGGTTTTTCTTTCGAATAAACCACTTTCAGCTTCTTGATCCCGCGTTTTTTCAGCTCCCGCCGCATGACCTTCGCGAGAGGACAAACAGAGGTTTTATTAATATCGGTCACCTCAAAAGCGGTCGGATCCAGTTTGTTTCCGGCGCCCATCGAGCTGATGATCGGCGTGTGGGTTTCTTCCGCCTGTTCCACCAGAATCAGCTTTCCCGTCACGGTGTCGATTGCGTCGATCACGTAGTCATACTGGGAAAAATCAAATTCCTTCGCGGTATCCGGCATGTAGAATGTCTTGTAGGTGTGGACAACCGCATGTGGGTTGATGGATTTGATGCGTTCCTCAGCGACATCAACCTTGTACTTTCCGATGGTGGAGGTGGTTGCGATGATCTGGCGGTTGATGTTGGTTAAGCAGACCTTGTCATCGTCGATGAGATCAAGCGTGCCGACACCGCTGCGCGCGAGGGCCTCCACCGCATAGCCGCCGACTCCGCCGATGCCGAAGATGGCAACGCGTGCTTTTGATAAACGCTCCATGGCATCCCTGCCGAGGAGAAGTTCCGTTCGTGAAAATGAATTTAACATATGATACTCCCTTATATATATTCTGTCAGCAGTTTCTTTGCGTAATAGGAAATTACTTGGAATTCCCTATTACACAAAAAGGCACATTCTTTTTTATTTGCTGTATTACCCTTATATGAAATATTCGATCGTAGCTTCCTCCGTCAGCACCGTGTTCCGGTTAAACAGAAGCACTGCCTCGCGTCCGGCCATTTCGCCCAGCGCGTAGAGCTCCATTGATTCCCGGTTAAAATAGGAAAATGGCACGGAGCGGTTCCATGAAAATGGGTGGTCGGTCACAAGAAGCGCCTCTTTCTCGTCTGGTTTTGTAAATGGAACCGTCTGGTAATACGGATCAAAGAGCAGGATCTGTCCATCTTTGACACCGGTAAACAGCACATAATGTGCTACCTCATAGTAAAGGCGCACGACAACCGCGCCGCCCCGGTGCAGGGCGTCGAGAAGCAGGCTGTTGTCCCCGACATAGACATCCGAACCGCGCAGATAGCGGCTGGACACGGGAAGCTTTCCGATATCGCCGAGTCCCTGCAGCCAGTTGCTCAAAAACATCATCGCCGTGCAGGAGGTGCCGCTCTTTCCAGCCGATCCCTCCGGACCGTAGCAGTCGAGGCAGTAGAGCATGATATTTCGAAGAATCTCCGGCGGAATTTCCTCGCGCTCAAACAAAAAGCTGATCGCGTTTAAGAGGGAGGTCGGACCGCAGTCGTATTCCGATAATTGGTAGTGAAGCGGATTTTTCATGGTTTAAATCCTTTCATCTGCGGCAATCATCTTGTGTGCCGCTGTTTTCTTGTTCCGTAAAATAAAATGTGCTATACTAAATAGCAACAGGTTCTGTTATGATAACGATGAAAGTGCCAAATCGTTACCGGAAAATCAGCAAAAAACGCTTTAACCACGCTGGAAAAACGTTTTTTACCCATCAGTTCGGTATTTTATTGTAAAGGTGCAGTCTGCGTTTGTCAAGAAAGACGTGAAGAAATGTTCACATATACGGAACGGGTAGATACAGTTCACGGGTAGGCACTTTTGGAACCGAAAGTGCCGTAAGAAAACGTGGTGGCAGCAGGAATTTGCCGTATTTAAATGCGAAGCCACGGCAAATTCCGTTACTGGGCACGCGTGCGTGAACAGTAACAACGGGCAAAAAAAGGTTGACAGATATTGCATAAAGTGATAATATGCCTACTAAGCTGATAGGAAAAAGAAAAGGAGTGAAGATCATGAAAGCAGTCAATGGTTTTTGGATGAATACGATGTGTTGCAGCAATGTTTGTACCTGTATGGATCGATGTTGTTGTCGCATTTGTGTACGCGAAAACCAGAAAGCTGGACTTCGGTAAGCGGGGTTTCCGGGGAAAACGGGTTTCGTGAATCTTTTTATTCATAAGGGTTAAGGATATAGAAAGAGCGCATCCGCGTACACAGAAAAACAAGCAGGACAGGCGGCAGAAAAGCTGGATTGGACGGGCGGGAAATGTGTATAGAGGATGGGCTCTTTTCGCATTTTAAACTTCTTTTGGAGCGAGTTTTTCAAATTGGAAATGAGTTCTGGAAAAAAGAAGAATCTATAGAAATC
>OHBI01000984.1_pt1 | contig 12033 bp, 8 predicted proteins | sample 1577361 | NCBI WGS metagenome assembly OHBI01 (sample SAMEA3879579, study PRJEB24766) | human gut metagenome | biome: human-associated habitat; feature: feces | place: USA | collected 1985/1987 | reverse complement strand
GGTAAATAGCTGCAACATCTGTAAACGCATATGCTACATGAGCTGCTGCTGTATTACCGTCCATTGACTGTTTTGCTCTGGACATTACTTATTCCTCCTTATTTTTGAAAAAATAAATGTGATACTGCATCACCCCATACTCCTGTGTGAAAAGCACAAAATGATACAATTTATCGACTTGAGTCATATTTTAGCATAGAATTCACCAAAAGAAAAGGTCTTTGACTGTACAAAAACAAGTGCAATCTCACATATATTTTCTTTCAAATTCTTCCAGTGGAATCGGTCTGTCAAATAAATATCCCTGTCCGTACAAAAATCCACAGCCACGCAAAAACTGAAGCTGCTCTTCCGTTTCAATCCCTTCAAATATCACTTCTTCTTTTGCAGAGTGGATAAAGTTTCCCATCTGTGAAACAAAATTCCGCTGTTCTTTTAAATTAATGCGGTCGGTAAAACTTTTATCGATTTTCACCACATCCGCCGGTATCTCAAGCAGCACGCCAAGCGAGGAGTATCCTGTTCCAAAATCATCGATCGCAATGCGGAAACCGAATTTTTCAAGTTCTGAAAGCACCCTTTTTAACTCATCTACATTTTCTACCACAACGCTCTCCGTAACTTCCACCTCAATATACTTCGGATCGATTCCATAATGATCCGCCATGCGTTTTAAGCGTCCGGCAAAATTTTTTCCACCGCTTTCAAAGTTGCGTCTCGAAAAATTGGTAGATATCGTAAACAGTTCTTTTCCTGCCTTTTTCCATCTTTTCATCGCACGCAGAAGCTGCTCATAAATGTAAAAATCAAGATCCACCACATATCCGATGTTCTCAAGCGGAGGTACAAATCTTCCCGGCATGATCATCTCACCGGTCTTTGTACGCCATCTTGCTAATGCTTCTGCCCCATATATCTTACGTTCTTCCAGATTAAATTTCGGCTGCAGATAAACTTCAAGTTCCCCTTGCTGCATGGCACCATAAAAACGTCCTGTAATCTGGATCGCATCATCACGTTTCGCGCGCATTTCTTCCTTATATACACAGATTCCGGAGCCACCCTGTTCTTTTACCAGTTTACGCGCCAGATTTGCGCTCTCCAATATCGTATCAAATTTTTCATTCAGATTTTCAATATGACAAATTCCAACCGAAAGTCTCAGTGTTCCGGAAGGATAGCGTTTTTTTAATTTTTCCTCGTAATGTTCTGTGCTCCATGCAACGAGTTTTTCTATTTCACTCTGATCTTTTCCTTTTAAAAGGAGGATAAAATAGTCAGAATACATCCGGCATGCCAAAAGCACTCTTTCATTTGTCTGTATACCCCCAGCAAAATCTTTTAAGATGGCATCTCCGGTCTGTTGTCCGTAGTTTTCATTTACATATGAAAACTTATCAATATCTATATGGACGAGAGCATAGTGTTCCTGCCCCTGTTTTGCTTCTGCTAAAATATTTTTCAGTCTATATTTAAACGCCTCTAAATTGTACAGTCCGGTAAGCTGGTCACGATCCTGCAGATGACGGATTTCTTTCTGATCATCCCTTAACTTATTGCGCAGTGATACAAAAACGGATGTTACTCTGGCAAGTTCACAAAACGTTGTTCTGTCCGCACTCTCAAAATAATTCTGTCTGTTTTGCACACCAAAATACAATCCTCCTGTCTTGCTGCCGGAATATTCAAATTTTGCTACTGCAATCTGCGTGATACGGTTTTCTCCTGTATTCCAGTTTTCAAACGACAATCTTTTATAGTGTGTTTCATCCGTATCATTCAGTATGACAAAATCTCCGCTGCCCGCTTCCACAACTTCGGTACGAATCGGCTTTATAACATTTTTTTCATAAATCTGTCCAAATGTACTCCAGTAATTGGTCAGCGTCATCTGCGGAATTTTTTCATCATATTCAAAAACTGCCACCATATCCAGATGATACCGCCTGCCGATTCTTTCAAGCAGCACATTCAGGGAACCATTCATATCTCTCGCATGAGATAAAAGCAGAAATGCCGTATTTAAAAATTCTTTGTCCATCCCCTGCTTTTTTTCATAATCTACATCTTTCCCACAGGTATCAATATTGCGTTTCGTATGAACCGTCTTATTTTTCCCCGCAAATGCATAATTGCTTTTTCCACTCCGCTTGATTGCGTACATTGCACGGTCTGCCTGATCGAACAGCTCTGTATAACAATTTCCATCCTGCCCGGACACCGCAAGTCCCACACTCATCGTCACATGTATGACCGCATCATCCCCGACCAGTTTCTTTTCTCCATGTCTGCAGAGTTCTTTTGCCTTTTGTTCCGCCTGTTTTAAAGTCGTATTATCCATCAGTACCAGAAATTCATCCCCGCCGACTCTTCCCACCAGTTTATGATCCGGAAACTGTTCTTCCAAAGCCGATGCAATATCTGAAATCACCGTATCCCCCACTGTATGTCCGAACGTATCGTTAATACTTTTAAAATTATCGATATCGATCAGAAACAATACATGTGTTCCTTCCGGATACTCCTTCAGTATTCTCTCCGCTTCCTCACCGGTCGCAACTTTGTTGTAAAGATGCGTCAGCGGATCTCTGCGCATCTCTTCGGAAAGCTGCTCCTGTATCTTTCTGTCTGAGCTGATATCATAACTTCTTCCAATAATCTTTAAAATTTTTCCGTTTGTACCACGGATACTCCGGTAAACAGTCCGGTACCAGCAGTATTGTGGTATTCCTCCTCCAAGGGCTGTATTCATCCGGTAGTCAAATGAACCTGACATCTCCCTTTCGGATGCATTCTGAATCACTTCCCGGTATAACGTCTGTTCATCTTTATGGATAAAAGCAAGCCACTTTTCAATTTCCATATAATCCTGATCATCTTTTTGCAGACGTCCATTGATATGGTATTTGTGCGGAATCCGGAATCTTTTTCCTTTCACATCGTACTCAAAAGGTACATCATCCGTCACTTCCTCTAACATGGAATACTGTTCATTTAATAAAAGCAGCTCATCTTCCAGTTCTTTCCTGTCATTGGTATTCTTACAGATCAAAAGGTAATACGGCACGGCATCCTTATAATAATAGATACTGCACCAGAATTTTACCCAGCAGATCTGCCCCTGCCCTGAAATAATTCTTACCTCGATCTCTTCCGCCCTTTTCTGTTCCCGGCATTTTTCAATCATGTCTTCAAAGGCACCTGCATCCTGCAGATAAACACAGTCGTAAAAGTCACGGTTCCTGTCCGGTTCCGCCTGTTCCCCATGTCCTATCGCCTTCATAAACTCCGCATTTGCGATATCGATCTGCAATGAATGTCCACCTTTTAATACTGCAACCCCCATCGGAAACTCATAGATCAGTCCCTTTCTATTTTCCTTCTCCATTTTTTCTCCATTCGCGTATGTAAAAACCTGTTTTCAAGCATGTTGACTCTCTTGCGTTCATTATATCATGCGCAGAACCAGCACATGATCCCATTCACCGTTCGTCAATCATGCAGGCATGTTGACTCTCTTGCGTTCATTATATATCATCCTTCTTCCAAAATCCATGTAATTTCCAAAACTTGGTGTTTTCCCATGAAAATAGGAAGTTTCGGTTGCAATCTCCCCACTTTTCTAGTATGATACGAATTGGTGCAATTACGGTATAATGGCGGTTTGCAACAGCATCCGCACAATCAATATTAACAAATCAGGAGAATAACAACTATGATCAGTGCAAATAACGTTACGCTTCGGATTGGCAAAAAAGCCCTGTTCGAGGACGTCAATATTAAGTTTACTGAGGGAAACTGTTACGGTCTTATCGGTGCAAACGGTGCCGGAAAGTCCACCTTTTTAAAAATTTTATCCGGTCAGTTAGAACCAACCGGAGGTGACGTTACGATCACACCCGGCCAGCGTCTTTCTTTCCTGCAGCAGGATCACTTCAAATATGATGAATATACGGTTCTCGATACTGTCATCATGGGTAACAAACGCCTCTATGACATCATGAAAGAAAAAGATGCCATTTACATGAAAGAAGACTTTACGGATGAGGATGGTATCCGTGCGAGTGAACTTGAAGCAGAGTTTGCCGATATGGACGGATGGAATGCAGAATCTGACGCTGCAACACTTCTCAACGGTCTTGGTATTCCGACCGAAGAACATTATACACAGATGGGCGATATGCCTGGTCCTTTAAAAGTCAAGGTCTTACTCGCACAGGCATTGTTCGGTAATCCGGATATCCTTCTTTTAGATGAGCCGACCAACCACTTAGATCTCGATGCGATCAACTGGTTAGAGGAGTTTTTGATCAACTTCGAAAATACAGTCATCGTGGTATCCCATGACCGTTATTTCTTAAACAAAGTCTGCACCAATATTGCAGATATTGATTACGGCAAGATCCAGCTGTATGCAGGTAACTACGATTTCTGGTATGAGTCCAGCCAGCTTCTTGTAAAACAGATGAAAGAAGCCAACAAGAAGAAAGAAGAAAAAATCAAAGAGTTACAGGACTTTATCTCCCGTTTCTCTGCAAACGCTTCCAAATCCAAACAGGCTACTTCCAGAAAACGTGCTTTAGAGAAGATCCAGTTAGATGAGATCCGTCCTTCCAGCCGTAAATATCCATACATCGATTTCCGTCCGAGCCGTGAGATCGGTAATGAGGTTTTGTCGGTAGAAGGCATCACAAAAACCATTGACGGTGTAAAAGTTCTTGACAACATTTCCTTTATTGTCGGACACGATGACAAAATCGCCTTTGTCGGTGGAAATGAGCTTGCAAAAACAACTTTATTCAAGATCATCTCCGGTGAAATGGAACCTGATTCCGGCTCTTATAAATGGGGCGTGACAACAAGCCAGTCCTATTTCCCGAAAGATAACACAGAGATCTTTGATACCGATCTTCTGATCGTTGACTGGCTGACACAATACTCCGAAATCAAAGATGCAACTTATGTACGTGGATTCCTTGGCCGTATGCTTTTCGCAGGCGAAGACGGAACGAAAAAGATGCGTGTTCTCTCCGGTGGTGAGAAGGTGCGTGTACTGCTCTCCCGCATGATGATCATGGCTACGAACGTCCTGATCTTAGATGAGCCGACTGACCATCTGGATATGGAATCTATCACCGCATTAAACAACGGACTGATCAAATTCCCGGGTGTTGTGCTTTTTGCTTCCCGTGACCATCAGGTCGTTCAGACAACTGCAAACAGGATCATCGAGTTCCTGCCGGACGGAACATTCATCGATAAAGTTTCTACTTACGATGAGTATCTTGAAAATGATGAGATGGCAAGAAAACGTCAGGTATATAATATGTCTTCTGACGATGAGAACGATAACTAAAAAAATAGCACTGACCAGAATAAGATCTGGCAGTGCTGTTTTTAATTTTTCCTAGAATGTGGTCCATTTTATAGTGTAGGAACCGGATGATGCCTTGCTCATGCGTTCTACTTTAATATAATATGTACCAGGTTCAACCCCATATGTCAGGGACTGATCATATCTGTTTACCATGTAAGCAAATAACTCATCACTTGGATAAGATCTTGTAAGACTTGTCTGGGCATTCGACCACCGTTTACCGTTTGTATTACAGAATGTTACCCTGATTCCGTTTTTAAGGTTGCTTCCGTTTGTCTGGGCGCTGCAAATAATTCTTACTTTTGCTTTGCTTGTCACCTTGATCTTATACCAGTCCACTTTATTGTTACCTGCCGGAATTACGCCTGTAACATTTGTTTTCTTTTTCAGATTTTTCGCTTTAGATTTCGAATTTGCTTTGGTCTTTGTAAGCTTCTTTGTTGTTGCAGTAATTTTCGTACCTGCATTACACTGCACTTTAAAATAGTATGTCTGTTTCTTTTTTACGCCATAAGTTGTTGTGTAGTATTTTTTCTCAGACACATTATTTGTCCAAAATTCATCTTTTTGCCCAATTATACTCTTTTTGCTATTGCAAAAAGTAACCCTGCCTGCAGAATAATAACTAAAAGATGATGCACAGTCAAATTTCAATGTAATTGTGCCGTCCTGTGCTGCTTTAAATTTAATCCAGTGTGTCTTAAAATCGTTTCCATCACTTGTATAGCACTGTTTATCTGCAATTTTAACCGTAGACTTTCCGCTTCCTTTAAATGAAAGTCCTGCTGCCTGTGTCTCTGCCGGAGCTGCTACCGTAAACAAAGTAACTACCATAGCTGCTGTCAACAGCATGCTCAAGGCTCTGTGAAAAATTGTTTTACTGGTTTTCATAACCCATCCTCCTTGTTTTTCGAAGAAAAATGCGAACTCTACGTGAGCAGAGGATTTTCCTCCTTGTTTTGTAATAACCGTTTTTTACTTTACCACAGTACTCTGCTGCCATCAAGCCATTTTCACCATTTTTCTTTCATTTAGTACTATTTTCCCATGTTTTTTAGCTGCTTATATAGTTATTTTTCCTATAAATCAATTAATTTTTTTTTCAGTTCTTCCACATCGGTGACAATACAGTCTGCCCCAGCAGTTTCAAGTTCCTTTCTGTCTCCGTAACCATAAAGGACACCGACTGCGTACATTCCATTTTCTTTTGCTCCGATCACATCATGTTTTCTGTCTCCGACCATCACCGCCTGATCAGCTGTGATTTTCAGGGAATCTAAAGCATAACGTATCACATCTCCTTTTTTACTCCGGCCGCCATCTAACGTACTTCCTGCAACAAACTGGAAATAATGTTCTATTCCAAAATATTTCAAAATCTGCACGGTATATACTTCCGGCTTCGATGTGGCAATCGCGATCTTTTTTCCGTGTGAAACAACTGCTGCAAGCAATTCTTTCATTCCGTCGTACAAAACATTTTCAAAAAGCCCCTGGCTGCCGAAATATTCCCTGTATTTTTCAATCGCCTCCCTGCTACGTTCCTCTGAAAATCCGTAAAAATCCAAAAGCGGCGGTCCAATAAACTTCTCTAACGTATCCAGATTTTCAACCCGGATGCCATAATATGAAAGTGCATGTGCCACCGCCTTTGTGATTCCCTCTTTCGGATCTGAAATCGTTCCATCTAAATCCATAAAAATATATTCCGGTCTCATTCTGCTCTCCATCCTCTTTTGTTTGTTCTATTGTAACATACACAGCTCTTTTCTGTCCGTTTTTTTACATTTTCATTTTAATCTCCATTCGTACATGTGAAAAGTCTTATTTTTTAGTCTCTCAGTCTATCGATATTGCGTTTCAAGGACTCTACCGCCGCATCGATATCCGACCGACCCGTATCTCTGCTGAGTGTCATCCGGACCGTTCCTGCTGCATAATCCTCCGGCACCCCAAGTTCTTTTATCACATAAGAAATCCTGCTTTCACCTGTATTACATGCAGAACCCCCGGAGGCACAGATCCCATCCTCATCTAAAAGGATCAGCAAAGATGCCCCGTCCACTCCCTTGAAACTGACAGATACATTTCCGGGAAGTCTTTTCGTCCTGTGACCGTTGACACGGACATCCGGAATCTCATGCACGATCTTTTCGATCAGATAATTGCGCAGCATCGTCTCCCGGTACATTCCGGCCCGCATACCTTTTGCAGCAAGCTCCGCCGCCTTCCCCATCCCGACGATCCCGGCAATATTCTCCGTTCCGGCACGTTTTCCTTTTTCCTGTGAACCACCGTGGATAAAGGATGGGATCTGCACGCCTTCCCTGATATATAAAAACCCAACACCTTTTGGCCCGTGAAATTTATGGGCACTCGCACTCAAAAGATCCACCGGATAATGACGCACTGAGATTGGCACCTGCGCATATGCCTGCACGGCATCCGTGTGAAACAGTACATCCTTTTCCCGCGCGATTTTGCCGATAGAAAAAACCGGTTCGATCGTCCCCACCTCATTATTTCCAAACATGATCGTAATCAGTGTCGTATCCTCCCGGATTGCATGATATACTGCTTCCGGTGATACCATTCCATATTCATCCACGTCCAGATAGGTCACTTCATATCCTAGTTCCTCTAAATATTTACAGGAATTTAAGATTGCATGATGTTCTATTTTGCTTGTAATGATGTGTTTTCCCTTGTGCTTATACTCTCCTGCAATACATTTTACTGCCCAGTTGTCCGACTCCGAACCACCGGATGTAAAAAAAATTTCTGACGGTTTTGCCTCCAGTGTACCGGCAATTGTTTTCCTTGCCTTTTCTAACGCCTGTCTTGATGTTTCCCCATATCCATACATTGTGGATGCGTTTCCAAATTTTTCTTCCAGATACGGATCCATCGCCTCTTTTACTTCCTCTGACATCTTTGTTGTCGCGGCATTATCTAAATAAATTACCTTTCCTTTATTTTCAATCGAACTCATTTTCTCTCCACTTCCTTCATATATTAAAATGAACTAAGTCCGGATTTTCCGGCAGACTTTGGAGGTTTCTATTGAAAAAAATATATTCCACCAAAAGTACACTTTTAACCGGAACCCTCTTTCTCACCCTCGCCGGAATCCTCACCCGCATCATAGGTTTCTTCTATAGGATATTCTTATCGCGTACCATTGGTGCAGAAGGTCTCGGCATTTATCAGCTCATCGCTCCTGTAACCGCCATCTGTTTTGCATTTACCGCTGCAGGGATCCAGACCTCCATATCCAAATTCGTTTCCATGGAAGTTGGAAGAAAAAATGATGCCGGTGCCAAAACCTATCTTTCGATCGGGCTTTTTATCTCCTTATGCCTTTCCACACTCTGCAGCTTTTTTCTCTATCATTATGCGGATTTTATTGCTGTTTCCTGGCTTGGTGATAAGCGGTGCACGCCGCTCCTTGCTGTGCTCTCCTTTTCCTTTATCCCATGCTGTATCCATGCCTGTATCAACGGTTATTATTATGGTCTGAAAAAAACGGCTGTCCCTTCACTCTGCCAGTTGACCGAACAGTTCGCCCGCGTTGGAAGCGTTTACCTGATGTACCAGATCGCCGTCAGCGAAGGAAAATCTTTAACGCTTTCCATGGTCGTCTGGGGAATCGTCTGCGGCGAGGCGGCGAGCACACTGGTATCGGTCAGTGTTTTCCGGATCTCCGATGGAAACCGGCGCACCCCCGGCAAAAGCAGGAAAAATCTCTATACCTGCACCAAAAATCTGCTCTCCATGGCAGTTCCCTTAACCTCAAACAGGATCGTTCTAAATTTATTTGCAGGGTTTGAAAATGTCATGCTGCCAAACCGCCTGTTAGCTTTCGGCTATACCCAGTCGGAAGCACTCAGTGTTTATGGGATTCTCACCGGAATGGCAATGTCTGTCATCATGTTTCCGTCCGTGATCACAAACTCCGTGTCTGTTCTTCTGCTCCCGACGATATCAGAGGCACAGGCCGCCGGGAAAAGAGATAAGATCCTCTACACCATAAAAAAAACGATCGAGTCCTGTCTTTTACTTGGCTTTCTCTCGACCGCGGGATTTCTTGTCACCGGAAATTTTCTCGGCAATTTTTTATTTAACAATGCGCTTGCCGGGACCTTTATCGCAACGCTCGGCTGGCTCTGTCCGTTTCTGTATCTCAGTTCTACCTTAAGCAGTATCCTGCATGGGCTTGGTCATCCCGGCATCACCTTTGAATTAAACCTGGTCTCCTGCACGATCCGGATCCTGTTTGTCCTGCTCGCTGTCCCGGTCTGGGGAATCAGAAGCTATCTTTGGGGAATCCTTGTCAGTCAGGCGGTCACGGCACTGTTGTCCATCTTTATACTTTTAAGGAAAACTGCCGGATACACATTCGGCAGGAATAATATAAAGACACAAAAATAACCGCACAGTCTGGTAAACCGTGCGGCATTTTTGTCAAACCATATGTCGGACTAACAGCTGTTTTCTTTAACACATCATGCTGTATTCCTGTAATTTTTTCTTTGCCTCCGGGCTTAAGTATTTCGGAACCTGGATCTGTACTTTCACATACTGGTCTCCGTGTATGGACGGATTCTTTCTGGAAACGATCCCTTTTCCGCGCAGCCTGATCTTGCTTCCATCCTGCGTTCCGCCCTTGATATTGCAGTCCACATCCCCGTAGAGTGTATGGATTCTTGCTTTTCCGCCAAGTGCTGCTGTCACATACGGGATCGTAACGGTCGTATAAACATCAAGTCCTTTCCGCTCGCAGCCATTCTTTGGACGGATCTTTATCTTTAAGAACAGATCGCCGGTGGTACCGTCAGCACCGGTATGACCTTTGCCTTTCAGCCTTAACTGTTCCCCGTCATCCATGCCCGCCGGTATGCGCACTTTAAATGACTGGATTTTTCCGTCACTGCCACTTAATCTTATGACCTTCTCACAGCCAAGTGCTGCCTCATCAAAATCCACCGTCACCTCCGCTTCCACATCGCGCCCTCCGCGAAAGTGGCTGCCGCTGTTTCCTCCGGTAAATTCCCGGTAAAACCTGTCTCCGCCAAAGCCATGCCCCGATGCATTACCCCTGCTGTTTCCTCCAAAGAACTGGCCAAACATATCGTCCCAGAAATCACCCGCCTCGCCGTTTTCAAAATGAAACCCGGAAAATCCTCCTCCATTTGCAGCACGCCTTGCCTGCTCCTCCGAGAATCCTTCCTCAAATGCAGCCATTCCGTACTGATCGTAAAGTTTCTTTTTCTCCGGATCATTTAACACAGAATATGCTTCCGTGACTTCCTTAAACTTCTGTTCTGCGTTCGGATCGTCTTTATTCGTATCCGGATGATATTTTTTTGCAAGTTTCCGATATGCTTTCTTTATCGCGGACGCATCCGCATTTTTATCAATTCCAAGTACCTCATAATAATCTCTTTTCATGATCGCACTACCTCCAATCAAAACAAAAACAGAGAGACATCACGCATCGCCTCTCTGTTTTCCCCGGTCATCCCGGTAATCTATCTCTCCCATGGCGATGTGCTTCGCTTTCCTGTTTGGGATTTTAGTTTTTATTTTTATTGCAATCATACTATAGCACTTGTTTTAGCACTCGTCAATAGAGAGTGCTAATAGTTTATAAATATTTTATTCATAATTATTTCTCACTTCATCCGCACCCATATAGATCACATTTCTCTGTGGAACAATGCCGCTCTTTCGAAACAGATCCCTGACTGTGACAAATTCATAGCCCTGTTCTTTTAAAGCAGGAATGATCGTCTTTATTGCCTCAACTGTCTGCGTATTGCCTTCCATATCATGCAGTAAGATAATAAATCCGGGCTTCGCATCCCGAAGGATCCTGTCTGCCCGCTCTTTCGCTGTCACAGAAGGCTCCCAGTCCTCACAGCCATATCCGCAGATAAAAGTAAGATCAATCAGATCATACATTTTCTGGTTATAACTGATATACGGAGGCCGGAAGAACTCCGGTTTTTCTCCCGTAATACGCACGATCTGTTCCGTCGTATAGCTGACCTCGTCCAAAATCTCCCGGTCATTAAGTTCCGGCATCCCCGGATGCGTTTTGGAGTGATTTTCGATTGAACACCCCATATCATATGCACGCCGGATCAGGTACTCCGACTGCTCTGTAATTTTCTGTCCAATCAGAAAAAAACTTGCCACGATATCGTTTTCCTTAAGCACATCCAATACCTGATCCGTAATTCCCGGTGTCGGTCCGTCATCAAAGGTCAGTGCCACAAATTTTTTTTCCGTCATACAACTCCTCTTTTCTGAGACATTTACACACTACTGCCTCATTCTCGCCTTTTCTATACCATATATTAATACAGTCTCACACAGACTGCAATCCACTTTCTTAGAAAAGCAGAGCAAGCCCGTGCACGAGAAATGCTGCCACCCAGGCGACAAGGCACTGCCATACGATCACACCTGCCACCCATTTTCTTCCAAGTTCACGGCGGATTGACGCAAGTGCCGCAACACACGGTGTATAAAGCAGACTGAATACCAGAAGTGATGCTGCTGCCGCATCAGATAGCGCTGCCTGCACATTACCTCCAAATAAAATCTCAAGCGTTGAAATCACACTCTCCTTTGCCATCACACCACTGATC
>OHBI01000972.1_pt1 | contig 12131 bp, 12 predicted proteins | sample 1577361 | NCBI WGS metagenome assembly OHBI01 (sample SAMEA3879579, study PRJEB24766) | human gut metagenome | biome: human-associated habitat; feature: feces | place: USA | collected 1985/1987 | reverse complement strand
ATTTCAATTCTATCCGGTTGTGGTGGAAAAAACTATTTAGGAGAAAAAGTAGTGGTTTCTACAACAAATCTAAGGTTAATAGAAGACAATAATTCTTTTCTGGAACAGATTGGACAAATAATAGAATCCCAGCAAGAACAAGGTGAAGAATCAGAAGAAATAGAGAAAGAAGAGAATGCTGGTAAAGATGAAGATAGTTCTGTGGATAATATAATAGGATTATCAGATTCTATTCGTTTAAAACAGATGGGAATTGGTGAAGTCTTAAAAGAATGCGATAAAGTATTAAAGGACAGCTATTCGGTTTCTGATGATTGTCAGGTAATGGAAGGTGCATTTTATCTGGAGAAAGATGGAAACCTTCTGGGACGTTATGCTGCAAAGTCGGAATTCATTATTTTTGATAAAGTAAATGATAAAAAATATCAGATTTCATTGGATGGCATGGAAAAATCCGTTGAGATAAAGGAAATCAAAGAGTCTGAATCGGCAGATACCATGCAGGCTATGCCGTGGGATGCCGTACTGGAAATGGTAAATGCATTGGATTTTGATACGATAGCAGAGCCGGAAGATGATTACATTTTACTGAACCTTGCAGGAGCGGTAGAGGTCGGTTCCAATGGAATCAATCCGGCATCCGGCAAAAATAAGAAATTTTATGCCATCGAAAATGGGACCATGGTGAGTGCAGACCAGCAGATGATACGTGGAAAACAATATGCACTGGAGCTGACCGGAGCCACGAATGAAGATGGAAATGCATTGACAGCGGGCAGCCAGATTGTGGTAAAACATGTTGCAGGAGTCTTCCTGAAATGTCAATAATTGTGCGAACCATGCACAATATGTCGGAATAATACGATGGAAAATAATTGCACTGACAAAAGCCGCAGCGTTATAATTTTAAGGAAGAAGCAGTGGCAAAGGAGGAGCAATTATGGACAAGCAACGGTATATGATTTCAGATGCTGCAGCACTTGTAAATGTAGAATCCCATGTACTTAGATACTGGGAAGAAGAGTTAGAACTTACGGTACCCCGCAACGAAATGGGACACCGTTATTATACAAAAGAAAACATTGAGCAATTCATGAAGATAAAAGAATGGAAAGAGCAGGGTTATCAGTTAAAGGCAATCAAGCTTTTAATACATAATGGCGGCAGGGAAGATGCACCGGAGCTATTAGCGGCAACAGCAGCATCGGAGCCGGCAAAGCAGACTCTTTCCACGGAGGTAGAGGACAACACAAGGCGGATGGAGCAGTTCCAGCATATGATGGCACAGATTGTAAAAGGTGCGATTGCCGAAAACAATCATGCACTGGGAAAAGAAGTCAGCGAACTGGTGCGGGATTATGTATTAAAAGAAATGAATTATCTGATGAGGGAACAGGATGAAGCGGAGGAAGAACGCTATAAGAAACTGGACGAGCTGATTCGTCAGAGCCTGAAGGCAAAGGGAAAGAAAGAGAAGAAGCTGTTTCATAAGAAACAGGAATGGAAACCGAATGAAGCATAGCCTCACAAATGAGGGCATAACTACGAGAAACACGCTTTGCGAGTTTCTCGCATAAAAAAAGAAGCTGTGTGGCGAAACCAACAGCTTCTTTTGAATTAAGTACGAAAATTATTCCTGACTGATAGCTCCTGTAGGGCAAGCACCTGCACAAGTTCCACACTCGATGCAAGTATCAGCAGCGATTTCGTATTTTCCATCTCCTGCAGAGATAGCTCCAACTGGGCATTCACCTTCGCAAGTACCGCAGCTTACACATGAATCAGAAATTACATATGCCATTTTATCGTCCTCCTTTAAAAATAATAAACAATGTATAGGCTAGAATTCTAGCTTGCAATTATTTTAATACAAAAAATTATGATTTACAATACCTCTTCCTCATGTACTAAAGAAAAAGCAATCGTGTATATAATTACGGACAAAAGGGAAAACTAATTGCATATTTTATCGGGAGGGATTATAATAACACCATTGACAACAAGAAGGAGGAAAAGAATATGGCACAGGTAACCGGAGATACCATGATTGGTGAATTACTTCAGATTGACGAGAACATTGCACCGATTCTTTTAAATATTGGAATGCACTGCTTAGGATGCCCATCCTCTCAGATGGAGACAATTGAACAGGCAGCAATGGTTCATGGAATCGAGCCACAGTCTTTAGTTGATGAAATCAATGATTTCCTTGCAAAAGACGGCAAGTAAGAAATAGAGACAAATAAAAGACCAGAACAGTCCGATAATCGAATGCCGTAAGGCTTGAAAATATCGTGCGTTCTGGTCTTTTTATCTTTTTTAAATTTCCGCCAGTACCTGCAGTGCCTGCTCTTTAATCAGAGGCAGGAAATGCTCATCGAAGTAAGCCTGCGAAGCACGGCTGTATTTCTCAGTGGAAGCGTATTCCGATAAGATGTTGCAGACCTTATTGAAATCTTCCGGAGAATGGTGTCCCTTGTGCAGTACCAGATAAAAGGCACTCTTATTCGGATTCTTGTAAAGGAAATTCCGGTCGTTATAAAAGCCATTTAAAATACGGGCAAGATTGCTGATTTTCTCTAAGCTGTCGAAGACGAACAGCCGGGTAATATCTACCACCGGTTCTACGACAGGCTTCGGAGCAGGAGAGGCAGCCTTCTTGACAGGAGCTTCTGCCGGGGCAGCAGCCTTCACTGACTTGGCAAGTTCGCTCTTCTGCTTCTCCTGAAGCTGTTTGAAGAAGCCTAAAATATCATCGGCTCCGGCTGCAGGAGTGTTCTTTGCATCTGCAAAATCCGGATATTCATTTTCGTCCGGCTCTGAAAATTTGGAAAACCGGGTGTCTAACTCTTCCGGGTATTCTACCTTGGTAATAATAAGCAATACTGTATCTTGTGTCAGGGGAACGGCTTCTATCATAAGAGGCATATCCTCGGCTTCAAATCCAAATTCATAATTCGCCTGCTGCATCATGTCACGAAACAGGGACTTTGCTTTTTCCGTGCCATATGCTAACTCACTCAGCTTCAGATGGCGGTCATCTAAGTCTGCTCTGGTAAGTGTGCAGCGAATCTGGTTGTCATTCACTTTTTCAATTTTCATAAAAATCACTTCCTTATCTATAGAAAATTGTATGAAGTTTACGCCTATATTATAATGGAATGAAAAATACTTGTAAACCGGTAAAAAATATTAAAGTTTTCTAAAAAGTCTAAAAAAACAGATTTTCTATTGCAAAGCATAATTGCTTTGTGCTATAAACTATTCCAAGAGATGCGTTCCGGTTCCTTTGAAAGAAGGAAGGGGCGGAACATATAGAAACACAAATTTTGTTTGACAGATACGAGCTGTTGTCGGAGTTAGGAAGCGGCGCAGCAGGAAAGGTGTATCTTGCCAGACATCTGAAGTTGGAGACATATCGTGCAATAAAGTGTATTTCAAAGACACGTTCTATGCCGTCTTCAATTCTTTCTGAAGCGAACATTCTCGCTAAGTTACGACATCCCGGAATTCCAATTGTATATGATATAGAGGAAGATGAAGCCTTTTATTATATCATTGAGGAATATGTTGAAGGGGAATCGTTAGAGAAGTTGCTTTGGAATACGTCAGTTTCCCAGGAGTATATGATACAGATTGGTATACAGCTTTGCGGAATCGTTTCATTCCTGCACAGCCAGAAACCATTTCCGGTATTACATCAGGATTTAAAACCGTCACACATTATAGTATGTGGGAATCAGGTAAAATTAATCGATTTTGGAATTGCATCATATATTACCAGTCGTGGAAAAAATTATCAGAACTATGGAACAAAAGGTTTTGCGGCACCGGAGCAGTACGGGGAATTTGAACTGCATACGGCAAGCGATATTTATGCAATCGGGGCTGTTTTTTCACTTTATATTAAGAAGCATTCCCACAAAAGCAGCCCGGCATTCCGGCATATCGCACAAAAAGCCACAAGAAAAAATCCAAACAAGCGTTACAAAAGCGCCGGGGAATTACAACAGGCACTGACCCGTGCGTTAAAGCAGAAGGGGAATCGGAAAGAGCATCTCTTAAAAAGCATATCTGTTGTGGGGGCAGAATCCGGAGTCGGAACCACCCATATAGCCATTGCACTGACTTCATTTTTTAATGCAGGGGGCGCAAATGCCCTGTATCGGGAAATTCAGTCCGAAAAGAGGGAAAAGATAAGTAATGTGGTGGAACAAATTGGGCGGAGCCGTGAGGCAGAGTACGAAGAAGATATCGTCATCTGCCGGAATTTTCGGGGAAGTGAGTCAATCGGTAGCGGGGAAGATACACTCATTTTCGATTATGGAGCTGCAGTGGAAGAAGCCTGCATGGAAGAGGCTGAGATTACAGTACTCGTAGTGAATCTGTCTTTGTGGAAGAGGGAGGCTTCCATGAAAGCCTGGCAAACGTTACGTTGTGTACCAAATCTTAAAATTATCTGTAATCACAGCAGCCCCATGGAGGCGAGAGAATTTGCAGCTTTCATCGGAAGAGAAGTGTACTGTTATCCGAGGGACACAATGCCATTTGATGGTGGCAGAGAAAAGGAAGCATTCTTCACACAAATGCTTTCGAAAGAAGGGAGAAGATAACAAACCATGGAAGAAAGAAAAAGTATCGGAATATTTGGTGTGCAGCAGGGCGTGGGTGTGACGCATCTGTGCACTGCGCTGACCCATTACTGTGCGGACTGCCTGAAAAGTCACACGGCATTGGTGGAATTAAGTGGAAATCACGAATTGGAAGAACTGCAGAAACAGCAGCAGGGTAAATGGGGGCGGCCGGACAGAAAACACTATTTTGCAAATGCGGGAAGTGATAATATGCCGGAATATATCCGACAGGGCTATGAATATTACATCATAGACGGCGGAAGTGAGTTTTACAGGATTCGTCGGGAATTCTTGCGCTGTGACCGGAAGCTGATTCTGGTTTCCTTAAGTCCATGGAAACGAAAGGAATTAGAGTATTTTATGTCCGTCATATGGGAAGAGGAAAAGTGTTTGGATAACGTGACGTTTCTGGCACAGTTTGGGATGAAAAAAGATAAAAAAGATTTTCAGAAACAATACCGCATACCAATCCATACCCTTCCTTTTATGGAGGACCCGCTTCATTTAAAAGAAGCAGAGCGCCTGTTTTTAAAAACTTTAGTTTAACATATCACGAATGCTTATCCTTTTGGAAAAGGAAAGTAGAAAGCAGGCATGTAAATTTAACAGAAACCAAAAACAAAAAAAGATGAATAAATAGAAATATATGCTTTTGATGTGAGAAGGTTACCCTGAATGCTTACTCACACCGCTGCAGAATGCAGCACAATGTAAAGAAAAAGAAAGGTAAGAGGCACAGACAAAAATTATAGTCTGTGCCTCTTTTTACGCGGAAAACTCGCAAAGCGTGTTTCCAGGTGGTTTTTACTTGAAATTTTCCCATCAATGACGTATGCTTATGGCAAAGAAAACAAAAATGGAAAACCATAAGAAAATAGAACAGTAAAGTACAGGAGGACGCAGGCTTGGAGAGAACGCAGCGAACGAACAGACCGACAAATGGAAATAGAAATAGAAACAGGAACCGCAGACGGAATAGAAAAAACACGAAATTAGCACCGGTTATTGTGGTAATCGTATTGATATTACTGGTGCTGCTGATCACCGTAGGAACGAAAATTATTCAGAAATATATTCCGAGTAAAGAGCATCAGGATATGACAGAATATTATCATTTACAGGCGGATGATGATATTTCGCTGGTGGTGGATCATGAAGTGTTAGAAACACCGGGCAAATATATAGACGGCGAAGTATATGTGGATTATGAAACGGTACATGACCGCTTCAATGACCGTTTTTACTGGGATGCCAATGAAAATGTATTGCTTTATACACTGCCGGATAATCTCGTTACCGTGGCAGCAGGCAGCAATACTTATCAGGTAGGGAAGGAAAATCAGAGTGCAGATTATACAATTGTCCGGAATGACAGCAATACCATGTATCTTGCACTTGATTTCGTAGAGCAGTATACCAATATTACCCACGAAGTATATGAAGGCCCGAATCGTACCGTAATCAATACCGTGTGGGGGGATGTGGATACAGCACCGGTGAAGAAGGCAACACAGCTTCGTTTAAAGGGCGGTATCAAGAGTCCGATTGTGAAAGACTTAGAAAAAGGTGAGACCCTGACAATTTTGGATGCAGGTGACAGCTGGACCAAAGCCATGACAGAAGATGGTGTTATCGGATACCTTAAGAATAAGTTCGTAGGAAAAGTAACCACTGAAACCTTAAACAATGATTTTACAGAGCCGGAATTTACCCATATTTCCAAGGACTTTACCATAGAAATGGCATGGCATCAGGTGACAACAAAGGATGCCAACAGCACCATTGCAACGGTATTGCAGAATACCAAAGGAATCAATGTAATCGCACCGACCTGGTTCTACTTAAATGATAATAACGGTAACATTGCAAACCTTGCATCGCTGGATTATGTAAACTACTGCCATCAGAATAATATTGAGGTCTGGGGACTGGTAAGCAATCTTGAAAATAAAGAAGTGGATACAGCTGCTGTTCTGACCCATACCTCTACCAGACAGTATCTGGTCAATCAGATTATTTCAGCAGCAATCCAGTACGATTTGGATGGAATCAATCTGGATTTTGAATCCTTAAACAGTGAAGCAGTGGGAGACAGCTATATCCAGTTTATCCGCGAACTTTCCTTAAAATGTGCAAACAACGGCGTGGTATTATCCGTGGACAACTATGTGCCGAGTGCTTATACCGCATTTTATGACCGGGAAGAACAGGCAAATTTTGCTGATTATGTAGTGATTATGGGATATGATGAGCATTATGCCGGTTCAGATGAAGGATCTGTTGCATCCATTGGATTTGTAACCAACGGAGTAGCCGATACCTTAAAGGAAGTACCTGCAGACCAGATCATTCTGGGATGTCCGTTCTATACAAGAATATGGGCAGAGACACCAAAGGCAGATGATGAAGAAGATACAACAGCTGCAGCTGCAGAGGATTATGTACCATATGATTTGACCAGCGAAGCTGTTGGTATGGATACGGTACAGAAACGTCTGGAATTAAATGGAGCAACGCCGACCTGGTCGGAAGAAGATGGGCAGAATTACGCAGAATATGTAAATGATGGGGTTACCTATAAAGTCTGGATAGAAGACGCAGCTTCCCTTGAGAAGAAGTTAGAAGTCATGAAGTCAAATAAACTGGCGGGAATATCTTTCTGGAAGCTTGGCTTTGAGACAGACAGCATCTGGGATACCATTATAAAATATACAAATAACTAAAGTGTAAAACCGCAACGGAGAGGCCCATGAAAAAGTTGTTATGGATATTTCCGAAGAAATTGCGAAGTTTAAAGTAGATTAACAGATAAAACAGGATAATTGAGCCGGCACTTTCATATTTATTATAAAGAAAAAAATTAGGAAGTGTGGTTTGAAAAAAAGAATGGAATTATATATGGCAGTTCTTCTACTGGTGGCAGTATGCCTGTTATCAAAAGAAGGAGCAGTGCTGGTAAGCAGCATGCGGGCAGCAGAAGAAAATCCATGTATCGTTGTGGACGCAGGCCATGGCGGTGATGACCCGGGCAAAATCGGGATTCACGGCGAACTGGAAAAGGACATTAACCTTGCCATTGCAAAGAAGGTAAAAGCCCGTCTGGAAAAAGAAAATATAACAGTGATTCTGACCCGGGAGACAGACGAAAGTCTTGATAAAGGGGAGAGCGGCAGCAAAAAGGTGGCAGATATGCGTAACCGCTGTCGGCTGATTGATGAGGCGAAGCCGTTATTTACCATAAGTGTCCATCAGAACAGTTATACGGAAGAGTCCATAAGCGGAGCCCAGTGCTTCTATTTTGGACAGTCCGAGGAGGGCAGAAAAATTGCCGGGATTATGCAGGAAAGCCTGCGGTCGCATCTGGATACGGAAAATAAGCGGGAAGCAAAAGCCAATGAGAGTTATTATCTCCTGAAAAAAACGGCATATCCTACGGTAATCGTAGAATGCGGCTTCTTAAGTAATTCCGAGGAGGCCGCGAAATTATCTACCGGGGAATATCAGGAGGCAGTGGCAGAGGCCATTGCGGATGGAATTCTAGACTGTCTGGGCAATGAAACAGTAGATACGGAAGAAGCCGGCATGAGTAATGAGACTGCAGATACAGAAAAACAGAAAACGAAACAGCATTGAAATGCATCAGAAATAAAGAAAGATTACAAAAAAAGATTCCAGCCATAATGGTCTGGAATCTTTTGCTTTCTTATATTTTTCCCGGGTTTAGCCCATCACAGAAAAATGATAGAGTGTCTTGGAACGGAAATTCTCGCCTGCTTTTAAAACAACAGAAGGGAAATGTTCGATATTAATTGCATTTGGATAATGCTGTGTCTCTAAACATACTGCGGAATATGGCGGATAATCTTTGCCATCAATTCCTTTCTGATGAAGGGTATAGCAAGGAACATAGAGCTGCACACCTGGCTGGTCGGTAAAGCAGGTCAATCGAATACCGCTTTCCTTTGACTGTAAAACAGCCGCTTCTCTTAAGCCATCCCCGTTGATTACAAAGTTATGGTCATAAGTACCGCCTAATTTTAACTGGGCATTGTCACAGTGAATACCGTCACCGATTTTTTTCATCTCACGGAAATCAAATGGACTTCCTTCTACAGAGAGAAATGCGCCGGTAGGACACTGCGTATCATCCAGTTCTGTAATTGCATCTGCATCAATGCGTAATTCCTGATCTAATACAGTACCGTTTCCCTCACCATTCAGATTGAAGTAACCGTGGCTGGTTACAGAGAATACGGTATCCTGATCACAGGATGCCTCATAAACAATAGATAATTCATTGTCCTCAGACCATCCATAAGTAACGGAAACTGTAAGATTGCCCGGATATCCTTCTTCCCCATCCGGAGAAATGCGGGTAAATGTAACTTTATCGTCTGTAACTTTTCCGGTCCATACACGCTGGGCAAATCCCGTAGGACCACCATGCAGGTGGTTTGGCCCATTATTAATGGCAAGATTGTATTCTTTATCATTTAAGGTAAAGTGCCCTTTGGCGATACGGTTGGCGCATCGACCGACAACAGCTCCCAGGCTGGCATCATCAGCAAGATACTCATCGGCATTCATTAAGCCTAAAATTACATCGGTCAGTTTTCCCTCTTTATTCGGAACCATAATCTTAATAATACGGCATCCATAATCCGAAAGTGTAACGGAAGCGCCGGATGCATTTTCAATAGTATAAAGGGAAATCGGCTGATTATCTTTGGTCATGCCAAATTCGTTTTTTGTAATTTTCATCTGGAAACTCCTTTCCATAATATTCTAGTGAACATACTGATTATGCCACACTTAGGTCTACATAGCAAGTAGGAAGTGCGGTTTTCGGGTGATTTCGATTTTCGACGAAAATGGATTTTGAAAACAATTCCAGTTCTTGAACACATAAAGGGAACGTGATATAATAGGCGTTATGAAAACAGAAGTGATAAAAATAGATCAGAATAATATGGATACAGAAGCACTGGAACGTGCAGCCGCAATTATCCGGGATGGCGGGCTGGTGGCATTTCCAACTGAGACGGTATATGGACTGGGCGCAGATGCACTGAGTGCAGAGGCATCGAAGAAAATTTATGCGGCAAAGGGAAGACCATCTGATAATCCTTTGATTGTTCATGTGGCAGAATTTTCAGACATGGAGAAAATCGCACAGGAGATGCCGGAAGAAGCAAAGAAACTTGCAGATGCATTCTGGCCGGGGCCGCTGACCATGATTGTGCGCAAGAATGATAAGGTTCCATATGAAACTACAGGGGGGATGGATACGGTGGCAGTCCGCATGCCAAATCACCCGGTTGCACTGGAACTGATCAGGAGAAGCGGTGGATATATTGCAGCACCGAGTGCCAATACATCCGGTAAACCGAGTCCGACTCTGGCAGAGCATGTAGCATTTGATATGGATGGCAGAATTCCGATGATACTGGATGGGGGTCCTGTGGGAATTGGAATTGAATCCACGATTGTTGATCTGACAGAAGAGATACCAATGATTTTAAGACCGGGCTATATTACACCGAAAATGTTAGAAAAGGTAATCGGGGAAGTGAAAATGGATCCTGGAATTATTGCTTCGGATTCGCTGCAGAAGCCGAAAGCACCGGGAATGAAATATAAGCATTATGCACCGAAAGCAGATTTGATTCTGGTAGACGGAGAAGAAGAGAAGGTAGTAGCAAAGATTAATGCTTTGGCAAAGGAAGCGGTTCTACTGGGGAAGAAGGTAGGAATCATCGGAACAGACGAAACGATAGACCGTTATCCGGAAGGCGAAGTGGTAAGTATTGGTGCACGCAGTGATGAGGATGCAATTGCAAAGCATTTGTATAAACTGTTGCGGGACTTTGATGAGAAAGAAGTAGATATTATTTACTCCGAGAGTTTTGCAACTCCGCGTATTGGGCAGGCAATTATGAATCGTCTGCTGAAGGCTGCAGGACATCAGGTGATTACAGTTTAGAGGAGGTTTTTATGAAGCCATACAATCGCATTGTATTCGTGGCGGAAAGCGGAACATGCAGGGCACCCATGGCGGCCGGTATTTTTCGGGAATATTCCCTGAATCATCCGGTAGAAGTGTTGGTGAGAGGTCTTGTGGTATTATTCCAGGAACCACTGAATCAGAAGGCAGAAGCTGTTATGATAAGCAATGGCATTAACTTGGAAGGTTTTATGTCAAGCCAGATTACAGCAGGGGATTTTGGCGAAGATACATTGGTGCTTACAATGGAAGCACAGCAGAGACAGAAATTATTGGAAATGTTTCCAGAGGCGAAGGAAGAAAATGTCCAGGTACTGACAGAGTTAGTAGGGGATGAACTGGAAATCCTAGACCCTTACGGCGGCACACTTCAGTCATACGGGCTTTGCTTTGAGACCATGAATAAGAGTATAAAAAAATTAGTAAAATTATTAAACGAAGGAGAATGATATGTCAAAAGTATTTGTAATGGATCATCCACTGATTCAGCATAAAATCGGCTGGATAAGAAGAAAAGAAACGGGTTCTAAGGAGTTCCGTACATTAATCAGCGAAATCGCTATGTTAATGTGCTACGAGGCAACCAGGGATTTGAAACTTACCGATATCGAAATTGAGACTCCAATCTGCAAGACAACTGTAAAAGAGTTAAAAGGAAAGAAACTGGCAGTAGTACCAATCCTGCGTGCAGGTCTTGGAATGGTAGATGGGATGCTGTCTTTGATCCCGGCAGCAAAAGTTGGACATATCGGATTGTACCGTGACCCTGAAACATTAGAGCCAGTAGAGTACTACTGCAAATTACCGGATGACTGCGCAAACCGTGAAGTATTTGTTGTTGACCCAATGCTTGCAACAGGTGGATCTTCCGCAGCAGCAATCCAGATGTTGAAAGACAAAGGTGTAAAAAATATCCACCTTATGGTTATCATCGCAGCTCCGGAAGGAGTGAAGAAAATGCAGGAAGCACATCCGGACGTAGATATTTATATCGGTGCGCTGGATGATCATCTGAATGAGCATGGATATATTGTTCCGGGTCTTGGCGATGCCGGAGACAGAATTTTCGGAACAAAATAATCCAGAGAAATACCCGTTTTTCTGAGAGGAATAGATATGAGTGAGAAACGCAGAGATTACATCAGCTGGGATGAATATTTTATGGGTGTGGCAATGCTTACCGGCATGCGCTCCAAGGACCCGAACACACAGGTCGGCGCGTGCATCGTGAGTGAGGATAACAAGATCCTGTCCATGGGCTATAACGGATTCCCGAAGGGCTGTTCCGACGACGAGTTCCCGTGGGACAAGATGGACGAGGATCCGTATAATAGAAAATATTTCTATGTGACACATAGTGAGCTGAACGCGATCTTAAACTACCGCGGCGGCAGCCTGGAAGGCAGCAAGCTCTATGTAACACTGTTCCCGTGCAACGAGTGCGCGAAGGCGATCATCCAGGCGGGCATCCAGACCATCGTCTACGAGAGCGA
>OHBI01000965.1_pt1 | contig 12194 bp, 13 predicted proteins | sample 1577361 | NCBI WGS metagenome assembly OHBI01 (sample SAMEA3879579, study PRJEB24766) | human gut metagenome | biome: human-associated habitat; feature: feces | place: USA | collected 1985/1987 | reverse complement strand
CTCCTTATATTCCCTGTTTTATGTATTTTGAATAAAAACAGTAGGTTTTATAAAACAATTATAGTACATATGCACATAAAATACAACTGTTAATTCGCAAAACCACTGAGCATTTCATTCATGAGAAGATAAAGGTTTGACTTTCCGTCTGCTTTTAAAACAATGGAGACGATCGGCTGTCCGGAAGCATTATAAGAATACAGTACCAGACAGTATCCGGCAGCTCCTGTTGTTCCGGTCTTTCCACCTACGACAGTGATCCCTTCCGGCGCTTTTTCCTTACCGGTGAGGTACTGATTTGTATTCTCCCATGTTCTCTCTACGCTCGCACCATTCACATCTGTGTATACAACATCATAACTCATCGTACTGATGATATCGAGAAACGTCTGATTCTGCACTGCATTCTGGAAAATAAGGTAGAGATCATAAACGGAGGTATAGTGGTTTTCATCCGGAAGTCCGTTTGGGTTGACAAAATGAGACTGTGTCGCCCCCAGTGCGGCTGCTTCTTTGTTCATCAGTGCCGCAAATTCTTCCACACTCCCTGAAATCGACTCTGCGATTGCAATCGCAGCATCATTACCGCTTCGCAGCATCATACCATATAAAAGGTCATCCATGCGGATCACATCTCCGGCATGAAGGCCGCAGACAGAGGAATCGGAGGCCTGATTTGCAGCGTTTTCACTGATCGTGACCGTCTGGCTTAAATCTGTGCAATACTTTAATGCAATATATGCGGTCAGAATTTTTGTTGTACTTGCCGGATATAGTCTCTCATATATATTTTTTGCATAGACAATCTCATTTGTTGCCAGATTAAAAGTACCGGCGCCTTCTGCAACCTGTGAATCCGTTGTATCTGTACCAAGTGAAACGTCATCGGCTACACACAGGTCTTTTGAAAAATATTCCTGTGCACCGGCAGAAACAGTTGTTCCAAGACCAAGACTTCCGGTCGTTTCATAAATATCATAAGGCTGTTCCAGTGTAACCTCCTCTTTGCCACAACCGGTAATGCTGCCAAGTAAAAGTGCTGTAATACACAGAACAGATAGCAATCGTTTCATGTTAAAATTCCTTTCATAAAATACGCAGGATACACCAGATAAAGGTATATCCTGCGTATATATTTTATTCTTAATAATAGAATGTTCACAAAGTGTGTATTCTATTATTCGTTTCTGTTATTTGTACATTTCACGCCACTCTAAATCGCCTCTGTCTAAAGATTTGATCAGAAGTTCTGCGGTAGCAAGATTTGTTGCAAGCGGTATGTTGTGTGTATCACAGATTTTTACGACATTGTTGACATCCGGTTCGTGTGATTTTGGTGTCAACGGATCACGAAGAAAAATGACAAGATCGATCTCGTTGTGCTCGATCTGAGCCCCTAACTGCTGTGCCCCGCCTAAATGTCCTGCCAGATATTTATGAACGTTTAAATTTGTAACCTCTTCGATCAGTCTTCCGGTCGTTCCAGTTGCATAAAGCTCATTTTTGCAAAGTATACCCCGATAGGCAATGCAGAAATTCTGCATCAGTTTCTTTTTTGAATCGTGTGCTATTAATCCAATGTTCATGTTGTAGGACCCCCTGTTGTTAATATTTTTTCGGCTGAAGCCCGACATTTAAGACAAGCCCGATACCTATATACAAAGACCATAATGATGTAAGTCCGTAGCTGACAAACGGAAGTGTTACACCTGTATTTGGCAGAAGCCCGCTCGCCACACCGATATTGACAAAAGTCTGAAAACCAATCAGCGCACCTACACCACAACAGATCAGTCTGCCTGCTGTGTCTTTTGCTTTTCTAGCAATAAATATACACTCAATCGTGATGAAAAGCAAGAGAATTATGATCACTGCACTGCCCACAAATCCAAGTTCTTCACCTGCAACCGCGAAAATAAAGTCATTTTGAGGTTCCAAAATAAAGTTTCCGTTTTTGACCGAAGTCGGATCCGTATTGTTAAGTCCTTTTCCCCATAATAGTCCGGAACCGATCGCCATGATCGAATTCTGCTGCTGGTAGGCAAGATCCGGATAATCGTCCGGATAAAGCCATGCCATGATACGCCCCAGCTGATAAGCGTGGATGAATGGGATTTTATCCTGTATGATCAGTGTCATTCCAATCAGTCCGACCGGAATACATACGATCAGCACACCGACGACCAGTTTGTAATTTAAGCCTGCCATAAATAATAATGCGCGAAAAATAAAATCAAAAGTATTTTTACAAGTTCGGATGGCTGAAAGCGGATACCGCCAATCTCAAACCAGCGCTGTGCTCCTTTTGAAGAATCACCCGCGACAAGTACCAGTGCTAAGAGACCGACTGCCAGCAGATATATGATCCAGGAAAAACGGAGGATAAAACTGTAATCGATCAAAGATAAAATCACCATGATGACAATACCGCTCACCATACCGATGATCTGTTTTTTCTGATCCCCGGGGCTTGCGCTCCCAACCAGAAAGACCCCCAGGGTATTTAATATCAGAACATATATGACCAGTATGAATTTGTAATTCTTTAGTTTATAAAGTTTAGACATTATCCTACTCTCTTTTCTTGTAATCCTTTAACATTACTTTAATCTCAATGTTCTCCGGCTCTATAACCACATATTTCGTGATAACACAGCCTATCTCCTGACGGATCAGTTCCATAGTGGCATCATCCAGTTTTTGATGGTCTGCATTCATCATCAGCTTTAAGCGCTCTTTTGCAACATTTCCGGAATGGGTTTTAAACATGCAGCGCTCCTTTCACAGGTTTCTTTTTAAAAAATATCTTCGAAAAAATACTGCCCTGTTTTATGTAATTTAACAGAGGCACTTCCTCACCTGTGATTCGCCGTGCAATATTGTTGTAGCAGAGCTCAGAAAGTAATGCATTCTTTTTATTTCCATCCAGATGCAGCAACGGTTCGCCATGGTTCTGGGCAATGATGATCTGTTCATCTTCCGGCACGACACCAAGTAATGGCACATCTAAAAGTTCACAGATATCATCGATATTTAGCATATCTCCGTCTTTTACCATGTGCTTGCGAAAACCATTGATCAGAAGTTCTGTTTTTACCGTATAATGTGTTTTTAATATCTGAAGTACACAATCAGCATCATGAATGGCTGCAATCTGAGGTGTTGTGACCACTACAATGCGGTCGGCTCCCGTAATGGCAAGTAAAAATCCCTGATCGATACCTGCGGGACTGTCAACTAATATATAATCAAATTCCTGTCTTAGATCATCAAACAGATGTTTCATCTGATCAGAATCAAGCAGAATTTTTTCTTTTGTACAGGATGACGGTATCACAGAGAGATTCGGGAATCGTTTGTCCCGGATGATTGCCTGTTTCGCCCTGCATCTGCCGCTTAGCACATCCACCAGATTATAGAGGATCCGGTTTTCCAGTCCCATGACAACATCAAGATTTCGTAAGCCGATATCAGTATCTACCAATACGACTTTTTTATCTAACAGTGAAAGTCCTGCGCCAACGTTAGCTGTGGTTGTCGTTTTGCCAACGCCGCCTTTTCCTGAGGTAAAAGTAATCACTTCACCCATGAGGGAACCTCCTGTTTTGATTTATTAATAAAACCCGCAAAAAAACGGGAATTATTCAAATGTTAATCATTTACACCATTTGATGTAGCATTAATATTCTCAGCCTGTCCGTTTAACAGAGAATCAGCATCTTCAACTTTGAAATAGTATGCAAGGATCTTCTTTGAAACTTCTGCCGCATTGTGGGAAGTATATCCATTTGCAATACGCGTTGCAATTGATATTTCAGGATTATCGTACGGAGCATAACCGATCCTCCTGTGCCGTACCTGTCTTGCCGGCTGCCTCGATTGGAAATCCATCGAATTCTTTTGTATTTTCAACCACCATGCGCATACCGGTATGAATGGCATCCCAGTCACTGTCACTTAAGACATCCACGGTATTGCGGATCTCCGGTTCGTATTGTTTTAATGTGTTTCCGTCAGAATCCGTTACTTTGTTTAAAAGTGTGTAATTATATACGGTACCACTGTTTGCAACGGCAGTAACATATCTGGCGAGCTGTATCGTGGAGTAGTTATTATTACTCTGACCAATGGCAGCCATGACAGGGAAACTGTCTGCGACCTGCGGTTTGCTCTCTTCAATTTCTATGCCGGTTGTTTCATTCAGGCCATAAAGTGAAGCATATTTCTGAATTTTTTCAATACCGTTTTCTGCGGCATCATTATTGTAGCTCATTGCATAATTATTGGTACTGAGACGGTAACCAACTTCATAGAAGAAGTAGTTACAGGAATCTCTAAGTGCTTCAGACACATTAATAAGACCATGTGATCCGTGGGAAGAACGATAAATCCAGCATTCCGGTTCATTGCTTACGTTTTTGTACACTCCAAGATCCTGGATCTGCTCCGTCGTACTGATCACATGTTCTGCAAGACCTGCCGTCGCTGATACCATTTTAAATGTAGAACCAGGTGCCGTCCGCTGCTGGGTTGCATAATTGTACAGAGGTCTTGCATTATTTTGCTGCAGGCTGTTGAAGTAATCGGAATCGACGGTGTTTGCAAGCCTGTTACCGTCGTATCCAGGATAACTTACCAAAGCGAGAACTTCCCCTGTCTTTGTATCTGTGATCACACAGGAGCCCGCACATGGATCTAAGGCAAGCTGTGCCGGTGTAATTTCAAGATTCTGGATCTTTTCCTTGATAAAGGAAGCCGGTGCAATTGTGCCGCCTGATAATCCTGCAATATCATCCTCGTCAAATGCCAGAATATTCTGATCAAATAAGATCAGACAAAGCTGTCTTCCGGTAATTGCATCGGTCTGGATTAAATATTCATATATAATTTTTGTAAAATCTGAATCTGTACTGATATCATTTAGAATATAATCACACAATGCATCATATATTTCAGTAGAATCTGAATATTTTTCACTTACGGAAAACTTTGTAATGTCGATCCACCCTTTGGCAATTGCATGGTTTAAATACTCCTGCGGGCCAATCGCCCCATTCTGCCATTGAAGGTAAACCTCATCGGACGTATCAATATTTTTCTTTAACAGGATATTGTTATCATGAAGCATATTTTTTATGATATAGGTAAAATAATCCTGATATTCCTCTGTCATCGATGCAAATGGTGTCGGTGCACTTCCGGTCAGTTCGGTGCGTATCTGTTCAATTACAGCATTTTGTCTGCTGGCAAAGATCTGCTGTACTTCCCGTTCCGTGGGGGATGCATTTTCTTCTGAAAAATGTGAAAAATCAATCACATTATTGTTAATCAGTGCAAAATAGACATCTGTGATCGGAATATTGATATCTGATCCAGGATTATCAATATTGGAGTATACGATTCCGGCAATCTCCTGCTCTAAAAGATTATATACTGCAATCTGAAGATCTTTGTCGATAGACAGATAGACATCATTTCCTGCCTGCGGTTCTTCGTGTTCAATGACTTTTACCGCTTTTCCAAGATAATCCACATAGAGCTTTTCATGACCTTTCGCACCTTTTAAATCGCTGTCCATATACTGTTCAATACCAAGTTTACCGACTACGTCATTTAAAGTATAGGAATCATCTGTCTCTGAAAGTTTATTGTATTCGTCGGTGGATATTTTTCCGGTGTAACCGATAATGGAAGAAAAATATTCACTATCGTTGTACTTTCGTATGGTATCCTCTAATACTTCAACCCCCTGCAATTCTGCAGCGTGTTCGCTGATATAGGCAACCGATTCCTCGGAAACGTTCGTTGCGATCGTTGTTGCAATATATTTCTGATAGGCATTTTGTGCCATGGAAAAACGTACAACAGTAATCTTATATGCCATTGCATCATCATATTCGGTTCCAATGGCATAACGGTTGCTGCCCGCCAGATATTGCATAACCTGTGCAGCGGTTGCTTCCGTCGGTTTAAAATCAAGTTTGTTGCGGGAAATGATGTCAGATTCATCTTCCTGCATACTTTCAAATGAAGCCTCTCCAAACACATCTGCCAGAAAACGTTTCCAGGTTGCGCCGGATTCTTCTATGTTATAACTGTAATTGCCATTGTCATCCAGCAATATTTTAAAATCGTTGACAATGGAGTCTCCATTTTCTTCAAGTGCGGTTACGACCTGTGCAATTTCTGCATTGATCGCTGCATTTTTTGCTTTCGTAGAACTGTAAGTACCATTATCCTCGATCGTAATGGAATATGCCAGTTCATTGTAGGCGAGCAGGTTGCCATTGCGGTCATAAATATTTCCGCGTGTACTGTTTAAGGTGCGTTCCTTGACGATTTTGAACGTATAATTGTCCTGATATTCTTTTCCATTTACAATCTGAAGAGAAAAAATACGCCACAGAAGAATGGAAAACAGCAGAATCATCACAACTGTTGCTACAACCAGCCGCGATTTAAAAAACATACGGCATGCTTCTTTTATATTATCAAACAAATTTGCTTGCACTCCTTTTCTCGATTGCTTCCAGTTTCTGGTTTATCTTTAAAATTATGAAATACAAAAAAATTGGTATCATTAATTGTAAAAAATAGTAGTTAAAGTCGTATCTGTTTCGAAAAAGAAACATAATAAAATAAATCAGAAGGTTGCAGCTTAAATCACTGCCTGCAATCAGGACAAGCGGCAGTTTAATATCTTCCGGATAAAAAAGTTTACGGAACATTCCATTGATATAACCGATATACATATATAAAAGGCTGTAAAATCCAAGAACACCTCCACCGAAAATATCTAAGAGCAGTCCGCAGAAAAAACCGATAAAAAGCCCTTCTTTGCGTCCACGCATAAAACCAAAGGACGATGTTACGATAATCAGAAGGTTTGGTGATATGGATGCAAAGGAAAGTGTGTCAAAAAATGTCGTTTGCAACAGATAGCAGACGCCAATAATAATAAATACGGTAATCTTTCTTCTCATAAATAACCTCTATTTCTAAGATTCTGCTGTCTGTTTCTTATTTAAAATGACAAGAACTTCTTCGATATGCTCAAAATCGACCGCCGGTGTAATGGTACCCGACTTTGTAAGATTATTAGAATCCATGGTAAGTGTACTGATATAACCGATCAGAATTCCCTGCTGATAGCGGTTTGATACATAAGAAGTAACGACGGGATCACCGATGGCAACTTTATTGTCCTTATCATTGAGATTTGAAAATTCAATGACCATATTTTCATTCATATTCTGTAAACTGCCATTTACGATCAGGTTATCCGATGTGGTTGTAACCATACCACTGACTTTTATGGTATCATTTATGATAGCAGAAACTTTTGCATAGTTTGGTCCTACGTCTGTGACAATTCCTACAAGACCACTTCCCGCGATCACGTTCATGTCCACTTCGATTCCATCGTTAGATCCCTTGTCAATCGTAAAATTCGTAAACCAGTTGCCGCCGTCTTTTCCGATAACATTTGCTGCAACTTTATCGTAACTTGGATATTTCTGATCCAGTTTTAAAAGTTCTCTTAAATTGTCAAGCTCGTACTGCTCTAATTTAATGGTATTTAATTCCGTGGTCAGATCATCCACCTGACGTTTCAGGTCTTCATTTTCTGCCATAACATCATTTAATTTTTTTAGATTGTCTGCTTTTTCACCAATCCAGCTGCCAACAGAATTAATGCCGCGCTGCATTGGGATAAATACATATCCGGCGACAGTATTTAATGGTCCGCCGGATATGCCGAGTGTAAAACTGAGTAATATTGCCACAATACATACACCGCTTAAGATAAGCAATATATATTTTGTGGGAAGAACAAATTTTGGTTTTCGTTTCATACTTTCCCCTAAATCAAGATCTTACTTTTCATGCTGAAGGCAAGATGTTTGTATTTGCTGTCGGAAACAATTTTTACAAGACCACGCACAACGCACTCTTCCGGTTCTTCACAGGTATTGATATCAATTCCTGTGATATCTGCAAACAATTTATCCAGATCATGAATCTGGGAACTTCCGCCTGTGATATAGATTCCGGAATGGATAATATCTTTTGCAAGTTCCGGTGGTGTTTTCTCTAAGATCATTTTGATGGAATTGCAGATACTTTCGAGATTATCTTTGATTGCTTCATAGACAACTCCGCCTGACATTTCCATTTCGATCGGAAGTCCGCTTACAACATCTCTGCCGACAACGATCATCGTATCTTCATTGCCCGGGATACCGGAACCCAAACGTTCTTTCATACTCTGTGCTGTTTTCTGCCCGATCACCAGATTATAATTACGTTTTACATAAGTAATGATGGATTCATCAATCTTATTGCCGCCAAAATGGAGAAGATCACTAAGTACAAGTCCTCCAAGTGAAATAACAGAAATCTCGGTCGTATCTGCACCGATATCTACAACCATGATACCGGTCGGTTCATTGACGTCTAATCCCAATCCCACAGCATCTGCGATTGGTTTTTCACATAAAAGAACACTCTTTGGTTTCATCTTGCTCTTATAGAACATGTCAAAAAACGCTTTTTTCTCTACTTCTGTGATACTTGTCGGTACTGCCACAATAAATTCTGCCCCCTTTAAGCTTCCCTTGACATGTGTTTCTAAGAAAAGCTGTATCATGGACTGAAGATTGTTGAAATCTGCGATGACACCTGTTGTAACAGGGAATGTCACATGGATAGACTCCGGGGCCTTTTCATACATTGCGTATGCCGAGTTACCATAAGCATAGATCTCATCTTTATTTTTTAATGCGATCGTGTTTTTCTCATTTAAGATTTTGTTGGAAGACTTGCAGTAAATTTTCATATTGCATGTTCCAAGATCAATACCGTATACGTTGTTTGTCATTGTTCTCTCCCTTTGGAACGCGGTTTAAACCACGATCCTGTTATTTTCTCTGTAACTAAAGTAAGAATGATCTCCGATAATAACATGGTCGGAAAGCGGAATGCCCATCAACTGTCCGCAGTTTAAAATCCGTTTTGTAACGACATCATCTGCATGGGATGGTTCCGGTATACCGCTCGGATGATTATGGACTAAGATAAGATGTGCTGCATGACAGTTGATTGCTGTTTCAAAAACCTCACGCGGCGAAACAATCGTCTCGTTTGCACTGCCGACAGAAAGCAGTTTATCACCTTTCATGTGGCATTTGTTGTCGAACATACAGACGATCAGATGTTCTTTGTTCTCGTGGCGCAGATGCTCCATATAGTAATCTGCGATGGTTCTCGGATTAGTCATGCATACGTTTGGTGCTGATTTTGTCTGTGCAATCCGCTTTGATAATTCCGCAATACATTTTAACTGGATTGCCTTTATGGGACCAATTCCACGTATTTTCTGCATCTTTTCAAACGGAATGTCATAGAGGTTTAACAAATTGCGATGACCGTCATTTAACAGATTCTGCGCAACTTCCACAGACTTCAGACCGCTTGTCCCTGAACGGATAATCACTGCTAACAGCTCTGCATCACTTAAGTATTCCGGGCCATATGTAAGAAACTTTTCATATGGTTTTTCCGAATCCGGCAATTCTTTTACCGTAGTAATTTTGTTCATAAATGCTTCCTCTCTGCTCTCCCGGGAAGCATACATAAATCACATTATATTCTATCATAACAAGTCAAGGTCGACAAGTTTTCGTTCCTTAAGTTTTTGTAAAGATTTGAGAATACCCAGTTTTGCGTGATACCAGGTCAGTCCGCCCTGGAAATAAACGGCATATGGAGGCTTGATCGGACCGTCTGCACTCAGCTCAATGGATGATCCCTGTACAAAAGCACCTGCCGCCATGATGACATTGCTGTCATAGCCCGGCATTGCCCACGGTTCCGGCGTTACATAGCTGTCGACCGGTGCCGCCGCCTGAATTCCTTCACAGAATGCAATCAGTGCATCCGGATTGTGGAATGCGACCGCCTGAATGATATCGTGACGGCTCTCACTTCCGTTCGGAACAACCTCAAATCCAAGTTTTTCGTAAATATTTGCCGCGAAGATCGCACCCTTTAATGCGCCGCTCACCACGGTCGGTGCAAGGAAAAATCCCTGATAAAAAGACTGGATGACACCTAAGGATGCACCGACTTCTTTTCCGAGTCCCGGAGAGGTCAGACGGTAAGCTGCATTTTCGACACATTCTTTTTTCCCGACGATATATCCGCCAATCGGCGCAAGTCCGCCGCCCGGGTTTTTAATCAGAGAACCAACGATCATGTCCGCTCCGACTTCAAGCGGTTCCTGCTCTTCGACAAATTCACCGTAACAGTTATCTACCATACAGATGACATCCGGTTTGATGCCTTTGATGTAGGAGATCAGCTCTCCAATACGTGCCACGGACAGGGTTGGTCTGGTTGCATACCCTTTGGAGCGCTGGATCGTCACGAGTTTTGTCCGCTCATTGATCGCCTCTTTGATATGTTCAAAATCAAAACTTCCGTCCGGCAGAAGATCCACCTGACGGTAAGACACGCCGTATTCTGCCAGAGATCCCTTTGACGGACGGATGCCGATCACTTCCTCTAAGGTGTCATATGGTTTTCCGACCGGGGATAAAAGTTCATCTCCCGGACGAAGGTTTGACATTAAAGCAAGTGCTAAAGCGTGTGTGCCGCAGGTAATCTGCGGACGTACTAAAGCATCTTCTCCTTTAAAGCAGGATGCATATACTTTTTCTAATGTGTCACGTCCGAGGTCGTTGTAGCCGTATCCTGATGACATATTAAAGCACTCTGCACTCACACGGTTGTCCTGCATCGCTTTGATGACTTTTAACTGGTTGTATTCTGCCGTAGCATCGATCGCTGCAAAACGTTCTTTTAAGGAATCTTCGATTTTTTCTCCAAATTCATATACTTCTCTTGAAATACCAAGGGCTTCGTATTGTTCTTCCATCCACTTATTCATGACTGATTATTTCCTTTTCTTCTAAAATTGATATCATATCTGTTAAAATCGCTGCATCATCATAGCCAAATGCCTGCTTGTCGAGCCAGATCACATCCCGCTCTCTCTTAAACCATGTCAACTGGCGTTTTGCAAAGTGGCGCGTCTCACGCTTGATGATATAGACAGCTTCCTCTAAGGTACACCCGCCGTCTAAATATGCAAGGATCTCCTTGTAGCCGAGCCCCTGCATGGAAACCATCTCCCGGCTGCAGCCCATGGATTTTAATTTTTTTACTTCCTCCACGAGTCCGGCTTCTATCATTGCGTTCACACGTCTGTCAATGCGTTCGTACAATTTTGCACGCTCATCCGTGAGTACAAAATAGGCAAAATTGTATGGAGACTGTTTTTGTCGTTCCGTTTCGTTGTGCTCAGATATTTTTTTGCCGGACAAATGATAAAATTCTAACGCCCTTATCACACGTTTGATATTATTGGCATGGATCGCTTCGGCGGAAGCTGGATCCACTTCGCGCAGTATTCCGTGCAGATATTCTGCGCCATGTTCTCTGGCAAGATCTTCTAACTGCCTGCGGTAAGTCTCATCACACTGCTGCTCTGTAAAATCAATATCATACAAAAGTGCCTGAATGTAAAATCCGGTGCCCCCGGCTATGATCGGGATTTTTCCATCCGCATAGATTTCTTTTAAATATTCTTTTGCCATCGTGACAAAACGCACAACGTGAAATTCTTCGTCCGGCTCTAGCTCATCGATCATATAATGCGTAACACCCTGCATCTCCTCCGGTGTGATCTTGGCAGAACCGATATCCATATGGCGGTAGACCTGCATAGAATCCGCAGAGATCACCGCTCCATTTATTTTTTTTGCCAGTTTCACCGAGAGGGCACTTTTCCCCACCGCGGTCGGACCGGTCAGAATAATCATTGGTTTTTGCTGCATATCAGACAATCCTTTTAAATTTCTTTTCTATTTCATATTTGGTCATGGAAATGATCGTCGGGCGTCCGTGCGGGCAGTTGTACGGATTTTCAAGCTCCAACAGTTCATCGATCAGCCGTTCTGCCTCCGGCCTGCTGATGTGCTGGTTTCCCTTGATAGCTGCCTTACAGGACATCGACGCAACTTTTTCCATAATGGCATTTGGTGAATCATTTTCATTTATATTTGCAAAATCATCTAACATTTCAAGAAACATTGTTTTTGTGTCAATCCCGGTAAAATCAGCCGGAATAG
>OHBI01000917.1_pt1 | contig 12645 bp, 7 predicted proteins | sample 1577361 | NCBI WGS metagenome assembly OHBI01 (sample SAMEA3879579, study PRJEB24766) | human gut metagenome | biome: human-associated habitat; feature: feces | place: USA | collected 1985/1987 | reverse complement strand
GTCCGTAGATGGCGTCAGCGTCAGAGAGCCTGAACAGGTCCTCTGCCAGAGCCTTTCCAACTATAGCCTCCGCCGCCATCTTGCCGTCCCTGATTCCTTCCACTACCGTGGCAGGACCGTAGAGACCGTCGCCGGCAACATATACGCCCTTCACAGAGGTTTCCAGTGTCTCCTGGTTCACCTGGGGACGCCTTCTGCTGTCCAGGGCAATGCCGCAGTTCTCGTAAAATGCGCCCGGCACCTTTTCACCCACAGCTGCAATCACAGTGTCGGCAGGCACCTCCACCACCTGGTCTGTCTCCACCACGCTGCGGCGTCCGCTGTCGTCAAGGTCGCCCAGCACCATCCTCTTACAGTACAGGACTCCCTGCTCCAGTTTCACGGGGGCCAGCAGTTCAGCAAATTCCACGCCGTCCTCCATTGCCATTACCAGTTCTTCCTCGTCGGCAGGCATGAAGCGTCTGGTCCTTCTGTATACCAAAGAAACCTTCTCAACGCCCGCGTTCCTCTTGGCTGCCCTTGCCGTATCCATGGCAGTGTTTCCGCCGCCGATGACAACCACGTTCTTTCCTAATTCCACCTTTCCGTCCGTTGCCTTGAACCGGGCCAGGAAATCCAGGGCGTTCATGGTATCCCCTGCCTCCAGCTTAAGCCTTCCCTGCTCGGATGCGCCCACTGCCAGGACAACATAATCGTAATCCTTCTTAAGCGCCTCTATGTCCGTGATTTCCCTGCCGTTTACCATTTCCACTCCCATGGCCGCCACCAGCTTCACGTCATTGTCAATGGCGCTGTCGCTGATACGGAAACCGGGAATCACATTGCGGACAACGCCGCCCATCTTATCTTCCTTCTCAAACAGGGTCACCTTCACGCCTCCCCTGGCCAGGAAATAAGCTGCCGCCAGTCCTGCAGGGCCGCCGCCCACTACGGCTGCCTTCTTGTCAGAGGTGACTGCGGGAGCCTTGAGCTTTGCCATGACAGCATCAAATCCGCCTTCTGCCGCCTCCAGCTTGGTCCTGCGGATATCCACCGGGGACTCGTAGAAGTTTCTGGTACACTTGCTCATACAGTTATGGGCGCAAATGGTTCCGGTAATAAATGGAAGCGGGTTCTTATTGAGAATGACCTCCAGTGCCTTCTCAAACTCGCCTGCTCCGGCCAGCTGCAGGTATCTGGTGATATCCTGATGGATGGGGCATCCTTCCTGGCAGGGAGCGATAAAGCAGTCTGTCAGCGGAACCGGCTTCCTGATTTTCCTGGAAGGAAGAGGCTTCACTGCCTTAACGTGATGCTTGTCGGACTTCACCGCCTCCACCAGACCGGTTACTTTGCCTGCATCCACGCCGTCAAAGGCAGCTGCTTCCCTGGCTGCAAACAGCTGTCCAATCTGCTCCAGTCTCTCATAGCCGCCCGGCTTTAACATGGTGGTAGCCATGGTCACCGGCCAGATGCCTGCATCCACGATATCCGCGATATTAAAGAAGTCAGCGCCGCCGGAATAGGAAATGCGCAGCTTCCCACCAAAGTCCTCAGCCAGCTTTCCAGCAACAGACATGGAAAGGGGATAAAGGGACTTTCCGGACATATACATTTCCTCGCTGGGAAGCTCGTTCTGCTTTACGTCAACAGGGAACGTATTGGTAATCTTCACGCCGAATTCCAGTCCCTTCCCGTCTGCCAGGGCCTGGAGCCTCTGGAGCATGGGAACCGCATCCCGGTACTGTAAATCGTCCTTAAAGTGGAAATCGCCAAAGGCAACATAATCATAGCCCATATCGTCCATGATTTTCCTTGCATACTCATATCCCAGAAGGGTTGGGTTGCATTTAATGAATGTATGTACCTTCTTCTCCTCAATCAGGTATCTGGCGATGCGCTCAATCTCCTGGGGAGGACATCCGTGAAGGGTGGAAAGGGTTGCGCAGTTGCACACCTCTGGTGAAATGGCTTCCACATCCTCTTTTGATACCTTTTCAAAGCGGTCCAGATTGTCTAAGAGCCACTGCCTGCACTCTTTGAAAATGGCGGTCCCGGAAGCATCCTTCATGCCCTCAATGAAACGGTCAATTTTCTCTGTCTTGATGCCGTCCAGGTCATATCCCACGGACATATTGAACTGGAAGCCCTCAGGACTGCCCAGTCCAAATTCCCTGGCCAGCACCTTGCAGGCAAACCAGGCCTTTACATACTCGTCAAATGCCTGGGGCACATAGAGCTCTGTGGACCACTCGCAGTTATAGCACTCGTCGTCAGCCTTGATACACGGTTTGGATACGGGAAGGTCCTCGCCGTCCAGCTTCTGTACGGTCTTAAGCTCGAAGAAACGGCTGCCTGCCACGTAGGAAGCCACGATATTCTGGGTCAGCTGGGTATGGGGTCCTGCTGCGGGTCCAAAGGGAGTTTCCAGCTTACGGCCAAAAATCTCGTAGGTTTTGTCCGGGTCTGCAATGAATGGCCTCCTGATGCCGAATACAGCACCCTTTTTGTTCTCTTCGAGAATCCAGTTCATCAGTTTTCCAAATGGAATCGGGGTCATAATGTCGCTCATATTATTCTTATCCTCCTTTATAACCAGACCAGGTCCCAGCACCGGATACCGCGGACCATGTCCGCAGGTCCTCCATCCGGCTCAGCCGCCCGGGAGATACTATCATCCCGGGGTGCCAAATCCCGCCGCCCTGCAATCGGATATCACTTATAAATTATACATTGCGTATGCGTTGTTTATATATAGGAAAGACCAGCCATCCCTGGAAGGCGTTTCCTATGGATGCCGGCTGCTGCCCCGGCAATTAACCGTTGATGGAATGGGCCAGCTTCTTTGCCTCTTCCCTTACCTCGTAAAGGATCTTCTCCTCATCCAGTCCCACAAGCTCCCTGTCCTTCATCAGAACCTTTCCGTTGCACACCGTGGTCACCACGCTTCTTCCGGTCATGCCGAACAGGATGTGGCCGTTGACATTGGAGGCGTCCATGGGCGTCAGCGGGATGTAGTCCGTGACAATCACATCAGCCGCAGCCCCTTCCTTCAATACGCCTAACTGCTTCCTGAAATAGCGGTTCGCAATCTTTGCATTGCCCTCAAAGAGCATCTGGGGAACCTCGCCCCAGGCCGCATTGGCGTCGCAGAGGTGATGTTTGTGAAGAACATTGGCCACCTTGAAGGACTCTGTCATGTCGTGGGTGTAGCCGTCGGTTCCCAGACCGGTGAGAATGCCTCTGTGGACGATTTCCATGGTTGGAGGGCATCCGCATGCATTGCCCATATTGGACTCAGGGTTATGCACCACCATGGTGTCCGTATCCTTAATCAGCTGCATCTCATGGGGATTCACGTAAATACAGTGTGCCAGCAATGTCTTTTCCCCAAGAATACCGCAGTCCATAAGACGGTCCACGATTCTCTTGCCATACTTCTTAAGGCAGTCATGAAGGTCCTCAATGCCCTCTGCAACGTGGATGTGGTATCCCACCTCAGCCGGCTTATTGGCTGCCGCCAGCTCCATCGTCTCATCTGAGATGGTGAACTGCGCATGCATACCCATCATACCGGCAATCATATCCGTATCATCTGCCAGCGCATGTTTAATCCAGGACGCATTCTCCATCACAGCCGCCCTTGCCTTATCCATGCCGTCCCTGTCGGAAACCTCATAGCAGAGACAGGTCCTGACGCCCATTTCCTTTGCAGCGTCCTCAATGGCAAATAAGGAATCCTTTATCTCGCCAAAGCTGGCGTGATGGTCAAATACAGTGGTGACTCCGTTCTTAATGGAATCCAGGTAAGTGGCCCTTGCGCTCTGGCGGGTCTGCTCGCACGTCAGATGGCGGTCAATGGTCCACCACATGCCGTCCAGAATATCCAGAAACCCTTTGGGGTCATATCCTTTAATGGAAAGACCTCTTGCCATGGCGCTGTAGATGTGCTCATGGGTGTTGATGAAGGCCGGCATGATGACGCCCCCCTTTGCGTCCACATATTCGGCGTCAGGGAACTCTTTTTTAATCTCTTCCAGCGTACCCACCTTCTTTATTGCGGTACCGTCCATTGCCACTGCCCCATTTTCAAAAAATGGCTGTTCTGGGTCTCTGGTAACCAGACGACCGTTCCCAATCACTAACATAACCTCTCTCCTTTTCTTTCTTTCATTTTATGATTTTATGTACCTGCTCTTGGATTTTGTCCTAAACACCATCCGGAATTCATAAACTCTAATAAGATAGAACAGGACTTCCTGTACCCCTATACTAACACCATACAAATCCATTTGCAAGCAGAAAATGCAAAAATTTTTAGATATTCAAAATTTTTTTGTAAAAACCTCTTGCAATTCCTTTTTTTTGTGCTATGATGGAATCATAAACAACGCATCACAACTTTGCGAAATGTTTATTGTACAAAGTCACCAGATTTGAAGAGTCCGAGGAAAAGGAGGTTAAGCCATGTCATACACACTAGATTTACTGAAACAGCTTGCTGATGGCCTTGCGAGACAGTTCGGACCTGACTGTGAGATTGTCATACACGACCTTGAGAAACACGACCTGGAGCATTCCATCGTACACATCAACAATGGTCATGTGACAAACCGCCAGGAGGGGGACGGACCTTCAAAAGTAGTCCTGGAAACCCTTCACAAGGATCCGGCTTCTTTAAAAGACCATCTTGGATACCTGACCCGTACATCCAACGGCAAGATACTGAAGTCCAGCACCATCTACATCCGTAATGAGGAAGGAGATTCCATTGACTATCTTCTCTCCATTAATTACGACATAACAGGCCTGATGACCGTGGACCGTTCCATTAAAGCTCTCATCGACACCGAACCCCAATCGGACGTGAAGCAGCAGCCCGAACAGATTGTCCACAACGTCAACGACCTGCTGGATACCCTGATAGAGCAGTCGGTGGCCCTCATCGGCAAGCCGGCCGCCCTGATGAACAAGGAGGAAAAAGTGACTGCCATCCAGTTCCTGAACGATGCAGGCGCCTTCCTTATAACAAAATCAGGGGACAAGGTTTCCAAGTACTTCGGAATCTCCAAATTTACTTTGTACAGCTACATTGATGTAAACAGCCGCAAGTCGGAAGATAAAAAAGCGTGATGATAATTAAGGAGGATTATGTAACATGGATCAGAAGATTCTATGGGCGGTCAATCATATGCCTAAGACAGATGACAAGAACCTGCCGATTATGGGACTGGAGGAGATTGCGAAGGCAAGGACATTCCACGAAAGCTTCCCCCAGTACACCAAAACACCACTCACCAAGCTGGACCACATGGCAGCTTATCTGGGAGTAAAGGAAATCTACTTAAAAGATGAGTCCTACCGTTTTGGCCTCAATGCATTCAAGGTTCTGGGAGGTTCCTTCTCCATGGCCCGCTACATTGCCAAGGAGACAGGCAGGGACGTATCCGAACTTCCCTACTCAGTCCTCACTTCTGACCAGTTAAGAGAAGAATTTGGCCAGGCTACCTTCTTCACCGCCACAGACGGCAACCACGGACGCGGCGTTGCATGGGCCGCCAACCGTCTTGGACAGAAGGCAGTGGTACATATGCCTAAGGGTTCCACCCAGACACGTCTTGAGAACATTGCCAAGGAAGGCGCTGTCGTGGACATCCAGGAGATGAATTATGATGACTGCGTACGTCTGGCGGCCAAGGAAGCCGACGAAACCCCAAGAGGCGTCATGGTACAGGATACCGCCTGGGACGGATACGAGGAGATTCCATCCTGGATTATGCAGGGTTACGGAACCATGGCCATGGAGGCCGGCGAGCAGTTAAAGGAATACGGCTGCGAACGTCCCACCCACATCTTTGTCCAGGCAGGCGTTGGTTCGCTGGCAGGCGCTGTGGTAGGCTACTTCTCCAATCTCTATGCTGATAATCCTCCTACATTTGTAGTTGTGGAAGCTGAGGCGGCTGCCTGCCTGTACAAGGGCGCTGCTGCCGGCGACGGACAAATCCGCATTGTGGACGGCGACATGGAAACCATTATGGCCGGTCTTGCCTGCGGCGAGCCCAACACCATTTCATGGGATATCTTAAAGAACCATGTCAAAGTATTCATCGCTGCTCCTGACTGGGTAGCCGCAACCGGTATGCGTATGCTGGGCGCTCCTATCAAGGGCGACGCGCCTGTTACCTCCGGAGAATCCGGCGCAGCTCCATTCGGCGCACTGGCAGCCGTCATGTCCATGGATGAATACGCAGACTTAAGGAAAGACATTGGCCTGGATGAGAATTCCAGAGTACTGCTCTTCTCCACTGAAGGCGACACTGACCCTGACCGTTACAAGAACATTGTATGGAAAGGTCTGGATAAATAACAATCACCTATATCACACCCAAAACAAATATCAATGTATAATGGAGGAAATGAAGAAATGAATCTGGATTACGCAAAAATCAAAGAAGCAGCACAGAACTATGAGAAAGACATGACCAAGTTCTTACGCGACATTGTTAAGTTCCCAGGCGAGAGCTGCGATGAGAAGGCTCACATCGACCGCATTGCTGAGGAGATGACAAAGCTGGGCTTCAACAAAGTTGAAATCGACCCAATGGGCAATGTTCTGGGATACATGGGAACCGGCGAAACCCTCATTGGCTTTGACGCCCACATCGACACAGTTGGCATCGGCAACAAGAACAACTGGAACTTCGATCCTTATGAGGGCTATGAGAATGACACCGAGATTGGCGGACGCGGCGTGTCTGACCAGTGCGGCGGTATTGTATCTGCTGTATACGGCGCTAAAATCATGAAGGATTTAGGAATGTTAAGCGACAAGTATACGGTTCTTGTAACCGGTACGGTTCAGGAAGAGGACTGCGACGGTCTGTGCTGGCAGTATATCATCAACGAGGATAAGGTCCGTCCCGATTTCGTAGTATCCACAGAGCCTACAGACGGCGGTATCTACCGCGGACAGCGAGGCCGTATGGAAATCCGCGTTGACGTTAAGGGCGTTTCCTGCCATGGTTCCGCTCCTGAGCGCGGCGACAACGCTATCTATAAGATGGCTGACATCCTTCAGGATGTACGTGCGCTGAACGAGAATGATGCAGCTGACGACAAGGAAGTTAAGGGCCTTGTGAAGATGCTGGATGAGAAGTACAATCCGGAGTATAAGGAGGCTAACTTCTTAGGCCGCGGCACGGTTACTGTTTCCGAGATTTTCTTCACATCTCCAAGCCGCTGCGCGGTTGCCGACTCCTGTTCCATATCCCTTGACCGCCGCATGACAGCAGGCGAGACCTGGGAGAGCTGCCTGGATGAGATCCGCGCGCTTCCAGCTGTTAAAAAGTACGGCGATGATGTTACCGTATCCATGTATGAGTATTCCCGTCCTTCCTATAAGGGCCTTACATATCCAATCGAGTGCTACTTCCCAACCTGGGTTATCCCGGAGGACCACAAGGTTACCAAGTCCCTGGAAGAAGCTTATAAGAACCTGTTCGGCGACGAGCGTATCGGCGTTGATGCCACAGCAGAGATGAGAAAGGCACGTCCTCTTACCGATAAGTGGACCTTCTCCACCAACGGCGTTTCCATCATGGGACGCAACGGCATTCCTTGTATCGGTTTTGGTCCTGGCGCTGAGGCTCAGGCCCATGCTCCCAATGAGATTACATGGAAGCAGGATTTGGTTACCTGTGCGGCTGTTTATGCTGCTCTGCCTAGCGTGTACTGTAAGTAATTTTGCAGCAGGTGTTTGTTTTAATTCGTTTATTGTCCGCAGGGTGATTTCTTGGCTGCCACACAGTTGTGGCCGCGGCCCGCTGGCCCGCAGTGCCGTCTTCTTGGCCTGGGGGGCGGCCAGGAAACATAGGGCATACGCCCTATGAAAAATAAAATATAACTGCATCCTTATAAGAGAAAACTCTTTACAGCTGCACTTACATTTTATTTTCGCACTGCTCATTCGTAAACCATTTTCCATGAAGTCCTAAGTGACCTGTTTGGTTCCGGCGGTCTATGCTGAAGGCCGCCGGAACGGCTCAGGCCCACTTACATTCATGAAGGAACGGATATCCCTTTTATTTTTGTAACATCCAACAACGATACCCAAATTAAAAATTAAACATATTAAAGGAGTCAATCAAATGAAAACATTACAGGATTACATTGATAAGTTAAACAGCCTCAACTTCAAGGAAATGTACGAGAACGATTTCTTCCTGACCTGGGAGAAAACAGACGAGGAACTGGAAGCAGTATGGACCGTTGCTGACGCTCTCCGCTTCATGAGAGAGAACAACATTTCCACAAAGGTATTTGAGAGCGGCCTTGGCATCTCCTTATTCCGCGACAACTCCACCCGTACACGTTTCTCCTTTGCTTCTGCCTGCAACCTGTTAGGTCTGGAAGTTCAGGATTTGGACGAGGGCAAGAGCCAGGTTGCTCACGGCGAGACAGTTCGTGAGACAGCTAACATGATTTCCTTCATGGCTGACGTTATCGGTATCCGCGATGACATGTACATCGGCAAGGGCAACGCTTACATGCACGAAGTTGTTGACGCTGTTACACAGGGCCACAAGGACGGCATCCTGGAGCAGAAGCCAACCCTGGTTAACTTACAGTGCGACATCGACCACCCAACCCAGTGTATGGCTGATATGCTGCACATCATCCATGAGTTCGGCGGCGTAGAGAACTTAAAGGGCAAGAAGTTAGCCATGACATGGGCTTACTCTCCTTCCTACGGCAAGCCTCTCTCCGTTCCTCAGGGCGTTGTGGGCCTGATGACACGTATGGGTATGGAAGTTGTTCTGGCTCATCCGGAAGGCTACGAGATCATGCCTGAGGTTGAGGAAGTTGCCAGAAAGAACGCTGAGAAGACCGGCGGTTCCTTCCGCGTATCCCATGACATGGCTGACGCATTCAAGGATGCTGACATCGTATATCCAAAGAGCTGGGCTCCATTTGCAGCTATGGAAAAGAGAACCAACCTGTACGCAGAAGGCGATTCCGAGGGCATCAAGACTCTGGAGAAAGAACTGCTGGCTCAGAACGCAGAGCACAAAGACTGGTGCTGTACTGAGGAACTGATGAAGACCACCAAGGACGGCAAGGCTCTGTACCTGCACTGCTTACCTGCTGACATCAACGATGTAAGCTGCAAGGACGGCGAGGTTGAGGCAACTGTATTTGACCGCTATCGTGATCCTCTGTACAAAGAAGCAAGCTACAAGCCATACGTAATCGCTGCCATGATTATGCTGGCTAAGTTCGCTGACCCGGCTGAGGTTTTAAAGAAGCTGGAAGAAAAAGGAACTCCTAGAGTATTCAAATAAATCATTCATCTTACCATGTAATACAATGTAAGGGCTGCCGGACTGAGTCCTGCAGCCCTTTTTGTCTCAAATTATGCAAAAACTCGGCGGGATACCCTCATATCCCGTCCTATAAAGGGGAAAATCACTATGGAAAACAAGAAAAAACGTATTGTCATCGCCCTTGGCGGCAATGCACTGGGCAATACCCTTCCTGAGCAGATGAAAGCAGTCAAGATTACGGCCAAGGCCATCGTAGACCTTATTGAAGAAGGCTGCGAGGTCATCGTTGCCCATGGCAACGGCCCTCAGGTGGGTATGATTAACAATGCAATGGCTGCACTGAGCCGCGAGGACGCAAACCAGCCAAACACCCCTCTCTCCGTCTGTGTGGCTATGAGCCAGGCCTATATTGGCTACGACCTGCAGAATGCCTTGAGAGAGGAACTCTATAACCGCGAAATGTATGATATTCCGGTTGCAACCATGATTACACAGGTCCGTGTGGATGCAGACGATCCTGCGTTTGAAGCTCCTTCCAAGCCAATCGGCCACTTCATGACCGAAGAACAGGCTAAGATAGCAGAAGAAAAGTACGGATACATCATGAAGGAGGATTCCGGACGTGGCTACCGCCGCGTGGTGGCATCTCCAAAGCCTGCTGAAATCGTTGAAATCGGCGCTATCCGCTCCCTGGTAGACTCAGGACAGCTGGTAATTGCCTGCGGCGGCGGCGGTATCCCGGTTACCCGTCAGGGAAACCACTTAAAGGGCGCAAGCGCTGTTATCGACAAGGACTTCGCCAGTGAACTGTTAGCTGAGAATCTGAATGCTGATTTCCTGATTATTCTCACTGCAGTTGAAAAGGTTGCTATTAACTTCGGAAAGCCGGAAGAAAAGTGGCTGGATGACCTGGACACAGAAGAAGCAAGAGAATATATCAAAGAGGGACATTTTGCCCCTGGTTCCATGCTTCCCAAAGTTCAGGCTGCTGTTAAATTTGCTGAATCAAAACCAGGACGCACTGCCCTCATTACGCTGTTGGAAAAAGCAAAAGACGGTATCCAGGGAAAAACCGGTACTCATATCCATTTAGCGTAAAGGAGGCAATGATATATGAATACAGACAATACAGTGAAACAGCACGCATCCCTGTTTGATTTGGATGGTGTGCCAAAAATGAGCCAGGCAATTCCCCTGGCCCTTCAGCATGTAGTAGCCATGATTGTAGGCTGTGTGACGCCGGCCATTATTATTTCCGGCGCAGCAGGCATTGACACGGCAGACAGGGTTCTGTTGATTCAGGCTTCCCTGGTTGTATCTGCCCTGGCCACCCTGCTTCAGCTCTTCCCCATAGGCAATAAGAACAGTTTCCATCTGGGTGCCGGCCTTCCTGTTATCCTGGGCGTAAGCTTTGCCTACGTCCCCAGTATGCAGGCCATTGCTGGCCATGAAAGCGGACTGGGGGTTCCGATGATATTAGGCGCCCAGATTGTAGGCGGCGTGTGCGCCATTATCGTAGGCCTTACCATCAAGAAGATACGAAAGTTCTTCCCGCCTCTGATTGCAGGCACGGTTGTGTTCACCATCGGTCTGTCCCTCTACCCCACTGCCATCAACTACATGGCAGGCGGCGCGGGCCAGCCCACCTACGGCGCATGGCAGAACTGGGTGGTTGCCATCTTCACTCTGGTGGTAGTTACTGTGCTGAACCATTTTGCCAAGGGATTCCTGAAACTGGCGTCCATCCTTATGGGCATGATTGCAGGTTATATCTTTTCCATGTTCTTTGGCATGGTAAGCTTTGGCAATGTGGCTGAATCCGGCATGTTCCAGCTCCCTCAGGTCATGCATTTCGGCATCAGCTTTGAGGCGTCTGCCTGCGTGGCCCTGGGACTGCTGTTTGTCATCAACTCCGTGCAGGCCATCGGTGACTTCTCCGCCACCACGGCAGGAGGTCTGGACCGGGAGCCCACCACAAATGAGCTTCACGGCGCTATCCTGGGCTATGGCTTCTCAAACATCATAGGTGCATTCCTGGGATGTCTGCCAACCGCCACCTACAGCCAGAACGTAGGTATCGTGGCTACCACCAAGGTTGTTAACCGCGTGACCTTAGGGCTTTCCGCACTGATTATACTGGTTGCCGGACTGTTCCCCAAATTCTCCGCCCTGCTGACCACCATTCCCTATGCGGTCTTAGGCGGCGCGACTGTATCTGTATTCGCTTCCATTGCCATGACCGGTATGAAACTGGTCATGACGGAAGATATGAACTACCGCAACACCTCTATCGTAGGTCTTGCAGCTGCCCTGGGAATGGGCGTGTCACAGGCATCCGCATCCCTGTCCGCATTCCCCACATGGGTTACCACAATCTTCGGAAAATCTCCGGTTGTCATCGCTACCCTGGTGGCTATCCTGTTGAATGTCACCCTTCCGAAGGATACCGGAAAAGTTAAAAAGAATTAATCCTATTATTGTAATGGTATAACTAAAAAACGGAATAACTGAAAAACGGACTGTCCCTGAGCATATCATATCGCTCCCGGGCAGTCCGTTTTTCAGTTATGCTTTGGATGAACCATATGGCTTAACAACCTCCAAAAGAACCATCCTGATTATCCGTCAGCAGATGTTCAAAATCCTCCTGGGGCATGGGCTTTGCAAAAACATATCCCTGGATTACATTACAGCCTGCTTTTCTTAAAAATTCCACGGTGTCCATATCCTCCACGCCCTCTGCAATGGTCTTTATATTCAATTCTCTGGCCATGTTAATGACATTGGACACAACAATACGCTCCCGCCTGATATCCCGGCTCTTGTGGAAAAACAGGATGTCCAGCTTCAGCACGTCGATAGGCAGGTTCTTCAGCAGGTTAAGGGAACTGTATCCCGAGCCAAAATCATCCAGCGAGCAGATGAAACCGTGCGCATTCAGGTTAACCACCAGTTCCGCAAATAATTCCGTGTCAGCAGCCAGGATACTTTCCGTAAACTCCAGTTCCAGAAAACCATCCGGTATAGAATATTTGTCCTTGATGCCCGTGTAGTAATCCACAAAGTCGTTCTGGAACAGACCGGCCTTTGATACATTAATTGCCAGGCTCACTGGCCTTTTGCCCTGTTCCAGATAAATCCGGTACCAGCGGCATGCATGTTCGAACATATAGCGGTCCAGTTTTACAATAAGCTCACTTTTTTCAAACAATGGGATGAAATCACCGGGCGGTATCAGCCCCCGTCTTGGACTGAGCCAGCGGACCAGCACTTCTGCACCGGTAATCCGGTTCCCGTTCTGTATATCAATCTTGGGCTGCATATAGAGCATGAATTCCTGGTT